>Ga0316204_10012950_pt1 | contig 10056 bp, 12 predicted proteins | sample 6monrhotite_MG_2_FD_205661 | JGI IMG/M metagenome (GOLD analysis project Ga0316204, IMG submission 205661) | Microbial mat bacterial communities from mineral coupon in-situ incubated in ocean water Damariscotta River, Maine, United States -... | ecosystem: Environmental > Aquatic > Marine >... | reverse complement strand
GGTCAGGCCCTCGGTGGAGCCATATTCCGTACCGGACCCCAAAGCCTTGCCAAGTGCCGTGCGAATGCCAGACAGGTCATCGGCCAGGCGATAGGCCGCAGCCATATAAAGTGGATTGGTGTAAGAGACCTGAACCTTGCCGTTCACGGCACTTAAGGAAACCCGTTGCCCGGCAGCATAACCACCAAAGTCGGTTTTGGCGGCGACGGCCTTCAGGGCGTCATTGGTGACGATCACCAGGACGGTGTCTTTATAGGGGCTGGATTCCCCCACCACTTCAAAACCACCCGCCGTCAGCCGACCTTTAACCTCGGCTGTGGTTGCCGCCAGATTGTTATCGCTTTGATAAGCCAGAATAAACGGCTTGAGATAGGTCTCCGCCATGGCCATCTGGCCGGTCTGAAATACAAAAACCAGGGCCAGAACAACAGTTGAAACGAACAAACGAATTTTCATTATCTCCCCCTCAGGCTGAAAATATATTAGACGTAACGCATATAATGCGTTGACCGTAGCCGATTGAAACCGGGAATTGAAACGTTTTCTGAAGGGGAGAGAGAACGCCCCGCCCGGGGAAAATCAGGCCTGAATTCTCAGTTCCGGAAAAACCCGCTCATTCATGCGCCTGACATAGGCGACCAGATTGTCGTTCCGGCGACAGGCATCGGCCACCGGGGTAACGGTGGGGGTGCAGATGTTGTTGGCCAGAAAGGCATAGGCTGTGGCGTCGATTTCGCGGGGTGTGTCACCGCCAAAATAAGGCTTGTCGCCCAGATAACCGGTAACGGCCTGAATGTCATCCAGGCCCAGTTTTTTGATCTCGTCCGGGCTGTGACGGCCAATCCCCTGGGCCTGGGTCTGTTTGCGCACGGTGCGCTGGGCTAGGGCGAAAATCAGCCGTTTCAGGACGCCTGGCAGAAATCCGAAAAAAACCTCCCGCGTGGCGTCAGCGTTGACAGGGTCAAGCCAACGGTACCAGATCATGCAAAAGTAAGTGTGTTCTTCCAGCATGCGCTGCAGGGCGTGGTGCCGGGCCAGCTCTTCCAGTGTCGCCCCTTCGCCCAGCGGATCTCCATATTCCGCTCGCAGGTAATCCAGAACCATATGTGAATCGGCGATGGTCTTGCCCTGATCAATGATGAAAGGCAGCTTCTTTTTCGGGGCCTTGCCGGGGTTGGCGATGATCTTTGTCTCGTACTCAAGCCCGGCCAGACGCAGATAGGTCTCTACCTTCATACAAAAGGGACTGGCGTTTGGCAGGCCAAAAGCCGGCTTGTACTGATAAAGAACGATCATGTTTTCCCCTGTCGACCTTCAAAAAAACCCGGCCCGCCAAACTTCTGTGGTTTTCTTCTGCGATGATCTGCCGGTTGTATTTCAGCATCGCCTCTGCGCGGCTGGAAATCAACGGTTTTGACGCTGGCTACGGCGACACTACGCATTATCACCTGGTTCAGGGTTTTTTCCGGCGTTGCCGGATATACAGGTGCTGTGTCGCCCCGGCGGCTGTGATAGTGTTTTCCCATGAACCGTTTTCACTTACATCTGGTTTCCGACGCCACCGGCGAGACGCTGATTTCCATTGCCCATGCGGCGATTGTGCAGTTTGAGGATGCCGATCCCATCGAACACACCTGGGCTTTGGTGCGCTCGGCGCCCCAGATGGAAAAGGTGCTGGCGGAAATCCGGGCCAAGCCCGGTCTGGTCATGTGCACCCTGGTGGACAAGGACATCCGTGAAATTCTGGTGCAGGGCTGTATTGCGCTGAATGTGCCTTGCGTACCGGTGATGGATACGGTGATGACGGCGCTGTCGTCGTTCCTCGGCACCAAAACCGTGGACCGGCCGGGTATGCAGCACGTCATGAACGCTGAATATTTCCATCGCATGAATGCCATGAGCTACACCCTCGCCCATGATGACGGCCAGGGTGTGGGCGATCTGGCGGAGGCAGATATTGTGTTGCTCGGGGTATCGCGCACCTCCAAGACGCCGACCTCCATTTATATTGCCAATCGCGGGCTGAAAGTCGCCAACATTCCCATGGTGCCGGAAATTCCGCCGCCCGACGAATTGAAAGATATTGGCAGTGTGGATGATAGCGAAGGGCCGCTGGTTGTGGCCCTGACCACCAGCCCCGAACGCCTGGTGCAGATCCGCCGCAACCGGCTGCTGGCCTTGCACGAGGATAACGAAACCAACTATATCGACCTGGATGTGGTGCGGGACGAAGTGAAAAATGCCCGCAAGATGTTTGCCGGGCGCGGCTGGCCGGTCATTGACGTGACGCGGCGTTCCATCGAGGAAACTGCCGCCGCCATCCTCAATCTGTATTATGACTACCGGCCTGGAAAAACCACGCTGGATGACACCCTGAAATGAATGCCGAAGCGGCGACCGCTGATCTGATTCTGGCCAGCGGCAGCGCCGTGCGGGCGCGCCTGCTGAAATCTGCCGGCCTTGATTTCACGGTTGATGTGGCCGCAGTTGACGAAGAGACGGTCAAGGAAAGCATGCTGGCGGAACTGAAGCCCGGCCTTTCCGCCTTGCGCGATATTGCCGACGCCCTGGCGGAACTGAAGGCCTTGCGGGTCTCGCGCCGTCACCCCGAAGCCTTTGTCATCGGGGCCGATCAGGTTCTGGGGCTGGACCTGGATGGCAGCTGGCAGATGTTCGACAAGCCGGTGGATATGGCCGGTGCACGTGATCATCTGACGCAATTGCGCGGTCGGGAGCATCGCCTGATTACGGCGGCCTGCATTGTCCGGGGCGGCAAGCCGATCTGGCGACATATCCGGACTCCGCGCCTGACCATGCGCGAGTTTTCAGATAAATTTCTGGATGACTATCTGGCGCAATCAGGCGAAAAAATTCTCTCCTCCGTCGGGGCCTATTTGCTGGAAGATCGCGGCGCACAACTGTTCAGCCAGATCGATGGTGACTATTTCAGTATTCTCGGGCTGCCGTTGTTGCAGCTGCTCGATTTCCTCCGTGGCCACGGCATTGTAAAAAAATAACAAGCCGGGTCAGCGGGCATATCGTTATTCGTCGCCAAACACGCTGATAAGTTTCTGGTTATAAAGACTGCGGGCCCTGGTGACAGACGGACCTGCATCTGGCCATAACATCTGGGCGCCGACAAAAGACGCATATTCTATCTCGGTAAAGGAGCGTGCTTCCGCAGGTGTCAGGGCGGGCAGCGCCTCTGTCAACAATTCATGCAAATAGTCGATACGCTTGTTGTCGATATCTGTGAGATATCCCTGCAGCCCGGGATACCGGGAAACCAGCCGGCGGATACCGGTCTCTTGTCTGGCAGAAAGGGCGGTTGCCTCTGCGTTCAGAGCCAAAAGCCGGTCAACAACTTCACCCTTGTCGCTGGTTCGCTCAATCAGGGCGTCGGTATTGCGTGCCGCCCAGTGTTCCATCAGCGCCGACAGAAAGGCATCATGATCTGAAAAATGGTGATAAAAGGATCCGGTGGTCTTGCCCGCTGTTTTGCACAGGCGGTGGATGGACAGGCTTTGTGGTCCCTGATTGCCAAGGCTGTCCAGCCCGAGATCAAGCCACCCTGTTCGGTCCAGTCGTGCCGCCGGTTTGCTCATTGAACGGCCCCCCAAATCCCGGGGATCGCAACAAGGACAAACAGAATCCACTGAGGCATTCTGAACAGGCTCTGGCCTTTCCAGAAAATCAGAGCCAGGTTCCACAGGGCAAAGAGCACGCAAAGCACAGTCGCCGCCACAGCCAGTTCGTATCCATCCGGATAAACGGCGGCCCACGCATAAGCCGCGGCCAGGCCGACCAGGACGATGGTCACCATGTGCCAGCAAAAATAGTTGGTGTACTTCGCGACATCATGGATGTCGCGGGCCCGCAAAAGCGGGCGGGCAATCTCCCGGCCACCCAGAATAAAATGTGTCAGCGCCACACCGACAGAAGCAACAGCCGCAACAAGGTAGAACGTGTTCATGGCTTCATCCTGTATATAACATAACTTATGTTATGTTTATCATCACATGCCGCCGGGTTTTGTGCAAGTCGTGCGGCGCGCGACTTTTGAATGGCGTTGGCGAGATCTGGTTGCACGGGAAGCCTGAACAGAAAACCGCGGTGTCGGAAATCAGTACAATTGTCACTTTCCAGATTGTGACTATGATGTCGGACAATTCATTCGGCTCCAATTTTGTGGCGACTTTTTTAATGGCGCTTGCTTCATGACACTCTCTGGTAAAACAAGGCTCGCAGGCGTGATGGGCTATCCCGTGGCGCATTCGCGTTCGCCGGTTTTGCATGGTCACTGGCTGAAGCGCTATCAGATTGATGGTGCTTATGTGCCCTTGCCGGTGTCGCCGGATAATTTTGTCAGGGCTCTGACCGCCCTGCCGCTTCTTGGGTTTGCCGGCACCAACGTCACCGTGCCGCACAAACAGGCAGCGCTGGAATTGCTCAGCGAAATTGGTGAGGTCGACAAAACTGCGCGCCGAATTGGTGCAGTGAACACGGTTGTCGTCGACGATGATGGTCGGATGCACGGCAGCAACACAGATGCTTTCGGTTTCATGGAAAACATCCGTGATAAAGCGCCTGACTGGCAGGCAAGTGCCGGGCCGGTGGTTGTGCTTGGTGCCGGTGGTGCGGCGCGGGCCGTTCTGGTTGCCCTGCTGGATGCCGGGGTGCCGGAAATCCGTCTGCTCAATCGCAGTCGCGACCGGGCCGATGGTCTGGCCGCAGAATTCAATCCGCAATCCGGAGATCGAATTGCGGTTTCAGACTGGGCGCAAAAATCTGCTCTGCTGGCCGACGCCAATGGCCTGATCAATACCACCAGCCTGGGCATGGAAGGTCAGCCACGGCTGGACCTGGACCTGTCGGCCCTGGGACAATATGCCTCACCCGGATTTCTCGTAAATGACATCGTTTATGCCCCGCTTGAGACAGATTTGCTCCGAAATGCGAAAAAATGCGACGTAAATGCGGTGGATGGTCTGGGCATGTTATTGCATCAGGCGCGGCCCGGATTTGCTGCCTGGTTTGGCCAGGAACCGGTTGTTGATGATGACCTGCGGAAGGCCGTATTGTGCGATCTGGGGGCCGGGTAACTTGATCACGCTTGGTCTCACCGGCTCGATCGGCATGGGTAAATCCACAGCCGCGGCCATGTTTCGCCAGCTCGGCGTACCGGTCTTCGACAGTGATGCAGAAGTCCATAAAGTCATGGCCCCGGGTGGTGCGGCGGTGGCCCTGGTGGAAGCGGCCTTTCCCGGTGTAACCGTTGATATCCATGGGGTTCCGGGCGGTATTGATCGCCAGAAACTGGGGGCCGCGGTGTTCGGTAATCCGCAGAAACTGAAGCTGTTGGAAGGTATTATCCACCCGCTGGTCGGCCGCGGGCGCGACCGTTTCAATCGCCTGGCCCGGGCTGCAAGAGACCCGGTTGTGGTCTATGATGTGCCGCTGTTGTATGAGACCGGCGGCGAGAAAAAAGTTGATTATGTCTGTGTGGTCAGTGCGCCAAAAGCTGTTCAGATCGCCCGTGTTCTGGCCCGGCCCGGCATGACCCGTGACAAGCTGAACCACATACTGGCGGCCCAGGTTCCGGACGCCGAAAAACGCCGCCGGGCTGATTTTGTGATCCCCACAGGCAACGGCAAAAACTTCGCCCTGAAGCAGATAAGGGCTGTACTTAACTACCTGAAAGAAAACAATAATGCGTGAAGTTGTATTGGATACGGAAACCACCGGACTGACGCCGAAAACGGGCCACCGCATTGTTGAAATCGGCTGCGTTGAACTGGTCAATCTGGTGCCCACCGGTATGGTTTATCATGCCTATATCAATCCCGAACGGGATATGCCGGAAGAGGCCTTTAACGTCCACGGCCTGTCGCAAACCTTCCTCCGCGACAAACCAATATTTGATGAAATTGCCGCTGACTTTCTGGAATTTGTGGAAGGCGCACAGCTGGTTATTCACAATGCCGATTTTGATATGGGCTTTTTGAACGCCGAGATGAAAATGCTGAACCGCGTCGAACTGGGGAATCAGGTCGTGGATACGGTGCGCATGGCGCGCAAGAAATTTCCTGGCGCCCATGCCAATCTGGATGCCTTGTGCCGACGCTTTGGTATTGATAATTCGGCACGTGAAAAACACGGTGCCCTGCTCGATGCGGAGTTGCTGGCCGAGGTTTATCTGGAGCTCACCGGCGGTCGCCAGCCAGGCCTTTTGCTTGGTGGCGAGGTTGAAAAATCAGGCGATGTTGAGGTGGTGGAAAAAGTGGAACGCAGCGCCCGGGCTCATGCCGCCAGTGATGCCGAAATGCAGGCGCATTCTGCCTTTTTGGAAAAGATTGACGATCCGATCTGGCGCGCCTGAGCCTTACTCAGCAAGGCTTTCAACGCTGGCGCCTTCTTTGTCAGCGGCTCTGGCTTCCAGTTTTCGACGATAAAGAACCGAGAAGTTTACCGGGTCAATCAGCAATGGTGCAAAGCCACCTTCGCGTGTCGCTTCGGCAATCAGACGACGGGCAAAGGGGAAGATTACGCGCGGCACTTCGACCAGGCAAAGTGGCTCAATCCGTTCAGCCGGAAAGTGCTCGGCTGCAATGGTGGCGCCGTATAAAAGTTCAACCACAAACAGGGTCAGGTCGCCGCGTTTTGCCTCAGCGGTGATACGCAACTGGGTCTCATAGTTCACGCCGCCAAGTGGCTTGGCCCCGACGTCGACATTGACGTTGATTGCCGGTTTGTCGTCAGACGGCGCAAGGCTGGCTGGCGCGTTCGGGTTCTCGAAGGAATAGTCCTTGATGTACTGCGCACGAATACTGAAGCGAGGTGCGGCCGGTTTGCCGCCACCTGGTGCTGCGCCTGTATCTGCCGTGTCCGACATGACTGAAACTCCTGCCCGAATTTCCCGGTCATGATCAACCGGAAATATTCTGTGTTTATCTGGTCTTAGTATATAAAGTCGCGACGCCCTGTCTGGCAACCGCCTGTCATCAGTTTATCGTGGCTCAGGGCTTGTCGTCGAGTCCCGGTAACCGGTCATTCCGATCTGATGGCTGTCCGGGCCGGTCGGTGATATCCGCGTAGTCCCCGTCGATAATGTCACCTGCAGGACCGTGATGGCTGCCAAATCCACGCGTAGAAGAGGATCCGCCAGGGCCATGTGGCGCGCCGTGCACATTTGTCACCCGCACGCGCGACCCGATGACCCGGCGCAGCATCAGACGAAAGGCGGGAACCAGTAACAAGGCACCCAGACCATCTGTGACAAAGCCGGGGGTCAGCAAAAAGGCGCCGGCGACCAACAGGCAGATACCGTCAAAGATTTCTGCCAGCGGCAGTGAACCCCGGTCCATTTGCTCGCGCGCCCGATGCAGGGTGGCCAGTCCCTGGCGCCGCAGCACAGCCGTGCCGATAACTGCGGTCAGGACAACAATGATCAATGTCGAGCCCAGCCCGACGATGCCACCGATCTTGATGAAGACCGCTATTTCAACCAGCGGAATGCCGATAAAGGCAAAAAGTAATAACCAGCCCAATGAAAATCCTCTTTTGTCGTCAAAGACAATGATCTGAATGTGGCGGCCACCAACAGGAATACAAGGGGAAGCCCCTGAAACGGTTGCCTGTGCGATCGTAGCGTTATATCTGCCGCCTGTCTGGACCGCTTGCACGTCAGGCGATTACAGTAGATAACGGTAGCACTTTGAAACATACCACTTATATGAATAATCTGGTACTTAACCGGCTTTGGCAGCCGCAGGGAAACGAGACGTAATGGAAGGCTTTCAGCTTTTTGATATTTTGTTGTTCGGCGCGATCGCCGTGTTCATCCTGTTGCGCCTGCGCAACACGCTTGGCACGCGGCCCGACGACAGCGAGGAGCAGGACCAGGAACGTGGTGACATGTGGTCAGCGCGTTTTGGTGGCGAAAAGGATGACAATCTGAATCAGGCGCAGGATGATAACGTTATTCCGTTGCCCGGAAATGATGTTTCCTACGCAAACCAGGCGCCGCAGCCGGAAGAAGACTTTCCCATGGAAATTGTCGCCGGGGCCAATCAGGTCCGGCTGCATGATCCGCAGTTTGATCTGGACAGGTTCCTGGATGGTGCAGCGTCGGCCTACGAAATGGTCATCAACGCTTTTGCCAGGGAAGACTATGCAACTCTGCGCCAATTGCTGGCTGATCATATCTATGATGATTTCGGAGCTGCGATCCGCGACCGTGAGCAACGTGGAGAGACCCTGGAGTCAACATTGGTGACGATCCAAGATGTTGAGCCAATTGAAGTTCAGGTGAACGGCCGGATTGCTGAGATTACCATCAAGTTCACGGCGGAAATGACCAATGTTGTGAAAGATGCGGAAGGTGAAATTATATCCGGATCAGCCGATATCGCAGATGACGTAGTTGATATCTGGACCTTCTCACGTGATGTCGGCAGTAAGGATCCGAACTGGCCTCTGATCGCGACCCGTAAAGCAAACTGAATGCCCCGGCTGCCGGGTGGAGGCAACCTGAACCGTGAAGCCCACTCCTGAAAAGGTTGCCCTGGCGCTGGCTGCGTTGCTGGTTCTGGCCGGTATCGGGCTGTATGTTTTCAGGCCTGCGCCGGTGCCTGAAGGCCTGGTTCTGAAAAAAACTTCGTTTGAAGAACTGACCGCCTGGGACGCTGATCAGCAATCCCGCACTCTTGTCGCCTTTCTGAAAAGCTGTGCCCGCTTTAAGACCTTGCCCGAAACCCGGTCACTGGGCGCGCGTGGTGTGGCCGGGACGATTGCCGACTGGCGTCAGCCCTGTCAGGAGGCCCGCGACATCACACCAGGGAATGACGCTGGTGCGCGGGCATTTTTTGAGGCCGCGTTTGTGCCTTATCAGGCCCATAACCAAAGCAATCCGGAAGGCCTGTTCACAGGTTATTACGAGCCATCCCTGAAGGGCAGTCTGGTGCGAAGTGGTCCCTGGCAAACGCCATTACTGGCGCGCCCCGAAAATCTGATAACCGTTGAGCTCAGCCAGTTTCGTGATGATTTGCGGGGGCGGCGTATCGCTGGTGAAGTAAAGGGGGGACGCCTTGTGCCCTATGCAGAGAGGAAGGGCATCGTCGCCGGCAAGCTGGCGCAACAGGAAATTCCGCTGGTCTGGGTTGATGACCCGGTTTCGGCCTTCTTTCTGCAAATCCAGGGCTCGGGCCGGGTGAAGCTGGTGGATGGCGGAGAAATGCGTGTCGGTTACGCTGCCACAAATGGCCACCCTTACACTGCCATTGGCCGGGAACTGATCCGACGCGGCGCCATCCCGCGCGATTTGGTGTCCCTGCAGAGCATTCGGGACTGGCTGGAAAAAAATCCGGCCGAAGCGCCGGAAGTCATGGCGCTGAACAAATCCTATGTGTTTTTCCGTGAGCTGAAAGGGGACGGCCCCATCGGTGCCCAGGGTGTGGCGCTGACACCGGAACGATCGCTGGCCGTAGACCGCAAGTTTATCCCCATGGGTGTGCCCGTCTGGCTGGAAGCAACGGCACCGGCGGAAGATGTGGCGGCACCCGAACAGACCCTGCACAGTCTGATGGTGACGCAGGATACCGGCGGGGCTATTCGTGGGCCGGTTCGCGGCGATGTGTTCTGGGGGTATGGTGCCCGGGCTGAGCTGATCGCCGGACGTATGAAAAACAAGGGTCGGTACTTTTTACTTTTGCCAAAAACGGTTGCCGGGCGTATAGAAGCTGCCGGAGAATAGAACGATGCCAATCAAGATACCCAATGACCTGCCCTCAACGGACCTGCTGCTGGACGAAGGCGTTGCCCTGTTGTCGGAAGAAGCGGCCATCCGTCAGGATATCCGGCCGCTGCAAATTGCTGTGCTCAATCTGATGCCGGAGAAGGTCAAAACGGAAACCCAGTTGATCCGACAGCTGGGGCGGACCCCTTTGCAGATTGAACTGACCCTGCTGACGACGGGAAGTTATGAAGCGACCAATGCCCCGCAGGGACATATGGCCGCCTTCTATCAGCCCTGGCCGGAAGTCCGGGACCGCAAGTTTG
>Ga0316204_10012949_pt1 | contig 10056 bp, 8 predicted proteins | sample 6monrhotite_MG_2_FD_205661 | JGI IMG/M metagenome (GOLD analysis project Ga0316204, IMG submission 205661) | Microbial mat bacterial communities from mineral coupon in-situ incubated in ocean water Damariscotta River, Maine, United States -... | ecosystem: Environmental > Aquatic > Marine >... | reverse complement strand
GACAAAGTCTCAGGGTGGTCGAGTGATAGCGGTGGGGACGACTTCGGTTCGAAGTCTTGAGTCTGCTGCCATGCAAGGTGAACTGGCAGAGTTTCATGGGGATAGCCAGATTTTTATTTACCCCGGTTATGAATTTAAAGTGGTAGATGCGATGATAACGAACTTTCATTTACCGCAATCCACCTTATTGATGCTGGTGAGTGCATTTTCGGGTTATAAAAATATGATGCAGGCCTACCAGCATGCGGTTGAAGAAAAATACAGATTTTTTAGTTACGGTGATGCTATGTTCCTTGAAAAGAACCCGGTAGGTACCCTGGATTTAAAGTAATAAACTAGTTTAGAAGTATTCTCTATGTCATTGATGAAGTTCGATTTAATTAAAAATACTAAGGGTCCTTCTGGGGCGCGTCGCGGTAAGATAACGTTTCCGCGCGGCACTATTGAGACACCGGCCTTTATGCCCGTTGGAACCTATGGGACCGTTAAGGCGATGTCACCGGAGGAGCTCAAAGACCTAGGTGCTGAGATAATCCTTGGTAATACCTTTCACCTGATGCTGCGCCCGGGTACCGATATCATTAAGAAGCACGGTGACCTGCATGACTTCATGAACTGGGATAAACCAATCCTCACAGATTCAGGCGGCTTTCAGGTGTTTAGCCTTGCGAAGATGCGTAAAATTACGGAAGAGGGAGTGAGTTTTAACTCACCTGTTAATGGCTCAAAAGTCATGCTAACCCCTGAAAAATCAATGGAAGTGCAGAAAGATCTGGGCTCTGATATCGTAATGATATTTGATGAATGCACGCCTTACCCTGCTACGGTAATGGAGGCCAGTGAATCAATGGAGCTGTCTCTGCGTTGGGCTGAGCGTAGCAAGAATGCTCATGAAGGAAACCCCTCGGCCCTGTTTGCAATTGTTCAGGGCGGTATGTACGAAGACCTGCGTACACGATCTGCCAATGCACTGGTCGATATAGGCTTTGATGGTTATGCCATTGGTGGTTTATCTGTAGGTGAGCCAAAAGAAGAGCGTAACAAGGTACTTGAAGTGACTACGCCATTATTACCTGAGGATCACCCGCGTTATCTAATGGGTGTAGGTACGCCGGAAGATATAGTTGAGTCGGTAAAGCGTGGCATTGATATGTTTGACTGCGTAATGCCTACACGTAATGCGCGTAATGGCTTTCTGTATACCTCTACCGGTATTATCAAAATCAGAAACAGCCAGTACAAAGACGACACTCGTCCATTAGATGAAAATTGTAGCTGTTATACCTGTCGTAATTACAGCCGCAGTTATCTGCGTCATCTGGATAAGTGTAAGGAAATCCTCAGTTCACGTTTAAATACGATCCATAATCTGCACTACTACCAGCAGCTAATGAAAGATATTCGCCAGGCCATTGAAGACGATCGCTTTGATGACTATGTAGAGGACTTCTACGCGCAAAGGCAGAAGAAAGACTAAGTCTGCAGTTGATTAAAAATTGATCAATTAAGGCATATATTCCGTAGTCGTTATTCCAGCTGAATTTTTTACAGCTAAATGGCATAATGCTGCGCAAATTACTTCTACGCTCATGTTTTTCATGGCGTACAACAAAATAACTTTAATAAGTGGAGAAATACATGAGCTTTTTTATATCTGATGCATTAGCCGAAGGTGGCGCAGCTGCAGCACAACAGGGAGACCCAATAACGGCCCTTTTATTCCCGATTGGTTTATTGGTATTGTTTTATTTCTTCCTGATTCGCCCACAGAGCAAACGTGCGAAAGAACAGAAGGCAATGGTTGAAGCATTGAGCAAGGGCGATGAGGTTATAACTCAGGGCGGTATTCTGGGTAAGATCACTAAAGTATCAGAAAACTTTGTTGCGCTTGAAATCAGCAATAACGTTACTATCAATGTTCAGAAAGGTGCTGTAGGTTCATTAATGCCTAAAGGTACAATCAAAGAACAAAATAGTTAAGTTGTACTAATACAATAATAATATAGTCACAAATATTTTTAACTCTTTCGAGCAATAAACATAATGATTAACCAGTATCCTTTATGGAAATACCTGCTGCTTATCACCGTCCTGGTGTTAGGTGGGATTTATGCCATGCCAAATTTGTATGGTGAAGATCCCTCGGTACTAGTGTCTTTGCGTAATCAGCAAATAGACGAAGAAACCCAAGCTAAAATTGACGGATTATTAAAACAGTCTTCGATTGAAGCGAAGTCCAGTGAATTGAAAGCAGGGCAATTACTGATTCGTTTTAATGAAACAAATGTACAGTTAACGGCTGCAGATACAATTAAATCATTTAGTTTTATTAAGCGAAATAGTGACTATACGGTGGCACTAAATTTAGCGCCTGCAACGCCTGCCTGGTTACAGGCACTTAATGCTTTACCAATGTATCTGGGTCTGGATTTGCGCGGCGGTGTTCACTTCTTATTAGAAGTGGATATGCAGTCAACTATTCAGCGTATGGAATCAGATATTGCATCTGAAATGCGAAGTTCACTACGTAATGAAAAAATTCGTTACCGAGGTATTAAGCGTGAAAACGGTGGAATAACTATTGAGTTCCGCGACCTGGAAGGGCTTGAACAGGGTGCTTCAAAACTTAAGTCCTTGTTTAAAGATCTTGATTACATCACTAAAGATGAACAGCTTAAAGTATTCGCAAAAGTAACTGAAAAAGCATTGCTCAATGAAAAACGCTCTGCTATTCAACAAAACGTTACAACACTGCGTAATCGTGTAAACGAGTTGGGCGTTGCAGAACCTGTGATTCAACAGCAGGGTCAAAACCGAATTGTTGTACAGTTACCGGGTGTGCAGGACACGGCACGTGCAAAAGACATTTTAGGTGCAACGGCAACTCTGGAGTTTCGCTTAACTGAAGGCACACGTTCTGAATGGATGAGTGCGGAGAATGGTGGCTCAGTTCCACTTAACGCAAAACTCTATCATCAGCGTAATGGTGATCCGGTATTACTTAAACGTCGTGTCATTGTTACCGGTGATCAGATTAATAGCGCATCATCTACTATCGACACACAGTCGGGAACACCGGCTGTAAGTGTAAGATTAGATGCCAAGGGCGCTAAAAAAATGGGTGAAACCACCCGCGAGAACATTAAAAAGCCAATGGCTGTAGTGTTTATCGAAAACAAAATTGTAACCAAGGAAGTTGACGGCAAAAAAGTTAAGGTAAGAACCCGTAAGGAAGAGGTTATTAATATCGCTACCATTCAGGGCGTGTTTAGTAAGCAATTTCAGATTACTGGCCTGGAATCATTTGAAGCCAGAGATTTAGCCTTACTGCTAAGAGCGGGTGCATTAAAAGCGCCGGTCGAAATTGTAGAAGAGCGTACAGTTGGTCCGAGCCTGGGTAAAGATAATATCGACCAGGGTTTCAAATCAGTCATGATAGGTTTTGCCCTTGTTCTGTTGTTTATGGCGGTGTACTACAAGTCATTTGGCTTGATTGCAAACGTTGCGCTTACCGCAAATCTGGTTTTGTTGGTCGCTGTACTTTCCTTAATGCAGGCAACCTTAACCTTGCCGGGTATTGCAGGTATCGTATTAACGGTTGGTATGGCGGTTGATGCCAATGTACTGATTTTTGAGCGCATACGTGAAGAATTGCGTAATGGAAATTCTCCACAGGCGAGTATTCATTCCGGATATGAGAAGGCCTTCAGTACTATTGCCGATGCAAACGTTACAACACTTATTGCCGCAATCGTGTTGTTTAGTTTAGGTACAGGACCGATTAAAGGCTTCGCGATAACTTTATCTATCGGTATTTTAACGTCTATGTTTACAGCTATTATGGGAACCCGTGCACTGGTTAACCTGTTTTACGGTGGACGTAACCTGAAAAAACTTTCTATATAGGTCACTACAATGCAAATAATATCAGGTAAAACAAATATAGATTTTTTAGGTAAGCGTAATATTGCTATAGGTTTTTCAGCGATATTGATTTTGATCTCAATATTCAGCTTATATAACCGTGGCTTAAATTTGGGTATTGATTTTACTGGTGGTTACTTAATTGAAGCTGGTTACTCACAACCAGTAGAGTTAGAACCTGTACGTAATGCATTATCGAATAGTGATTATTCGGATGCTCTCGTTCAGCACTTCGGTACCTCTAAAGATATTCTAGTCCGTATAGCGCCACGTGAAGGTGTTAATAGCGCAAGTATTTCAGATGATGTCTTAAACGTATTAAAAGATGCGTCGTCGGACACGATTGAAATGCGTCGTATTGAATTTGTTGGCCCACAGGTTGGTGAAGAATTAAGAGAACAGGGTGGTCTGGCTCTGCTTATCGCTTTATTCGGCATCATGATTTATGTTGGTTTACGTTTTCAAATGAAATCTGCATTTGGCGCAATTCTCGCGTTAGTTCATGATGTTGTGATTACAGTAGGAGTCTTCTCAGTTACACAGATTCAGTTTGATCTGTCTGTACTTGCAGCCATATTGGCGGTTATAGGTTACTCACTAAACGATACTGTTGTTGTACTGGATCGTATTCGTGAAACTTTCAGAATGCAGAGAAAAGGGACGCCTACAGAGATATTGAATTTATCTATTAACGGTACATTATCTAGAACCATTATGACCTCGTTAACAACTCTGTTAGTTTTAACGGCATTATTCTTCTTAGGTGGTGAAGTTATACATGGTTTTGCTTTTGCATTAATCGTAGGCGTGTTTATTGGTACGTATTCCTCAATTTACGTAGCAAGTAATAGTTTAATGATGATGGGTGTTTCAAAAATTGATTTTCTTGAAGAGGCTAAAGAAGTCACAGAAGTTGATGATATGCCATAATCAACTATCAGTTTAGTAAAGCCCTGCAATGCAGGGCTTTTTAGTTTTAGGAGTATATAAATGAGTTTTAATGTTTATTTGTCAGGTGAAATTCACAGTGACTGGCGTGAAAAAATTGCCCAGGGCATTAAAGATAAAAAATTAGATGTTGCTTTATCATCACCCGTAACAAATCATGAAGCCAGTGATGACTGTGGTGATAAAATATTAGGTGCAGAGGCTGAAGCATTCTGGAAAGATCATAAGGCTGCCAAAATTAATGCTATCCGTATTCGCAAAAGTATAGAGGCTGCTGATATTGTTGTAGTGCGTTTTGGTAATCAGTACAAACAATGGAATGCTGCATTTGATGCTGGCTATGCAGCTGCTCTTGGCAAATCCATTATTACATTACATGATGTTGAGTTGACGCATGCGCTAAAAGAAGTAGATGGTGCGGCGCAGGCAGTGTGCCAGACGCCTGAGCAGGTTGTTGATATATTGAACTATTCAATTAACGGTTAAGTACAATATTTAGGCCATAGCTTAAATTTAAATACATTTTTGCCTTTATTAATTATCGACACCATGAAGATGGGTTAATTTGCACTAGAATAATAAGCCTGTGTCTTAATAATACTCTCAATGACATTTCCTGGGGTATGAGGTGCGGTTAAAATAGATTGCAGATTGCCTTTAGGGTTTATCAGCATGAGTGCTGAGCTATGGTCCATTAAATAATCATCCTTTGTAATTTCACCGCTTAAGCCTGGCGCCTTTCTGTATACAGCATTTAGATCCTGTGTCAGTGTTTTTATGTTCGACAGCTCGCCCGTGATGCCTGTAAATTCAGGGTTAAAATACTCAACATAAGTTTTCATTACCTCAGGTGTGTCACGTTCTGGATCTATAGATAGAAAAAGAACATTGGGTGGGTTCACTTTTTGTAATGACATTTCTCGGTGCACTTCAGACATCAGACTCAAGGTAGTGGGACAGATGTCAGGGCAGTGGGTGTAGCCAACAAAAACAATACTCCAGTGTCCATTCAGATTCGAATTAGTAAAATCATCACCTAAGTGATTAATTAACTTAAATGGTTTAACGGGCTTATCTGATGTATAGATGGCGCCCTGTATATGAGGCGCTGATAAAGGCGGCTGATTGTTTTTTGAGCTTTGTGCTAGCCAGAGGCCGGCAGACATTGCGATAACAGCGGTAACAACTAATAAAGGTGTAGAGTTTTTAGTCATAATAATATCTGTGATTTTGTTTAACTCATAGGACTATATCAGCATATTTATTAAATAACTATTTTATTAAAAACAATGAATCTCGCATGTTAGCGTGTAACTCAAGGCTATCTACCAGCTATACTTACTGTGAGTAATCATTGTTAAATGAGTGGCTATTTTCTAAGCGATACATCAATTACTTCATATACTGTTAGAAGGTGAATATACTACATGCGTACATTCCTGCTAATTCTTGTATGTTATTTAAACCTGTATCCAATGCAGGTAGTTGCGAATACATCTGATAACATTGTTGCTAAGGTCTTAAACAAAGCCGATCAATCTGCTACATGCAAGTCTTTCAATAATTGTTATTCCAATAGTTTAATCAACGAAATATCACCTTATTTATTACAGCATGCTCACAACCCTGTCGACTGGTATACATGGGGTGATGAGGCATTAAAGAAGGCCAGAGAAGAAAATAAACCTATTTTTTTATCCATTGGTTATTCGTCGTGTCATTGGTGTCATGCTATGGAAAGAGAGACATTTACTGATCTTGAAATAGCCGAACTACTTAACGATAATTTTATTGCGATTAAGGTAGATCGTGAAACTCGTCCAGATATAGATGAGTTTTATGGTCGAGCAGTATTATCTCTAAGTGGACAGTTAGGCTGGCCAATATCATTATTTTTGACACCAGAAACAAAACCATTTCAGGGTGGTGGATATTACAATAAAACTGATTTTGAAAAGCTATTAATTGATGTATCGAATAACTGGGCAAATAATCATTTAATTATAATAAATAAAGCAGATGATACATATGAAAGTTTAATTAATGGAAATAAAGTAGCTAACGAAATTGTTGACATTGATTCTACACTAGCCAATAAGGCTGTTAACAATTTGTTGTCAATTTCAGATGACTTTAATGGTGGCTTTGGCGAGAGTGCTAAGTTTCCTCGAGAGGCCTGGTTGTTTTATTTACTGAATCATAGCTACTATGGTGAATACAAAAACGAAGCCTGGGCTGCATTACAATTAACACTTAATAAAATGATCAGTGGTGGTATATATGATCAATTAGGCGGTGGTTTTCATCGCTATACAATTGACCCATACTGGCGAGTCCCGCATTTTGAAAAAATGCTATACAGTCAGGCTTTGCTAGTCAGTCTATATAGTAGATCCATAGCTATTAGGCCTGACGAAAGATTTAGAAAAATCATAGTTCAGACAATTAATTTTCTGCTCAGAGAAATGTCGGATAAGCACGGTGGGTTTTATTCTTCTATAGATGCAGAGTCTGAAGGAATTGAGGGTAAGTACTATAGTTGGAGCGAAAAAGAAATAGATACTATATTAACGGCTGAAGAATCCAAACTGGTAAAAGAAATATATGGTATTGATAAATACGGTGATCTTGACAGCCAGGAAAACGTTATATATTTATCAACTTCAATAACTGAGTATTTAAATAATACAAACGCTTTACATAACTCACTTCGAAAGAAGCTATTGAGTTTACGCACCAGGCTGTTAGAAGAAAGAAACAAACGCATTAAACCATTAACTGATCATAAAAAAATTATGGCATGGAACGCGCTTACGATAACAGCTCTAACTGAGGCCTCAATCTACTTAAATCAGCCAGAATATCTGGCGTTAGCCATTAAGTCAGCAAATTTCATCTGGGATAACTTCCAAACAAAAGATGGCTTTAAACGTATCAGATACAAAGGTGTTAATGCTGAGGCTGCTCAATTAGAAGATTATGCTTATTATTTACAATCCCTGGTATCATTATATGATGTAAGTAAGAAAAAAGTCTTTCTTAATCGAGCTATATTTGTTGCAGATCAGATGCTTGAAAGTTTTTGGGACACTGAATCAGGTGGATTTTATAATGTAGCCAAATATCAACAGTCATCATTAAGCATACGTCCAAAAATATCTACTGACAAAACATTTCCTTCAGCTAATTCTGTTGCATCGAACATGCTTACCAGGCTGTCTGCTAGAACAGGTAATAAGGAATATCTTGAAAAGGCAACTGATATAATATCTGCATTTTCTTCAAAAATAAATGAGGTTCCACACGCTTATACTGGCTTACTGATTGTCTCGAATGAGATTGATAATGGAGAAATAGATCTACCCATTTACGCGGCAAACGGACATATAAGAATTGATGCTGTCATTACTAAGAAAAGTAATAAATATTATCAACTAAATATTGAACTAAGTATGGAAGATAATTGGCATATAAATTCACATACGCCTTTGAGTAATGAAATTATTCCACTAAAAATATTAAGCGATAATAAAGACCTATACCTAAAAGATATTATTTATCCACAGCATGAGGTTGTTAATTTAGGCCTCTCACATAGGCCTTTAGCTGTATATCAGGATAAGATAATTATTACATCTCACGTTTCCAATATCAGCTTTACACGCTCAGCAATAAAGATAGAGTTACAGGCGTGTAACGATAAACTATGTTTGCCTCCAGAGTCACATGTTTTGTATCCGCGCGTTCTTAATTAGCAATTTTATTTATATCGATAAACTAATAAATAATATTATTATATTAACTAGCTATTAAAAAACTACAGCTTATCTTGCCTAAAGTAATATTGAATTGCGTCAAATAGTTCAATCAGATAGCATGAAATTAATTATAAAAATGAATATGGTTTTATCTTGAATAGTAGGGCATTTCAACGAGTTAGTTTAGCTGCATGCTGTTTAGCATATTTTGTCATAGTGCTAGGGGCATACGTCCGCTTATCGGATGCCGGACTAGGCTGTCCAGACTGGCCGGGTTGTTTTGGTCAAATTACCGCACCGGATGAAGCAATGGATATTGCTCGAGCCAGTGAGGCATTTCCGCACATTGAAATAGATTCTGGAAAAGCCTGGAAAGAAATGCTTCATCGTTACTTTGCAAGTGCGCTTGGCTTGTTGATTCTAGTGATGGCATTTCTAGCCTGGAAAAATCGTGAAGATACTCATCAACAGGTTAAATTACCATTTATTTTAGTCGGTCTTGTTATTTTTCAAGGTCTGTTAGGTATGTGGACGGTAACTCAATTGGTCAGACCCACTATTGTAACCCTGCACCTGCTTACGGGCTTACTCACGCTCAGTGCGTTATTTTGGGTTTTTATAAAACATAAAAAACCATGGCAAAATAAATTAATTTCCATGGAAATTGACTCAACAGTAAAACTGCTGGCAATGATCTCAGTCTTTATTTTGACAATTCAAATATTTTTAGGTGGATGGACAAGTACTAATTATGTTGCCCTATACTGTCCAGACTTTCCGACGTGCCAGGGTAGGTGGCTTCCTGAAACTAACTTTTCTGAGGCCTTTGTTTTTTTCAAAGATCCAACAGTAAATTATGAAGGCGGTTCATTGTCACTTAGTGCGGGTGTCACCGTTCACTTTCTTCATCGAGTAGGTGCAATCATTACTGCAGTTGCATTAATTAGCTTGTCCATACTACTTTTAATCAGGAGCATTAATCCGATTTTACGTAAACTGTCTTTATTGCTTCTTGCATTACTAACAATTCAAATCTCATTAGGTATTGCCAATGTCGTAATGGTATTACCTATACCTATAGCTGTTTCTCACAATGCGGTTGCAGCTGCTTTATTACTTACCTTGCTACTTATTAATTACACTTTAAATATTGCATCAAATACTCATTATTCCCCCAGAGGCTTATCATGACGGATATCGCAATTAGTTCTAACAGTTTTAACTGGCGCAACTACTACAATTTATGTAAGCCAAAGGTCGTATACCTTATTGTGTTTACAGCTATAGTAGGGATGTTGCTTTCAACTCCAGGTGCATTGCCGCTAGATACGTTTCTAGCAGCGACAATTGGAATTGGTCTCGCATCTGCTTCAGGTGCTGCTTTAAACCATTGGGTAGACCAACGAATCGACATTGTAATGGAGCG
>Ga0316204_10012946_pt1 | contig 10059 bp, 9 predicted proteins | sample 6monrhotite_MG_2_FD_205661 | JGI IMG/M metagenome (GOLD analysis project Ga0316204, IMG submission 205661) | Microbial mat bacterial communities from mineral coupon in-situ incubated in ocean water Damariscotta River, Maine, United States -... | ecosystem: Environmental > Aquatic > Marine >... | reverse complement strand
TCGGGTGCCGAGCCTGACGGCGGCGCGCCCGTCGCCGGAGCGCTCCTCACGGCCCTTTCGCGCGGCATGCTCGGGTATGACCCGGACGCGCCCTCCGGTCGTCTGAGCGTGTCTCCGCGCATACCCAAGCACCTGAACGGCTGGTCGGTACGGGGACTCAGACTCGGGGATGCCTCACTGGGCATGCGATACACGCGCGACGACTCCACGCATGTGTTCGAGATCGAACCCGACTTTGCCCGTGTGCCGCCCGTCGTCGTTCTACAGCCTCGACTCCCGGGCGGACGGCTTGTGGAATGCCGTGTAGACGAGGAGGCCGTGACGGCCGACTCCACGCAGGTCGGGGACAGAATCGCACCGCGACTTCAGGTCGCGATCGACGGGCCGCGACGAGTGACGTTCACGACGGATTGAGCGACAAGAAGGCCGTCGAGCCCATCAAGTCACTTGCAGATCAGGCTTCTTCCACGTAGCCGTGCTCTACGAGAAGTGCCTTGAGAGTGGTCTCACGATCGGCCAGCGTCGTACGAGCGACAGCTCGAGCGAATTCGACCTGATGGTCGGCTGAGACTTTATCGAGGACCGCGATCGGTGCACCATAGCGGAGTAGAATTCGCTTGGCGTCGACTGCTACAGAGTCGTTCACATCCCCCCCGGGGGCCTGGCTACAAGTCAGTCGAGTACTGCGTGTGATAATATACAGGCAGGTAGCGATTCGGCTCCACGGGTAGGAGGTTCGGGGAATCATGAAGCGTCCGTTCCTCACCTTCATGGCCGTCGTCGTCATTCCGGCGTCGCTGGCCATGGCCGTCGCCCTGTTCGTCGCACAGGGCGCATGGGAGGGGCTTGCCGTCGAGTCGGGGCGCCGCACTGCGCGACTCGCCATCGGCAGCCTGGGTCAGGATCTCGGTACCACCGTCGACGAGCTGATGGTCACGGCGGAACCGCTGCCAGACATCGACACGACGCTCGCAGCGGTACGTGCTGCGCTGGCGGGAGACACGGTGACGGGCCTGGACCGGGGTGAATCTCCCCTGGACGTCTTCGTGCTCTTCCCCGACACCGCGTCGCCGACCGGGCTCCGGTTCGGGCGCTCAGCCCTCCGTCCCTCGGCGCTCGAGAGTGTGGCCGACCCCATGGAGGCCCGCATCGCGTTCTACGCGGACGAAGAGCCCTGGAGTGCGACTGAGCCCCCGCCGAACACTCCGGACGTAGATCGGGCGATGCTGCTCGGCGCCGCCGCCGAAGCCCGCGGGATCGCCGTAGGAGCGGGGGCGCTCGTCGCCCTCGATCCCCAACCCGGATCTGTTCCGCGCATTTCCGCGCTGGCGATCACCGCCGACGCCGACCGGCCGGCGCTGTCGGGTCCCGTCCGGATCGTGCTCGGTCTGGTGCTGCTTTTCTCGGCCCTCGCTGGCTGGATCCTGCTTGTGGAGGGCAAAGCGGGGCCACGCTCACCGCGCCGCTCCCGGACCGCGCTCGTGTCGCTCTCGCTCGTCCCCGCTCTGGCGACCGTGGCGCTGCTGGTGCAGGTGGACCGGTCCTTCATGGAGACGGCCATGTCCGATCTCTCGCGAGACCTGACCCGAACGGTCTCCGTTGTAGAGCGGTGGGGCATCATCGGGGCGCCGGCGTCCATCCACGACGTCTCCGGATTGCACGCCGTGAAGATCCAGGGCGGGGAGACTTCCTCCATGTCTCTCCCCCGCGAGGAGGCGGCCCTGCTCGACCTTCCGGCACCACCCCCGTCTTTCACGACGTCGGGTGTCGTCGAGATCTCGAGTGGCCCCCACCTCTACGTGGCGCGGCGAGTCGACCGAACCGGCACCGTGCTGGTGCTGGCCGCGACACCGGAGGAAGACATCCAGGGAGTGCGAACCCGGATGATCGCGATCGGCGTGGTACTGCTGACCTGGCTGGCGATCGTGTCCGGAGTTGTTCTGGCCCGCCGCGTGCGTCGGCCGGACGAAGAACCCGCCTAGTTCATCAGGCGGTCGTCTTCACCCTCTTCCGTTTCACCGAAGCCCGGCGGAATGACCAACGGACCGTTCAGGTCGAACCGGGGCACCTCCACGCGGAACTGGCTGCCATCCGGCCGAACGAAGGTGTAGTACCCTTCCATGTAGCCGGCCGGTGAGCGCAGCACGCAGTAGCTGCGATAGGCGTGCGAGTCGCCCGGATCAAGAAGCGGCTGCTCACCGATCACACCCTCGCCATCAACTTCGGTATCGCTGCCTACGGCGTCGTGGATGAGCCAGTGCCGGAAAAGAAGCTGCGCAGGCGCATCTCCCTCGTTCGCCATCTCGATTTCGTAGGAGAATACGAACTGGCCGTCTTCGGGGGTGGAATCCGCGAGAGAATAGCGCGGCTGGACACTGACACGGATCCCGTCGGTTCGTCGCTCGTATCGCATATCGGAGACCGGTAAAAAGGACGAGCTACTGACGGCGGTGGAGCGATCGGAGGGGCCCGATCAACTCCGGTCGATAACGATCGTGTGAGTCTGTCCGACCGTGAACACAATCGACGAACCCAGGAACTCAGCGACGGCGTTGGACAGAACAGCATCCGTCGTAGTGACGGAAATTCCGATCAGCGTCGTGGTGCCCGGATCGCCCGGAAGCCCACTCGGCAACGGCCAGTTCTCGTAGTCCAGGGTGTACCCGTTCCCGGCGAAGCTGAATCCATCGGGCAGGTATCCGTCCAGCGCGGTCGGCACCGACCCCGTCGTGGCTTCGGAGGGCCACACGTGCTGATCGGCGTTGTAGTTGAGCGCGGCGACACGAACGACTTCCATGTCGGCGGCGACCTCGGTCGCGCGCGCCCGAACCAGAACAGCCTGGAGATTCGGGATCGCGATACCCGCGAGGATCCCGACGATGGCCGCCACGATCATCAGCTCGATCAGGGAGAACCCTCCCCGACTGGAGTCCCGAAGCCCTGGAGGCGTTTGAGGTGTCTTCGTCATCCTCCCCCCTGAATCTTCTGCAACGCATCACCGCTCATCAACGCACCCAGAGAAGCGGGGTCTGACGAATCGTACGACAGTGTCTGACCACCGGCGGACGCGGAAAGTGTGTACCGATCCGGATCCACGATGGTGTAGACGACACCCTCAGTCGGCGTACCCGCGTCGGCGAGTACCACCGGCAGCCGTCCGTTGGTCTGGCGGTACGCTTCGATCCGCTGGACCTGCAGGAACATGGCGGTACCCATACCCGACGCCAGTTCGACCGGCGGAACCTCTTCGATCGGATCCAGCACGACCCAGTTGGGCGGAGCGATCAGAAGATAGATCGCCAGCACACAGAGGTTGATCCCGACCGGTAGCATCCACTTGGGCTGCTTCTTCGCCGTTGGCTTGACGGACGCCGCTTCATCACGCGCGGCCGCATGCTGCAATACGGCAGCAACGGCGTCAGCGGCTTCTTTGCCGGACGCCTGGTCCTTCGCGCGATATGGGCGGGGGTTGTCGGAACTCATCTGGATGAGTCTAGGCTGCTATGGGAGGGTGATCGTAAAATCTAAGCACTTCGCCGCCGCCGCGCCTCAACTGCAGAAGCGATCGGATCGGTGGGCAAAGATGATACCGCTCTGCCGATGGTCCATACAAGGAGTGCAGAACCAAGAAGTACCCGTGGGGGATCGTCGGGGTCCGGGATGGATCATCTCGACGGGATCCGGGAGCAGGGGTAGCTTCGGGCCATGACTCAGCGCCCCCTTTCCCGCTCCGTCGAGGACTACCTCAAGGCCATCTATGGCCTGTCCCGGCACGGAGAATCGGCCACTACCAGCGCGGTAGCCGAGAGTTTGGATGTTCAGCCGGCCTCCGTCACCGGAATGGTGAAGAAGCTGGCCGAGGAGGAACTGGTCACCTACGCGCCCTACCGCGGCGTCCGTCTCACGGACAAGGGCACCACCGCCGCGCTGCAGGTGCTGCGCCGCCACCGGATCCTCGAGACGTACCTGTGCGATCGGCTCGGGTACTCGTGGGACGACGTGCATGCGGAGGCCGAGCGACTCGAACACACCTCGTCCGATCTCCTGATCGAGCGGATGGCAGCAGCGCTTGGGCATCCGAGCCATGATCCGCACGGAGCGCCGATTCCGACGCCGGCAGGCGACATCGAGGCGACTCCCACGCTGACGCTGGCCGATGCGTCGCCCGGCGACGCATTCCGTATTCAGGCCGTGCGGGACGAAGACGCGGGAGAGCTCCGATCGATGGCGGCCGACGGCCTCGTGCCCGGCGCACAGGTCCGCGTCACGATCGGCTCGCCGGATGGGGGTGTGCTCTCGGTCCTCGTCGGCGGTGACGCCGGTCCGGCCCTCGAGGTCCAGGACCGTCTGGCCCGCCGCATCTTCGTGACGCCGGAGGAAGCCCCATGAGCGGGCCCCGTAGACCCGTCGTCCTGGGAATCGCAGGGGGCAGCGGTTCAGGAAAGTCGACGGTCGTGAGTGAGGTCATGCGACACCTGGGGCCCGACGTAGCATCCGTCATCCGTCACGACTGGTACTACCGCGATCTGTCGCACATGACCCTCGAGGAGCGGGCGGCGATCAACTTCGACCACCCCGACAGCCTTGAGACATCCCTCCTGACGTCGCAGGTCGCAGCCCTGCTGGCAGGTCGTCCAGTGCAGGCGCCCACCTACGATTTCTCGGCGCACGCCAGGCGCGGGGATACGGTCGAAATCAAGCCGACCCCGGTCCTCATTCTGGACGGGATCCTGGTGCTCGCACACTCGGAGCTCCGGCGCCTCATGGACCTGCGCGTGTTCGTGGACACCGACGCGGACCTCAGACTGATCCGGAGAGTCCGTCGGGACACCGAGCAGCGTGGCCGGACAGCCGAGTCGGTCATGGACCAGTACGAACGAACCGTTCGCCCGATGCACCTGGAGTTCGTCGAGCCGAGCCGCCGGCATGCCGACCTCCTCGTGCCCGAGGGAGGCTACAACCGTGTCGCGGTCGACCTGCTCGTCGAACGGGTCCGAAAGCTCCTGATCGAGTCGCCGTCGTCCTCGCAGCTTGCTGCGCACTGAGGACACCCGGGTGGGTTGTCCGCTACGACCCCTGGCAGAGCGGTAGCACCCCGGCCTGACCCGCATCGGGTCCTGAGAAAGCCTGGAAGCCCCGGACGACGAGCGTCGCAAATACGCCGGTCCCGTCCCCCTGAATGCTGGGCACCCGAACCTGGCCGGACGGGTTGAAGTTCCCGCCCCGCGCCCAGTTCACGTAGTTGCGATCGGTGGCGGCAATGGTGACGGGAGCCATCGTACCCGCTGGAAGGCCGTTCTGAAGCGCGGTCGCCACATCCTGATCGAGATCGAATCGGTCGAAGATGCCGAACTCGGAAGGAAAGAGGATCTCCGTGTCGTCCGAGGAAACGGAGAGGCCGAGTAGCTGCAGCGGATCCTCGTCCACTTCGATCCCCCGAGGCTCGAGTGCGGCCCGCAGACCAAAAATCGTGGTCTCGTTGATGTAGGCCCACGTCCCCGGCGACTCCGTCCACCGGATCGGCAATTCAGTGTCCGGGGGCACCATGCAGCGGAGGCCGTCTTCGATCCCCTCGATCTGGAAATCGCCGGGAATCCGGCTCTGACTGATCATTCGGTCGCCGCTCGGCAGATCGATCGTGAGCTCGACCAGATCTCCCGGTCCGAACGGGAACGTCGCCGACGGCGGACCCTGCTGGCTGAAGTGGTAGCAGGAGCCGAACTCCTCCCCGTTCGTGAGAACGAGACAACGCTCCGGCGCCGTCTCCCCGAGTTCGACACTGCCGCTACCCGGCGCGGATACGGTGATGGTGGCACCCGGCACCGCCGCGTCGAACACGGACGTGCCGTCCAGGGTGCTGTGAAGGAACGCGACGATCTGTGAGGCGCCGAACTGCCCACCGCCGATCTGGACGTAGACCTCGGCGACGACCGTGGGGTCCACCTCGACGATCGTAACCTCCTGCAGTTCACACCCCGCCAGCAGAAGTCCGCTCGCGACGATCAGCCCTCTCTTCAACGAATTCAGAGACGTCTTCATCAGAACCGCACCTCCACACCGAAGGTCGGAAGGACCGGGAACATCGACACACCCGATCGCGTCGCGGGGACGGTGTCATACTCGAAGAAGTAGAAGAGCACGTTCCTCTGGTTGTAGACGTTCACGAGGTTCACGTAGGGCGTCAGAACACCCCAGTCCTTCTGCATCTCCTTTCGGAAGGAGACGTCGAGGCGGTGGTAGACGGGGTAGCGCGACTCATTCCTGCCGCCGAGGACCACGCCATACTCGAAGTCGGTCTCAGAACTGAGCCGCCCGCCGCCCGCTCCGAATTCCGCATCCAGGTAGGTGTACGCTCCAAGGGCCTGGGTGTAGGGCGTTCCGGAACCGACGTTCCAGCGCAGCCCACCGTCCCATCCCCACGGACCGGGATACCGGAGCACGAGGTCCACGTCCACGCGGCGATCAAAGATCGGAGCGTAGGTCAGGTCCGGGATCGGCTGAAACGGAGACAGGAAATCGGGGAAGGTCCGCTCGGCTTTGACCATGGACAGAGCAAGCCAACCGGTGACGTCACCGGTCTCTCGTCTCACCAGCAGATCGGCCCCGTACGACAGCCCTTCGCCGGACAGGATGTCGTCGAGATCGTCGTTGGGATCATCGGCCGGGTTGAAGGTCACCACGCCGTCGAACGTCCGGACGAAGGCCTCGAGCGACCAGTACCAGTCGACGTCACGGAAGCCCTCGATGCCGAGCTGAAGCTGGTCCGACACGACGGCCGGAGCTCGATCACCAGAGAGAACCCAGATATCCAGCCCGAGCGGGATCTCCTCATCCCGCAGGGAGTGGAGGAACTGCGTATACCGTCCGGCGGCCACCTTCACCGCCATATCTCCGTCGGACAGGAACCGTTTGATCGCCAGGCGCGGCGACGGCTCAAAGACGACGTCCCCGGGATCCGGACTCCATACATCGGCTCGGATGCCCGCCTGAATCAACCATTCACGAGGCCGGCTCCATGAACCCTGGGCGTACGACCCGTACAGCACACCGGTCCCCATGCCCTCGCCGAACACGGTCCCGCCGGTGGAGAACAGGTTGTCGTAGGCCATGCGTTGGACCGATCCACCGACCTGGATGCCCGTACGCGGAGTCGGGCGGGTGTCGAGGTCAACGCGGACCTGAGCCTGGGAGATCGCAGACCGAAACTCGGTATCGGCGAAATCGGGGAACGACAGGCCGGTCCCGAAACCCGAGTAGTTGGCTCGAACGTCCAGTGAGCCTCCCCCACTTCTCGCGCGGGTCCATCCTGCACCGATGACATCGTTGCCCCAGTCCCAGTCGATGCGCAGAGGGAAGTCCTCGGAGTCGATTCGAGTCAGGTCCAGAACATCCTCACCGGAATACGCAGTGACCGTGATCCGATCGCCCGAATCGGTCCAGGCTTCGATCGCGCCCTGAAAATCCGTGAGGTGGTACGGGAACTCGAAGGCGGGCTTGAACAGCACGTCGAAGTACGATCGACGCGCCGACGCGCGCCATTTCAGGTCCGCGAGGCCCAACTTGTCGGCGGTCGCGTTCGACAGCCCACCCCCGAGCGCGACCCGGCTGGCGAGGAGCGAAACGGCTCCCGCGACATCGAAGTCGCCGTCTCCCGCATCCGTCTCGATCTCGAGCACGGAGGACACACGGCCACCGTGTTCCGCAGCGAACCCTCCCGACTGCAGCTCCGCTCGATCGAGCAGGTCGGAGTTGAACACCGAGAAAAGCCCACCGAGGTGGAACGGACTGAAGATCGGGATCCCGTCGAGGAGGATGAGATTCTGATCCGCCGATCCTCCCCGCACGTTGAAGGAGGCCGAAAAATCGGAAGTCGAAACCACTCCGGGGAGCACCTCGACCGCACGTACGGGATCCGGCTCCGCGACACCGGGGATCATCCGGATGTCTTCGGCTGCGATCTCACGGACCGTGACACCGGGCAGCTCCTCGAACCGCACCCGCTCACGGGAGCGTTCCGCCTCGACCGAGATGCCCTCGACTTCGATCGCCTGCCGCTCGACCCGCAAGTCGAGCTCGAGCGTCTGACCGTCCGTCAACGTGATCGTCTGCTCGAGTCTGGCATACCCAAGCGCGAGGACACTCATGCGGTAGGTGCCAGCGGCCAGTTCGGTGATGCGGAACGATCCGAGTCGATCCGTATCCGCAGCGCCCATCGACCGATCACCAACGTCGAGCAGGACGGTCCCGCCGTATACGGCCGCGCCTTCTCCGTCCCGGACCCGGCCCTGAAGCGTCGATGTCTGCCCTTCTACCGCACCCGCACTCACACAACTCGCGGCAACGATCGCCATGATCAGGCGACGCGCGCATCTATGTATTCCCAACCCAATCCTCACAGGTACCGTGGAGTCCTCCCCGCACGCGGCCACGGTCGCTACCATTGCCCGCGCGCCTATCTGGTATACATCAGTGCCGCCGTTCCGTGCCCTCCGATCGTCCGACCGTGCGCGCCTACTACTGCGACCACTTCGTCCTTCCCCTCCCCGACGGCCATCGCTTCCCCATGGAGAAGTATCGGCTGCTCCGTGAGCGCTTCGCCGATTCGTCGGACGTGGCGCTGCTCGTCCCGGAGGCCGTCACCAACGAGGAGCTCGGTCGGGTACACACCTCCGGATATCTCGAGGCCGTCGTATCCGGGGACCTCGAGCGCGAAGAGGTTCGCCGAATCGGCTTTCCGTGGTCCCTCGAGCTCGTGGAGCGATCACGCCGCTCTGCCGGTGGAACGCTGGCCGCGAGCCGGGCCGCGCTGACTGACGGAGCCTCGGCGAACCTGGCAGGAGGCACCCATCACGCGTTCGCTGACCGGGGGGAGGGCTTCTGCGTCTTCAACGACGTCGCCGTCGCGATTCGTGCGCACCAGGCCGAGCGGACAGCCGAGCGTTTTGGTGTCCTGGATCTGGATGTCCACCAGGGAAACGGCACCGCCAGGATCTTCACCGGTGATCCAAGCGTCTTCACATGCTCCGTTCACGGGCGGAACAACTACCCGTTTCGCAAAGAGGTCAGCGACCTGGACCTCGAGCTGGAAGACGGAGCCGACGACGACTCTTTCCTGGCCGCCGTCGCCACAGGGCTCGACCGAGTGCTCGCGTCGGATCCGGACCTGATCTTCTTCGTCGCCGGTGCCGATCCATTCCAGGGCGACAAGCTGGGCCGCCTCGGAGTGAGCAAGGCAGCCCTGGCTGTACGGGACGAGACCGTCTTCTCGCACTGCGCTCAGCACGGGGTCCCGGTGGCGGTCGTCATGTCCGGCGGCTACGCCGAGAGCGTCTCCGACACCGTTGATATCCACGAAGTGACGGTCCGCACCGCCGCACGACACGCAAAACCAGGGAACTTCGCATGAGTACCGCACCCGATCGCCTTTCCGCCTGGCCCCGACTGACACTCGCGGGCCTGCCCACACCCCTCGTGCGCCTCGATCGGCTCGCCCGCGAGTTGAGCCCGCACGGGCTGGACTTGTGGGTGAAGCTGGACGCCGAGACCGGATTCGCGTTGGGCGGCAACAAGGTGAGGAAGCTGGAGTTCGAACTGGAGCCGGAGCGGCTGGAAGGGGTCACGCATCTGCTCACGGCCGGAGGCCCCCAGTCCAATCACTGCCGGGTGACCGCGGCTGCGGCCGCCCGCCTCGGACTCGGATGTGTGCTGATCCTGAACGGCCCTGAGCCTGAAGACCCCTCCGGCAACGCTCTGCTTCACCGACTGTTCGGCGCCCGTGTCGTCACGGTTGAGGACCGAAGCGAACGGTCGAATCGAATGGAAGCGGTCGCATCCGAGCTGGTCGCCTCCGGCCACACACCTCGGGTGCTTCCGATCGGGGCATCAACGGGGCTCGGGTGCCTCGGCTACGCGGAGGCCGCCCTGGAACTGTTCGCTCAGTTGGACGCGACTCCCGAACCGGCAGACCAGACTCTGGTTTTCGTCCCCAGTTCATCGTGCGGCACGCTGGCCGGCCTCGTTCTGGGGCGGGCCCTGGCTGGCCGCACGGACGTGACACTC
>Ga0316204_10012945_pt1 | contig 10059 bp, 10 predicted proteins | sample 6monrhotite_MG_2_FD_205661 | JGI IMG/M metagenome (GOLD analysis project Ga0316204, IMG submission 205661) | Microbial mat bacterial communities from mineral coupon in-situ incubated in ocean water Damariscotta River, Maine, United States -... | ecosystem: Environmental > Aquatic > Marine >... | reverse complement strand
ATTCAGAAAAACTTTAGGAGGATAATGACTAATGCAAAAGAATTAATTAGAAAAGCGAATTCACTATCTGCCGAAAGATCAAACTTTGAAGAAGAATGGCAAGATGTGGCTGATATATTCAGACCAACAAAAGCTAACATAACTATTGACAGGTCAAAAGGCGATAAAGAAAATATAACAAGACTTTTTGAATCCGCACCAATTAACTTTGTTCATCAATTAAAATCAATTATTATTGGGGTATTCTTTAACAGATCGATCAAACCTATATCAATAACAGCCAAATCAGAAGATATAAATGAAGATCAAGAAGTGAAAGATTGGATAAGTGAATTTACTGATATGATTCTAAAAACTATATTCGACCCCAAAACAGGCTTTGAGAGAGCTTTAAGTGAAGCGGTGGCAGATGATATAGTATTTGGAACAATAGCAACATTAATTGAAGAGGGTAAGGAATCACCTGTTAAATATCATACTTTAAATATTAAGAATTTCTTAATTGCTGAAAATGATGAGGGTGATGTTGATTATGTAGTTATTAAAGATAAAATGACTGCAAAGCAGATGATCCAGAAATGGGGAGAGGATAATGTACACGAAAAGGTAAAAAAGTCTTTTGATAAAGACCCTTTTACAGAATTTCCAGTACAATTACACATCTTACCAAGAGAAGAAAGAGATAAAAACAAAATAGATAAGTTAAATAAAGAAATAGCAGGTTTTTGGGTAGATGAAAAGCACCAAGTAATGATTGAAGAGTTAGGATGGGATTCTATGCCAGTAGCTATTGGAAGAAGCGAGAAAGCAACAGGGGAGATTTACGGAACTTCAAGGGCGATGATAGCATTGGCAGATGGTAGGCAGATAAACCAGATGTCAAGACAGTTAAACGAAGCAACAGAAAAAACATTAAACCCTCCTTTAAATGTAAATGCTACATATTCTAAAAGGATTAACTTAAAACCTGGTGCATTAAATAGCCCAGATGCGAAAACACTGCCAGTAGGAAGAACACCTATTGAACAAATCTTAACCATTGGCAATATCCCGCTAACTCAAGACTTGATTCAAAGAAAGGAACAAAACATAAGAGAAATATTTTTCTTAGATAAGTTAAAAATCTTTGACGATCCAAGAGCAACAGCAACACAAATCTTAGAACTAAGAGCAGAAACATTTAGAATAATGGGTGACTTTATTTTTGGTATCGTAGATTACACAGAGCAGATATTAACTAGAACTTTTGATATTCTATTTAATAAAATCTATATGCGAAATGCAGATGGTCAATTTATAATCAAGGATAATACTTTATTTGATAAAGAAATACCGTCAGTGTTATTAGAAAATCCAGAACTAAAAATTAATTATCAAAATCCAATTACTCAATCGCAAAAATTAAACGAATCAGCATCTATTGAAAAACTACTAGCAGGAGTTATGAATCTTGCACAAGTAAACCCAGAAATATTAGATAATATTGATTTTGACAAAGTAGTTAGTAAGTCAGCAGATATTTTAGGAATTGATCCAGATATAATTAAAAATCCTGTTTTAGTAAAAAGGGAAAGAGAGCAAAGGCAGGCACAATCCCAAGAGCAACAACAATTAGAACAAGAGGCTCAAGCGGTGGATACTGCTAGCAAAGCAAAACAATCACAATTAATATGACAGAAGAACAGTTAAATAAAATATTCCAACAAGTATTTGAAACAGAAAACGGAAAGATTATTTTAGAAAACTTACAAAGAGTAATATTAGAAACAACCCCCTTTTCTCAAAGGGCAGAAGATACCACTACCGATTCCTTACTTCGTGATGGAGCAAGGGAATTATATAATTATATCCTTTCTAGAATTAGAGAGGAAGTAACAAGCAATTAATTTACTATGACCGACCAAATAGAAAACACAGAAAATGTAGAGACTGCACCAGTTGAAACAAACAATGAAACAGTTAATGAAGCAAGTTTTATTGACCAGATAACAGATGAAGAAATAAAAAACTCAAAATCATTATCTAATTTTAAAGATATAAATGGACTAGCAAAAAGCTATATAAACCTAGAAAAGAAATTAGGATCACCCAAAGAGCCAGAGACTTTTTCACCAGAAGATTATTCTTATGAATTACCAGAGAATTATAATGCTAATGATGATTTATTAAATCCTATAAAAGAAAAAGCGATTGAATTAGGAGTAAAGCCAGAAGCATTTAAACAGCTAGTAGAAACCTTTACAAATAAAGAAAGCGAGTTGTTAAATAATATTCAAGCAGAATCAGATGCTAAAATTACTGAAATGCAAGAGGGTTTAAAAAAGGAGTGGGGATCAGCTTATGACCATAATCTAAAAGAAGCAGAAACCACATTTAAACGCTTTGCAACAGAAGAAGATCAAGAGGCTTTTGTTAATCTTCCACCAGAAGGACAGCTTGCAGTTGCTAAAATTATGCATAATGTAAGTCAACAAATCGGAGAAAGTACTCAAGGAAAGGTTGGTAATTCACAAGGGGGCTTGACAAAAGAAGATGCACTTGCTAAAATTAGTGAAATTAGGAATGATAGAACTATTGATCCTAATGTAAGAGATAGAGAACTTGCTAAGTTATACCCGATAGCTTACGCCAATGAGACTGGCGAATCTTTAGGGATAGTAACTGGGTTTAGTACAAATTCTATCTTGTAAAATAATTGTCCAACACAAGTAAAAGGTAGCTTTGTTTAAGTCTTTGAAGATTGATGGGTAGCAATTGACGGCGAGAAATCGCATTTTTGTTATTTAATTAATTTTTAAAACTTAAACAATGTCTAGTACACAAAATCAAATACATGTAAAACAGTTTAAGGACGATATTATCCAAGCTGTACAACAAAACAATGTCCGCTTAGACGGAACAGTAAGAAGAAAAGAATCTGTGAAAGCAGAAGAGTTCTTTTTTCATAAACTAGGTTCTTTAAACTTACAAGAAAAGATTGGTAGAAATCCAGAAACTCCTTATTTAGATCCTATTCATTCAAGAAGAAAGATGACTCCAAAACCTTTTCACGGCTCTTTATTTATTGATGATTTCGATACCGCTAGATCTACCATTTCTGGTTTAGAAAGTGATTATATGAAAGCATTGATAAATGCTGCTAAAAGAAAGAAAGATGATGTAATTATCGCTGCCGCAACTGGTAAAGCATTTGAAGGTAAAGATGGTAATATTGCAGTTGATTTCCCTAGCTCTCAAGTCGTTTCAACTCCTGCTTCTGGCTTAACTGCTGATAGAATCCTTAATGGTCGTGAGATCATTAGATCGGCTGATGTTGATCCAGATGAAAAACTATATTGTATTTTAACAGCTAAACAACATAGAGAGTTAGAAGATGATAATAAAATTATCAATAGGGACTTCACAGCGGGCGCAGTATTAGATAAAGGTATTATCGGTGTATGGAACAATATTAACTTCATCTTATCAGAAAGATTACTTCTTGACGATAACGGAGATAGAGATGTTTTGCTTTATACTGAAAATGCTTTAGGTTTCGCAATGGCAAATGATATTACAATGAAAGTTGGTGAAAATGTAGAGAGATCATTCACTAAAACAATGTATATCAAATTAGACATTGGAGCAACGAGAGTAGAGGACGAAAAAATCGTTCGTATTCCTTGCACAGAATCTTAATATTAAACTTTAAATAAATAAAATTATGGTAAACACAAAAGGCTCAATAAACCTTACAGGCTTAGATCAAGATACTTTGACTATGCCTAATGCTAAAACTTCAAAAGGTGTCATTAGAACTTCTATTGATACTTTAGAAATTAACGCAACTGATCCTGACGCATCAACTTATCGAATCGCCAGAATCCCGTCTAATGCTGTATTAACAGATATTACCATTAAAAACGATGCTATCACAGGGGGAACTGATTTCTTCTTAGGCTTCTATGATATTAATGATGGTGCTGCTATTGATGCTGATGCATTACTTGGCACAACTTCTTTAGCTTCGGCAGGCTCTATTGATGGATTAGGTTCTATTGATATTGCTAATATTGGTAAAGAGGTTTGGGAGTTAGCTGGACTAACAGAAGATCCTCACAAGTTAGTTGATATAGTTTTGACTGGTAATACAGTTGGAACTGCATCAGGTACTGTAACAGGTATTGTAAAATATACCCTATAACAAAGCAGGGGGAGAAATCCCCCTCAATTTTTTTTATTATGTCTGTATCAAAAACTTCTATTTGTAATAAAGCATTAAGAAAATTAGGAGCTAAGGCTTTGATAAACATTGATACAGATACTTCACCAGAAGCCACTCTATGCAAAGCAAGTTATGATACGGTTCTTTTAGAGGTTCTAAGAATGCACAACTGGAACTTTGCCATATTCCGTCAATCATTAAATTTAGATGCGTCTGGCACTCCTGTATTTCAATACACAAACAGATTTATATTACCAACAATTCCAATCTTTATAAAATTACTTTCGGTAGAAAATAATATTGATTTTAAACTAGAAAATAATTTCCTTGTTACAAATGAACCAACTGTAAATATTAGATTTATTGGTAAAGAAACAGACCCTAATAAATATGATTCTTTATTTATAGAGGCTTTTTCTTCAAAATTAGCTTATGAGATAGCTTACTCTTTAACTTCTGACGAAACTAGAACAGCTAGAATTAAACAAGATTTTATAGAAGCATTATCTCTAGCGAGAGAAAGAGACAACCAAGAGGATAATGATATAGCAGACACTTCTGATTCTTTTAGTGCTTCAAGGGTGACTGGCTTTAATTTTGGTAATAATATTAATGGTATAACTTTTTCATAATGCCTAGAGCTTCAGAGATAAGAACAAACTTTACAGCAGGAGAATTAAGCACCTTAATAAACTCAAGAACGCAATTTCAAAGATATTTTAATGGTTCTGAAACTTTAGAAAACTGGGTAGTATTAACACAAGGACCAATATTTCGCAGGAAAGGATTTAAATTTCTAGGGGAAGTAAAAGACTCAGCTAAAAAAACTAGAATCATTCCCTTTGAATTTAGCACAGTGCAAACTTATATAATCGAATTGGGAGCAGGTTATTTACGCTTCTTCTCTGGGCAAGGGGTGGTTTTAGATGGTGGAGGTGGTATATTAGAAATATCCAACCCTTATTCAGAAAATGAATTATTTGATATAAAATTTGTACAAGATAGCGATGTAATTTACATGGTACATCCAAACCACCGTATTCAAAAATTAATCAGAGTAGCATCTAATGACTTTACATTAAATCCAGTAGATTTAGTAAAAGGTCCATATATAGACGAGAATATAATATCAACGGACGAAGTAAGATTGACAGGTAACGGATGGTCAGAAGGTGAAACATTAACCTTGACAGCATTAGGTGGTCATACACCTTTTACTTCTGATCATGTGGGAGGTTTATGGAAAGTAAAAAGTGGAACGGATATTGCTCATGTAAAAATAACTGGGTTTACTAGCTCAACAGTAGTAACAGTAGTAGCTCAAAACGATGTACCTCAAAGCCTACACAATACTGCAAGCTTTAACTGGTCGGAAGGTGAGTTTAGTAATGCTAGAGGCTTTGCAGGTGCGATCACTTTCCACGAACAAAGAATGGTATTAGCAGGCAGTGTATACGCTCCGCAAAAAGTTTGGTTTTCTAAATCTAATGCAGATTATGAGAATTTCGAAGTAGGAACAAATGCTGATGATCCTTTTGTGATAACGATTGCATCACAAAGAGGCGACCCTATAAGGTGGTTATTTTCTGATCAAGCTTTGTTTGTAGGTACTGCTGGTTCAATATTTAGAATTATAAGCTCAAGGAATAGCCCTGCATTAGCACCAGATGATATAGATGTAAAAAGGCAAATATCTTATGGATGTTCTAACATTCAACCTGAATTAGTAGGACAATCTCCTATTTATATGCAGAAGAACAATAAAACAGCAAGATTAATTACTTTTGATATTGATAGTGATAAATACAAAACAATAGATATTACTGTTGATTCTGATCATATAACAGATGGGGGCATTACCTCTTTTGAATATCAGCAAATTCCACTATCTTCGTTGTGGACAGTAAGAACAGACGGACAAATTGCAAGATTAACATTAGAACAAGATCAAGAAGTGCAAGCGTGGTCAAGATATGTTACACAAGGAAACTTTGAATCAGTGGCAATAGTAAGTGATGCAGAAGATAATGATGAAATTTACGCAATAGTAAAACGAACTATAAATGGAGTAGTTAAGAGGTTTTTAGAAGTGCAAGAACCTAATTATAAAGTAGATAATCTAAATCGCTTCTATATTGATTCTGGACTTACTTATAATGGTACACAATCAAGCGTAATAACTATATCAGGAAATACATTTACAGCAGATTCTTCTACTTTTCAATCTGGCGATATAGGAAAAGAAATTCATCAATTAATAGGTAAAGGTAGGGCAAAAATAACAGGGTTTACGGACTTTCAAAATGTAACTGTTAGTATAATAGAAACTTTCTCTAGTGCAACATTACTGACTAATGAATGGGCTATTGCTATTAAAAATATAACTGGATTAGAACATCTAGAGGGTGAAACAGTAGCTATTAATTCAGATGGTGCAACAGTACCAAATAAAATTGTTAGCGGTGGAGGAGTAGAAATTGATAGTGCAGGATCAATTATCCATATTGGCTTACCTTATTCTTCTAAGCAAAAGAATATGCCTATTGAATCCTTAGCTTTAAGTGGTATAATAGGAACATCACAACATAAAGATAAAAGAATTCACGAGATAGTGGTTAGATTTACAGATACATTAGGAGGAAGAATAGTTGACGGGGCAGGTAATGAAGTTATTATTCCTGCTAGAAGTTTAAACGACAATATGAATGAAGCACCGCCATTATTTAATGGAGATGAAGAAATAAAAGTTGCCACAGGTTGGGATAAATTGGGTCAGATTGAAATTATCCAAGATGGACCGCAACCTATGACAATAAAAAGTATAACTTATAAAGTAACTATTAATGATAAATAAAAAGTTTAACATCGCGCATATAGACTTAATAAATACTAAAATAGATTATCCTAGTTTAGATATTTTAAAAGAAGAGGTTTATCCTTTAGACTGTGACGAAGCTAAAACTTATATCATAGATGATAAGATAATATTTGCTTGCGGTATAAAGTGGATTAGGCAAGGAGTAGGGCATTGTTGGGTAATTCCTAGTATTTATGTTGATAATTACGCTAAAAGCTTTTATATTGAGATTAACAAACTATTAAATGAATATTCTAAAAAAATGAATCTTCATAGAATACAAACTACAATTACAGATGATTTTGTAAATTGGATTGAAAAGCTAGGTTTTCATCGTGAATCCGTGTTAGAAAAAATAACATTTGATAAGAAAGATGAATATATGTATGTAAAATTCTTTTAATATGGCAACAGGTGCAGTAATAGCAGGAACAGCAATTGCAGGAGGCGGACAGATATTTGGAGGCATACAAGCCAAAAAACAATCTAAACGCCAAGCTAGAGCCTTACAACAACAAGCGGCTTTTCAAAGAGAGCAAGCACAATTAGAAAGAGAGTTAGGGGAGTTTGACGCATTACAACAATCAAGAGCTTTTGACAAGTTAATGGGTCGTCAAAGACTATCCTTTGCAGCAAGTGGCGTAAAATTAGAGGGTTCACCATTAGACATATTAGATGAAAGTTTAAGAGATAAAGAAGAGACTATTGAGAATATAAGAACACTTGCAGAAAGTAGAGCGAGGGCATTAGAATTTGGAGCTAGTCAATTAGGGCAACAAGCAAGAGATACTAGAAGAGCAGGAAGAAATGCTTTGATAGGGTCAATATTTGGTGCGTTTGGCACAGGTTTACAAGGAGCATCGAAAGTGGGTGCTTTTAAAGGAGGTAGATAATGGTAAAAATTCCAACAAGTCCAGGAGTACAAGCAAGACCACAACAGGTAACACCTACGGTCAGACAGCCAGTAGATACAGGTGAGAGGTTTATTGCTCAAGGTATTACTCAATTAGGTTCAGTAATAGCAGGAATAGGACAACAGGCTATGATCCAAGAACAGCGAGACCAAGAAGCGTTTAATGCAAGTCAAGTTTTACAATATAAAAACCAATTAAGACGATTTGACAATCAAGAAAAGATCGCTTTAAGCGAAAAGGGGGTTAATCAAGATGTAATTACCAATAGCAAACAAGATATATTAGATAGAAGAAAGTTATTTACTGACGAATTAAAACAACAATTCGGAAATAATAAGCAAGTTCAGGCATTAATAGAAAGAGAAAGTCAATCAAGTTTAATAGATTTAGAATTTAATATTGATAAAGATTTATCCAGAAAAAGAAAAACTTATGGAGAAAATCAATTTTACGGTTCTGTATCAGATTTAAGAGATGATTTTGAAAATGCACAATCACCAGAAGAATTAGCAAGTATAGCTAACGAATTACAAACCTTACAAGTTACAGCTTTAAATGCTGGCATAGTAGATATGAAAGATATTGAAAGGCTAGAAAAGGATTTTAAAAAAATAAGAAAAGAAAGAGAGCAAGAAGCTTTACAAGAAGCAACCTTTATAAATGCCACACAAGGAAAGTTGCTTCTTGATTCGACAGATAAAAATGATAGAAAAGTAATAAATAAAGGCTTTGAAAAATACAGAGAATTAACAGATGATCCAGAAGGTTTAGCAAGAGATATTTCTGTAAATACTGGTATAGTGCCAGATATATATAAAAAAAGTTTAAATTCAATGTTATTTGTAGGTAATGGAGATAGAAAAATTGAATCAGCAAATGAAATAATAAATTTAATTAGAGAAAATCCAACTTTAGAAAGACAATTTAACGACAAGACAAAAGCATTCGCTCAAGCTATTGAAAGTAGAATAAATGTAGGTTTAAGTAGTGAAGAAGTTGTTAAATTTGCAGAAGATGAAATAAATAAAAACAAAGACAAAAATAAGATAATAAGACAGCAAGAATTTGAGTTAGATTATTCAAAAGAGGGAAAAAAATTTATTGAAACAATAAATGATATAACTGATGAAATAAAAGATAAGTCAGGAATATTTTTTGAAGCAGAAACGCCAAAAGAAATGGCTCTTGATGTTTTAACAATAGCAAAAGATTATTATATAAATAATGGTTCAGATATAGATGATGCAATAGAACTTGCAACAGAAAAAGTAAAATCAAGATGGGCTATTACAAATATAGGTGGCGAAAGATATCAAAAGTTTGCACCAGAAGCGGAATATCCACAGATGACAAGTAAAGAGCTAGGGCAACAAGCAAGAAATCTTGCAGGAAAATATTTATTAGATAAATCAGTAATAAAAAATAATATTAAAGCTGTTATAATACCAGATAGCTTGAACACGAATAAACCTAGTTATAATTTACTTATAGAAGATGAATTTGGTAAAATAGATAATATTAGAAACGAAAAGAACGAGCCAGTAGTTTGGACTCCTGATATTACAAAAACAGAAAGATACAAGGAAGCACCAAAAGAAACAAGAGAATCTTTAAATGAATTAAGTAAGAAAGAATTTATAAAACAAGATAGAGCTAATAAAAAACAAAGAGAAGAGAATAGAAAAAGACTTCAAGAACTACACATACAATATAGATGAGTTATTTTAAAGATATTGAATTTTTACAGGAACAACAACAGAAAAAGTCAAAGATAATTAATCAGCCTATAAAACAAGAAGAGCCTAAAAAGGGTGCTTTACAATCTTTTAAAGATGAATTTGTTTTACAAAATACTATTACTTCAACATTAAATAATGCATTATCAAATAACATAGAAGATCAAGAAGAGGATATAAATTATGATATAGGAGGTAAATTAATAGGAACTAAATATGAGCCTTATGCAGATAGCTTTATAGGTAAAGTTTATAATGATGCACAATTTAATAATATAGCCACTAAAATAGATAGAGAATTAGAATTACGAGAAAATAACGATACATTATGGGGTACTGTTGGAGCAA
>Ga0316204_10012944_pt1 | contig 10059 bp, 11 predicted proteins | sample 6monrhotite_MG_2_FD_205661 | JGI IMG/M metagenome (GOLD analysis project Ga0316204, IMG submission 205661) | Microbial mat bacterial communities from mineral coupon in-situ incubated in ocean water Damariscotta River, Maine, United States -... | ecosystem: Environmental > Aquatic > Marine >... | reverse complement strand
GTTCCGGGTCTGAACTATCTCTGGTCCGGCCCGATCAATGCGGCGCTCTTCATCCGGCAAAAATTCAAAGAGTCCCCAAACGTCATGAAATTCCTTCTGGCGCGGATGATTTACGCTGATGGTCTGGCTGTGTTGCTGACGCTGGGCGGGGTCTACGTCGCTGGCGTTCTTGGCTGGAGCCTCACCGAAGTGATGATTTACGGCATTGTCGGGTCATTGATCGGTGCGCTTGGCGGCATTGTTGGCGGTTGGCTCGATGGTTGGCTGGGCCCGAAGCGCGCCTTGATGGTGGAACTGACAGCGATCCTGATCATTCTCATGCTGCAACTTTCCGTCACGCAGGACTCTCTGTTTTTCGGCTTGATGCCGGCCGGACACGAAGTCTGGGATGGGTTTGGAACGGGCTTGTTCTCGACGCTGTCTGACGTCGTCTACTTCCTGTTCATCGTGCCCGCAGCGATTTCGATTGTCGCTTGCATCTCGTCGAGCCGCTACATGCTGGTGCATATTTCGCCGCCAGAGCGGATTGGCGAGTTCTTTGGCTTCTATGCGATGGCCGCAAGTGTGACAGTGTGGATCGGACCGCTCGTCGTCGGAGTCATGACGGCTGCATTCAATGACCAAAGAATTGGCTTCTCAGGCGTGGGCTTGCTGTTCCTGGTTGGCCTGATCGGCATTGCGTTCTTTGTCGAAGCCGACAAAACGCCTGAGCATTTGAAGTCCAGTCCGCAGTCCTAAGGCGATTACGGAGATGTAAATCCGCAAGTCACTGAGCCCGAGCTGGTGTCTCGCGTGATCGAGTCGACGCGGCGCGGTCGCAAGTAGAACGTGTCAGACAGCGTCTTGGTGCCGGAAAAGAAGAAACCGATCGTCGAATTATACGGAAACTCAATCTCCGCCATGACCAGAGTGCCCCCTGAGGGAATGAGGTTTGCCGGAACATTTACGACATCATCTGCCGCGAGTGCTGTCATCGTCGTGCCACAGCGATCGCTCCAGACAACTATGGCGTCGACTCCATCGCTGCTATCTGTGTCAGAACCATCATCTTCCAGGCTCGTGATGCGCATAGATGCCAGCGCCATATCGCTCGGTTGCATGACCATACGCGTGGCTTCAAAAATATCCGAAAGGTCAGCATTTGTGACGTTCGAGGCGCGCGCTGTCAGATCGCCGAGGGCGGCAGTCGCGCCTGTGACTTTGCGATCGAGCGTCATCATCAGCGACAGTTCGATACACCCGAAATAGATAATCGCCATAAGCGGAGCGATCAGCGCGAATTCAACGGCGGATATGCCGGATTCCGATTGACTGAACTTACGGCGTTTGCGGAAGGATAGATTGGCCATGATGTGTCTCTTCATATCCCCTTACGAGCTTCCGAACGGCTCGTTGCGGAACGCGACTGTTGATTGCAGTAAGCGGCGGCTCGACCCGCCCATATTGTCCAGAGGCGCGCTCATCACAGGAATAATCAAATCCCATTCGTAGAAGACCCGGATCACAACGATTTCGTTCTGGGCCCCGGTATCGAACCCAAACCCGCTATCGTCGAGATCACCGGTTGTGCCGTCAAAGTCTAATGATTGGCCGCCAGTTGATCCGAATGAGCTGAACTTCTGAACATCAATCATCAGTTTTCCACTGTCACAGGACATCATCCCGAACAGTTCGTCGCAGACATCGTCAAGGAACGCTGTTTTGGCCGCCGCTGAATCGGCGTGACCCGCAGTCTGTATCTGTCCGGTGCGAATTTGCCGCGACGCTTCACTCGCAGCGTGTTCGAGAATCGACGACATGATGAAAATCACACAAACTTCGAGGAGGCCGAAGATCAGGAAGAAGAAGGGCATAGCGATCAAGGCAAACTCAACCGCTGCGATGCCGCGCTTATCGTCAGCAAACGCCTCAAGTTTCTTCTGCCATCGCGGTGCAAATACACCTATAGTCGGCAATTGGCGCATCCCGTGCTCCATTGGTTTGTGGTCCCCTAAGATGGCCTTAGCAGATCGCGATTTCGGGCAAGTTGACACAATGGTTTAAATTTTTTGCAAATTGTGCGGCGAGACGGGGTCTTTACCTTGCCGCAATCAGGGGCCACATGAACAGTTGAGCGTCCATACAAGGCCATCGCAATGACTCATAATCCGATCCGACCCTGGCGAAATATTGATCGGCGCAAGTCTCGGCAGATCAAAGTTGGCGATGTTTTGGTCGGCGGCGATGCGCCGATTTCTGTCCAGACCATGACCAATACACCCACGCCCGATGTCGCCGCGACGCTGGCGCAAATTGAGCGGGCAGCTGATGCCGGCGCCGATATCGTTCGTGTATCGTGTCCAGACGTCGAGTCCACGGCGGCTTTCTCGGCGATCACCAAAGCATCGCCGGTACCACTGGTTGCGGACATTCACTTCCACTACAAACGCGGGATCGAAGCGGCAGAGGCTGGCGCGGCGTGTTTGCGAATTAATCCCGGTAATATTGGCGCCATTGACCGTGTCAAAGACGTGGTCAGTGCAGCGCGCAATAATGGCTGCTCGATCCGGATTGGTGTAAATGGCGGATCGCTTGAGCGCCACTTACTGGAAAAATATGGTGAGCCTTGCCCGGACGCGATGGTCGAAAGCGCCCTGGATCATACCCGAATTCTGGATGACCTTGGCTTTCATGATTATAAGATCAGCGTCAAAGCCTCTGACATGTTCATGGCTGTCGCGGCTTATCAACAATTGGCTGAGGCAACGGATGCACCGCTCCATCTTGGCATTACCGAAGCGGGTGGACGCCGGGTCGGAACCGTCAAATCCTCGATTGGGATGGGTAATCTTTTGTGGATGGGGATTGGCGATACAATTCGGGTGTCATTGTCCGACGATCCGGTCGAAGAAGTCAAAGTTGGCTTTGATATGCTCAAGTCACTCGGACTACGCACGCGCGGTGTGAATATCATTTCTTGCCCAAGCTGCTCACGTCAGGGTTTTGACGTGATCTCAACGGTCAAAACCCTGGAAGAACGCCTGGCGCACATTGCAGAACCGATCACGCTGTCGATCATTGGCTGTGTCGTGAACGGTCCCGGCGAAGCCGCAATGACGGATCTCGGTTTTACTGGCGGCGGTAAGGAAAGCGGCATGATGTATGTGTCCGGTCGTGCAGACCATAAGCTCTCAAATGCCGATATGGTTGATCACATTGTCGATCAAGTTGAGCAGAAGGCGACGCGCTTACGCCTGCAACGCGAAGCAGAAACAGTCGCCGCCGAGTAGTCTCGCGTATTCGATGCTCGCGTAGTCGTGAAGCCCTTGCACGGAACCATGCCTTGCCTTCCGGATAAGTCTCGGCCATCGAGATACATCGTTCGAAGGAGACGCGGGCATGATTTGGCAAACGGTAAAGTGGGCGATGCGCCTGGTCCTGTTCGGCATCGTTCTGGGCGGTATGTCCGCCTGCACCATGTTGGGCCTGAACTATGCCAGTCTCGAAACTGAAAATAAGCCGGTTCCAAGACCAGCGCTGACACTGCCATTTGACCCTGCAGCGACCCGCGCCACGCTGGAAGCGGAACTTTATGGACCATGGCCTGCCGATTTGCCGGTCTCCGCGAGCGACGTCCGCGTCATCGACGCCAATTATCTCGGCGGACGGGGGACGCTTGAGGAAATCACTCTGACCATTGGCGAGGGCGACGGCGCGCGAAGCTTTCCGGTTGTCATTGCGATTCCAAACCAGGCCAAGGAACACCCCGTTCCGCTGATCGTTAGCCAGACTTTCTCTGACAATTGCTCTGTTTTCCCAAATGATCCTGTGACGGCGTTCGGCGGCGAGACGTGCGATGGCACAAATATGACTGGCGCTATCGGGTTCATCGCGACGAATATTTTTGGCACCTATATCGCTTATGCGCCGATCGATCGCTATTTCGATGCTGGCGTCGCCTATGCCAGTTTTCCAGGCTGGAGCTTCGTTCCGGATAGCGATGCAGCAGCCCAATTGGTCATGGCGGACCTTGCGCCAGGCCCACAACCGACCAGCGCGCTGATGGCATGGGGATTTGGATTCCATGCAGCGGCGAGCGTCTTTGGCGATGACCCGCGGATCAGAGACGATGCGATCGCGGCGATTGGCCACTCGCGTTATGGCAAGTCCGCTCTGATCGCCTCCGGCTGGTCTGATCGGATCGCGGCGGCGATCGCCCACCAGTCTGGATTTGGAGGCGGTTCATCTTCGCGTTCCAAAACAGGCGAAACATTGTCGCGGATGGCCCGCGAATACCCGCATTGGTTGCGGCCTGGACTGGCAGACGACATTGAGACCGGTTTCGATCTGACGCTGGACCAGCATTTTCTGCTTGCACTATCGGCACCGAAACCGATTTTCCTGGGCAATGGCCGACGCGATGTCTGGTCAGATCCGAATTCATCCTTTGTCCTCGCCCAGGCCGCAGACCGCGTCTATGAAGCGCGGGGCTCTGAAGGATTATCGATAGATGCAGGGATGCGCGATTTCGATCCGTCTGCAGATATCAGCTACTGGCTCCGTGTCGGCGGGCACAGTGTGGTTTCAGAGGATATTGATGCCTTTACTGCATTCATGCAGGCGCATTTTGAGACGCGTTCTCCTGACGAGACGGCTTTGCAATCAGCGCGATGAGGCCTAGCCTGCCCCGAGAATAAGCAAACGGGAGGCTAATATGGAAATGGAAGCACCAGACTTTGGGGCAATGATATCAACACTTTTGGACGGCCGCGTGGCGGACCTTCAAGCGTTTCTGACACCAGTTTTACTACTGGTTTGCTGGACGCTGATCATGTGGTTGTGGATGTATGCTACGCGTATTCCGGCAATGACAAAAGCCAAGATCGACCCGGATGAGGCGCGCCATCCTGGAACTTATGTTGACAGAATGCCGAGCAACGTTCGGGCAGTGGCAGATAATTACAATCACTTGCACGAGCAGCCGACGATTTTCTATGCCCTGATGTTGTTTGCCGGTCTGACCGGCGGCGGCGACGGGCTAATGCTGCAGCTTGCATATGCTTATGTTGGCATTCGGGTTTTGCACTCTTTGGTGCAAGTCCTCTCGCCGAAAGTGGTGTTGCGCTTTTTGGCTTTCTCACTCGGGACGATCGTCTTGTTTGTGATGGCGGGCAAGGAAGTCATTCGGGTCTTCCTGTAGGCACCAATCCAGTTTAGAGGCGGGATATGGCCACAATACCCCAGTCCCGCCTCGAACAAGTGATCGAACGATTTGAAGAAGTCGAAGCCCGTATGGGCGCAACGACTGACAGTACTGAAATCGTCGCACTCTCGCGCGAACATTCTGAGCTCAGACCTGTCGTCGAAGCCGCTCGCGAATTGATTGGAATGCGCGACGGCCTCGCTGAAGCTGAAGCGATGACCAAAGGCGATGATGCCGAAATGGCAGAGTTGGCGCAAGAAGAAGTCAACGACCTCAAATCGCAAATTCCGGCCGCTGAAGACGCGATGCAGGTCCTGCTATTGCCGAAAGACGCTGACGACAAAGCCAATATCGTACTTGAGGTAAGGGCCGGAACCGGCGGCGACGAAGCCGCTTTGTTCGCAGGTGACTTGTTCCGAATGTATTCGCGCTATGCGCAGCTCCAAGGCTGGAAAATCGAGTTGCAGAGCGCCTCTGAAGGCGATGCGGGTGGCTATAAGGAAATCATCGCCAATGTCGAAGGCGAAGGCGTCTATGGCCGCCTGAAATGGGAATCCGGCGTCCACCGCGTCCAGCGAGTTCCGGCGACGGAAACACAGGGGCGCGTACACACGTCCGCAGCTTCTGTTGCGGTCCTGCCGGCCCCGGAAGATGTGCAGATCGAGATCCGTTCGGAAGACATTCGCATTGATACAATGCGCGCGTCTGGTTCCGGGGGACAGCACGTCAATACGACTGATTCCGCGGTTCGGATCACGCACTTGCCTACTGGAATTGTCGCCACCAGCTCGGAAAAATCGCAGCACGTGAACCGCGACAAAGCAATGCAACAGCTCAAAATCCGGATCTATGAGAAAGAGAAGTCGGAACGCGATGCTGAGCGCGCTGAAGCGCGCGCTTCACAAGTTGGTTCCGGCGACCGGTCGGAAAAAATCCGGACTTACAATTATCCGGAAAACCGGGTCACCGATCACCGGATCGGGCTGACGCTCTACGCCCTCGACAAAGTTGTAGCCGGGGACAAGCTTGAAGATGTCGTCTCAGCCCTGATGACAGAAGATCAGGCGCGCCGTCTCGCCGCTATGGAAGACTCGTGAGCGATCTATCCTATGAAGATCTGATCCGAGCCGGATCAAAACATCTCAGCAGTGCCGGCCTCGACGACTCTGTGCGCGAAGCCCGCCGCCTCGCCCAATTGATCAGCGATCTGACGCCAGCCCTGTTGATCGCGATGGAACAGGAAACCGTTCCCCCTGACCAGATTGAAGCGTTCAAGCTGATGATCAATATGCGCGCAGAGCGCACGCCGTATGCGCACATTGCCGGCGAAGTCGAGTTTTTTGGTTTGCACTTGCGATCCGATTCCCGGGCTTTGATTCCGCGGCCGGACAGCGAGTCCGTGGTTGAGTTAGCGCTCGAGAATATTCCGGACGGGGCCGCGTTCCGTCTTGCTGATCTTGGCACCGGGTCGGGGGCACTTTTGGCGGCGTTGCTCACAGCGCGTCCAAAGGCTCGAGGCACCGCCGTCGAAACCAGCCAGGATGCGATTATGCTCGCGGCCGAGAATTTCGAAACGCTCGATATCGCCGCGCGGGCCCAACTATTCTTCGGGTCCTGGGCGGACTGGACTGGATGGCAGGTTTGCGACTTGATCATCTCTAATCCCCCTTACATATGCAGCGATGTGATCCCAACACTCGAACCCGAGGTCCGGAAGTTCGACCCGCTATCGGCTTTGGATGGCGGCGCAGATGGGCTGGCAGCATATCGCGAGATTATTACGCTGGCGGCGGATCAGATGAAATCAGGGGCGCATTTGGTTCTCGAGATCGGCTTTGATCAAAAACAAGCCGTTTCGGATTTGCTGATGCGGGCCGAATTCTCCAACTTGCGGCACCAGCAAGACCTGGGTGGCAATGATCGCGCTATTGGCGCCACAAAAACTTAGCAGAAACCCCCTTGGCGAATCCGAAATGTCGCGCTACCTAAGGGCAAGGTCAGTGACACGGGGGCCGCCTGTCCGACCTTAACCCTACCGCGACAGTTTAGAAATAAGTCTATCCTCGCGAATAAACCGTCCGTTTGTCGGACTTAAGAGATCAGGAATTGCCTATGGCTATGCAGCGCAAGCGCCGTCGCCGCTCGGGTGGAAGCAACAATACTAATAACAACAACAACAATAGTCCAAACCCAAACCGTCACTATGAGAGCAATGGGCCAGACGTCCGCATTCGCGGATCTGCGCAGCAAATTCTCGACAAGTATCTCCAATATGCTCGTGACGCTCACACGTCAGGGGACCGGGTGAAAGCTGAAGCGCTATTCCAGCACGCTGAGCATTATGCCCGTATCGTGGCCGTGTTTGAAAAGCAGAAAGAAGAAGCCCGTGTGGAGCGTGAAGCCCGCGATGCGGCGAAAGCCGAAGAGCGTGCCCAACGTGATGCCGAACGCGCCGCACAAACTGGCAGCGACGACGATTCTGAGCCTTTGAGAGACCCGCCTACAGCGTCTGATGTCGGATCCGACGAAGCAGCTGCGGAATCCAAACCACGCCGCCGCAGCCGCAAGCCGCGCGAAGAAAACGGTTCAGAAGCGATGAAAGTGATTGATGGCGATGATGCAGATGCACCAGAGTCCATCGAAGCGTCGGCTGATGCTGAAGCCGAAAAGCCAAAGCGCCGCCGAACGCCTGCCCGCAAAAAGCACACTCCAGCCGAAGCCGTAGATGAAGCGGAAGGCGTTATGAAAACGCTGGCTCGCGGCTCCGACGAGGTCATCGCTGAGGCTGAATAGGCCCTAAATCATACTCGCATCAGTCGGCAGGTCGAACAGCAACCGTCCTGTCAATTCCCATGTCGATGGGGCAGTCACGATGTGCTGGGTCATAGCGTGCGAGTCGCGAAACCGTCTTTGCAGATCGCTGGCCTCGAACAGAGCTGCGCCGCCGCCGAGATCATAGCAAACTCGGCAGATCTCTGCGCCGGTTCTGACCATGTGCGTACATGCCATTCGCAGCGCGGCGCGGCGCTCGACGGGAATATCGTCACTATGCTGGGCGATATCCCAGGTCAGCTCAATTTCATCATGCAAGTAAGCTCGCGCGGCACGAAACGCGGCCATGAGCCGTGCGGTTTCAGCTTGAATGGTCGCCCGCTCACCCAGTGTTTTCTTCGAGCCCTGGCTCTTCTTTGCGCTGGCAAGGTCGATGAACGATTGTAGCGCCCCTTTCGCATTGCCCATCGCTGTGGCGGCGACGCCAAGACTGAGTAGGCCAAAGGCTGGAAATTTGTAAAGCGCCCCTTCGATCGTCGGGCGATCGGCCACGAGACTGACCGAGCGCGCTTTTGGAACGCGCAGATTCTCTACGGCAATGTCGCCTGAGCCCGTCCCTTTCAGGCCCATGACTTGCCACGTATCGATCAATTCCGCGTCCTCGGCAGGGAACACCATCATGCGGGCATCGGGCCGGCCACTTGGCAGAGTACGCAATTCGCCATCTTCAAACACCATCGAGCCACCGCACAGCCAGGTACAATTGGCTGAGCCGGAGCCCCATTGCCATCGGCCCGTGACGATATAGTCATCGCCATCGACAATCGCTTTACCCATAGGCGCAAAGACGCCGCCGGTAATGATCATCGGATCATTGTAGATGGCTTGCGCCGTCTCAGGGGCCATATAGGCTGAATTCATGGCGGTGGTGGCGCCAATCATGACGCACCAACCAGCGCTGGCATTGGCCTTCGCAACGGCTTCTACGGCATCAACAATCTGGCGAGGCGAACATTCGAGACCGCCATAAACGGCCGGCGTAACCATCCGGAACAGGCCGCCCTCGGCGAGCTTTGCTGCGAGGTCTGCCGGAAGGCGCCGGACGTCCTCCATTTCTTGCGCGCGCGCAGCAAGTTCAGATTGCAGCGCACGCGCAGCATCCAGAGTCGGGTGATTTGCTTCAAGGGTCATAATTGTGAGCCTGCCTCATCTTTGCGGTTCTGCCAATAAGATGCCCGCTTGGATTGTCGAACCAGTCGGACTCACTATGTCTGTTTGAGATTGTTTAGGAGTTGGAAGAATGACTTATATTTTGCTGCATCACACAGGATGTGGAAGTTCAAAAAAGGGTCTGGCATTGCTTCAGGAGAACGGCGTTGAGCCAGAGGTTCGCAAATATATGAATACTTCAGAGCGCCTGTCAGTAGACGAGCTGAAGGACATTGCCAGGCAAATGGGCGGCGTTTCTCCGCGGGCGTTCCTGCGCGAAAAAGACGCTGTCAAATTTGATCTGCCGGACTCCGCCAGCGACGCTGATGTGTTTGCGGCGATGGCGGATAATCCACGACTTATTCAGCGTCCGATCGGCCTGAATGGCGGCAAAGCAGCGCTCGGCCGTCCAAATGAAAAACTTCTGGAAATCCTCTGATCGGTAAAATTTCACCGATCAGACTCACGTCAATTCAACCAGCACATGCGATAAAGATCCCTGATCTGTAACGAAAGTGGTGCTTATGCTGGCGCTTCAATTGACTGCATTTGTGTTTCTCGCACTGTCCGTGGCCTTCTTGTTTGGGCCGCGCCTCGCCGTGTATGGCCCCGGAGCGATGGGCGACATGGTGCAGGAGGGTCAGGTTCAGTTTGTCGGTGGATGCCTTGCGTCAGTTCTGGTGCTGATTGTCGGCGCGCCGTATTTTGTCGGTGCCGTGTCGACGGGAAGCGGCGCGATGAGTCTCGTCGTTCTGGATCTTTTCACCATGACGTACAGCCTCGCCTAGCGAGCTTTCGCCGGGACAGGCTTGACCAGCGAACGACGCGCCTTGTTTAAGGCGGCATGACCAAATCAAATCCAGGCCACTATTTCGAAGACTTTTATGTTGGCATGT
>Ga0316204_10012943_pt1 | contig 10060 bp, 9 predicted proteins | sample 6monrhotite_MG_2_FD_205661 | JGI IMG/M metagenome (GOLD analysis project Ga0316204, IMG submission 205661) | Microbial mat bacterial communities from mineral coupon in-situ incubated in ocean water Damariscotta River, Maine, United States -... | ecosystem: Environmental > Aquatic > Marine >... | reverse complement strand
CTTTTAGAAAATTTACCGATGGGCATGAGGTTTTTATCGACGATCAAGATTGTTTACTCTTGTTATAACTCAGGAATGAAAATTATCAGGAAATATTAGGCGTGTCATCAATTAATATGGCCTTGCTGCCGACGCTCATTTTTCACCCAGCAAGGCCATATTAATTGATGACACGCCCTAGTCCATTCGTCGTGAAATTGCACGTGTCTGAGAATAAGTACAGTAGTGCTGCGCCCCTGATACAGTTATGAGTGATGTTTGCTCCCCGTGAAATAACGGCGTTAAGCGGTAGGTGATTTTCTGGCCTTTGGCCAGCGCTTTAGGCTTGAAGCAAAAAGATGCTGCATTTTTTCAGTTTCAGTTTTTGCTTCTTTTTCAAGCTTAAAGCGTTGGCCAAAGGCCAAAGGCCAAAAAATCACTTAAAGCCTAACGCACTATCTGTCATTTTGTTTCGAATTTTTACGCCGATGGTTTTGATTCAAACGCTATCAATCTAAAGCAATCCATGGCGCTCCAAAAATTCTTGTTTAGGTTGGATCATTTGAACGATGTCAACGAGTAAACCGTTTGGATCAACAGACATAAAATGCCGTTGCCCCCACTCTTCATCTCTTAAGTCCAGCTCAATGGCCAATCCCAATGATTTTGCTTTGGCATAAATTGGGTCTACGTGTTCCAGCTCAATAGTGACCACAACACCTTGTGATGTTTTTTGATACTGACCAGGGACGCTTGGGTGTTGACGATCAACAAAAGCAATTTGCAAATTTTCGTCATCCGGTGATTGCAGCTGAATATACCAATCGATTTCGAAAACGGGAACAAGCCCAAGCAACGATACGTAGAAATCTCGTGACGCCAGCACATGATCTGAGCAGATGACAGGATATAGGCTTTTCATTAGACACTCCTCTTGAGTTATTGTTGAAGCGCCTATCTTGCAATCTTCCGTAAGGGGAGAGTCAAGATGATCTTTAATCTCCTGCCTTGCAGATCTGACATACAGATTAGAAATATTCCAAATTTAGAAAATGGGTAGACTTCGAGAGAATCGAGCCTCATTTTCAGTAATATTGTGTGTTAAGACTATACAAACAACCTACAGCCGAGTTGGCGACCCTTATTACATCTGGCTATCTATTTAGTCGAGAAGTTGTTAAATCAAACACTGTTCGATTATCAATCATAAAGTGTATAAATTTTTGTTTTTTGTTGACACTCCATAACCGTAAGTTTAGAAATGTAATAACAGGGAGAAAAATAACATGGATGCAAAAATAGAATACCTGAAAATGATTCAAGCGGTGATCACGCGTATGTCCCACTATGGCTTTTTGTTAAAAGGATGGGGAGTAACATTACTTGCCGCTATTCTGGCGCTGGCCGCGCAAAGTGGTAAAGCTGAGCTTTTGTTATTAGTTGGAATCTTTCCTGTGCTTGTTTTCTGGTCGCTTGATGCTTTTTTCCTCAATGCTGAGCATAAATATAGAGCGCTCTATAAACAAGCGGCTCAATTAACTCCCACCGATATCATAGATTTCAATCTGGTTCCTACCGAAGAGCATGTCAGGAGCAATAAATCTAAACTGCGCTTATTTTTTAGCCAGACCTTGTTTGTTTTTTGGGGGACGTTATTGTTGGTATTGGCTGTGGGTTATTGGGTTATTGGGTGATTGTTTGTGAAGGGAGTTAGATTGTAATGGGTATAGGAGAATGGCCGTTTTACGTTTCTTATTCATGGGAAACTGAAAAGCAAGAACCGATAGTTGCGAAGCTTGAAAAAGATTTAGGGAATTTCCCAAATTTAAAACTAACGTTAGATAAAGAGCAATGTAAACCTGGTGACTCAATAAAAGCATTTTTAAACAAAGTTGGAAAAGCGCCAAGACTCGTATTGGTATTATCCGAAAAATATTTTGACTCTGAATATACCTTAAGAGAATTTGCGATCGCTCTAACGCATGGCGGTTTGAATACTCGTGTAAGGGTAGTATTGGTTGATGGGTTTCGATTAGATCACTTTCTTAAAAAACAGCTTTCACTTCAAAATAAATTGAATGAATTTGGTATTAAACTGAATTTATTAGATTACGAAGCTGAAGTTGAACTACTTAGTGATTCTCTGGTTAGTATTCCAAGTGCCAAAGGCGATACTGACCTTTCTCTAGTGTTGCAACATATTCAGGAAAGTTATCAAAGATATCCAAATCCTGAGCTAGATGATGCTGAAAAATTAATTAAATTACGCTCTGTTGAACAACGTTATCTAAATCAGAATATTGAGGAGTTATTTGAGTATTGCGAAGAGTTGGCGCCATTAGCTAAAACTATTAAATTTAAAGCGGCCGAAGCAAAAATGTACGGGAAAATTTCTGACTTTCTCTGTCCTTTAGAGACAGGTAATGCCCAGCAAAGAGCTTGTGAAGAAATTTTGTTTGAAGCGTTGTCAAAAACATTGAATGAATTAAAGTCTAGAAATAGAATTAGTAATTTATTTCTGGATAAATGTGATGAATTAGTTGGCTGGGTGGCAACTTCGTTTGTTAATGATTTATGGATACAAAAGAATGGTGCATCTATTTCAGATTATTATAGCCCGTCAAACATAACTATTCGCCTTAAAAATGGGCAACTAATAGAGTTGTTTATCGCTCGTGCACACAGAAGAAACGCTGGATTCAAACAAAGTGGGAAGGCAGCAATTAATTATGGCGGTGGTTTGTTAATTAAAAATCCAGCTTCAGTTGGTAGTTCTCTTGAATTCATTTTTCAGGAACTTATGACACGATTTATCCCTGATAAAGAATGTAGTGATATGAATGATTTACATTGGGAAGAGCTGGATCAAATAATAAGAATGAAACGACGAATGGAAAATATTTACATTATTTTTAGTTCATCAGAACAATGCAAACAAATGAAAGCTGATTTAACAAGCAAACTCCCATGTTTACCTCAGTTTTGGTTGGAAAGTGGAACGGATTCATCTCTTTTGCTTGTGTCCGAGCCAAAAGTGAATGGAATACTAAAAATTTTAATCAACCTAATAGAAGATAACAGAAAATATGCAAAACGAATTCAACCTGAAACTGTTTAAACCTGGAGAAAAGCAGGACATCGCAGCCCTCGGTGGTTGCGCTGAAACTGTACATTGTTTTGAAGAGCATGAAGCCTGGGCGATCATGTCAGCAATGTATGCTAATCGACCACTCTTGTTACGCGGTGAACCCGGTACGGGAAAAACTCAATTAGCTCAAGCTGCTGCTCATGTGCTTGGCAGAAATTTGGTAACAACAGTCGTTCAGTCGCGTACAGAATGGCAGGATTTATTATGGCAAATCGATCCTATCGAACGACTTTCAATGGCGCATGTGGTAAATGAAAATGATGCATTGGCTAGTGAAAAATTGAATCCAAAAAACTTTTTAACACCTGGTCCTTTATGGTATGCACTTAACTGGAATTCTGCAAAAGACAAGTGCAGCAAATATCCTGCCTGGGTACCGCCGCCAACGCCCGAGCATTGGAAGCCGGAAAAAGGGGTGGTTATGTTGATTGACGAAATCGACAAAGCAGAACCAGAGTTAGCTAATGCATTGTTAGAAGTTTTCGGGCAAGGCGCATTTAAAGTGTCTTGTTTAACAGAAGAAATTCGAGCCAACGATGAAAATCCTAAGCCATTAGTCATTATAACTACTAATGAAGAACGAGAATTGCAGCGAGCATTTTTACGGCGCTGTCTCGTTTTGCAGTTAGGGCTGCCAAGTTCGGAGCCAGCGTTAATTAAACATTTATGTGACCGTGGTTTGTTACACTTTCCTAAACTCGGTTTAAATGTTCGCGAAGAAGCGGCAAAACAACTAGTTAAAGATCGTCGTGAGGCGAAAGATTCTGGTCAACCTAAACCCGGCCAAGCAGAATATCTGGATTTGTTGCGAGTATTAGAGCGTTTACAGGAAGAAGGGGCAAATCCGGAAGAGTGGTTAGCACGTATTTGCCCTTACACTTTCCAAAAAGGACCGGAGGCAAAACAAAAGCATGGGAATGCCTCAAACGAATGAAAGTAGCGAATTCAGGGCGTGCATTATTGCTTGAACTTCTCGCAGAAGATGCTATACCCGAAGATCAAATCGCTGAATTTCTAAAAACCTACAAAGCGGTTGATGATCTTCCCAGGCATAGTGAAACAAAAACGCAAACAGGGCCAATTCAAAACGTAAAGCAAGTTCCTGTAATCCCAATCAGCTCTCCGCCACCTGAATCCAATATGCCTTTCTGGGCCATTGGACATTACGAACATAAAGAAAATGAAGAACAAGAGGTCGATAAGAATCAATATGGAATATTGGGTAATTCCTTTTTTAAGAGCGGAAGCCCTTTTACCAATTGTTCAGATCCGTTATGGCGACCGGGGCAAATCCATCCAGCACTGTTAGAAGCAACAAGACATAGCGCTATCGGTAATCGAATTAATACGCCAAAACTTGTGAAAGCAATTAGTCAAGGCAAAATGCCTCGGCAGCTACCCCGATACAATATAAAAGCAAGTCGACCAGGATTGTGGGTGATACTTGATTATCGGCCTGAACGCATTTTGTTTCGGCAAGATGTGAACCGTATTAAAAAAATGCTTGCAGAATTATTAGGGGCGCCGGGTGAAAATTATCAGCTTATCAGTGTGACTTCGGAAACTTCGTGGGGATATATCCTACCCATGAAAAAAGATGGATGGGTAGAATTTAGAGATGTTCCGAAAGAAGTTCAAATCTTATTAGTTTCACCGATTACGAGTGAAGAGTTATCGCAGTGGGATTTTTTGATAAATTTGGCGGAAGTTCGTCGAGCTAAAATATTTTGGCTTAGTCCTGTAGAGCCGAACCCGAATAGCAATCGTGTGAAAACGATTTCATTTACTGAGCGAACAGGAACAGAAACTCGTTTGGATATAGGTCACAATACATCAGCAAATGAATTTTTGTTGGCTTGCATCGCGCAGAGCTGGGAAGTTTGCCCCGGTTTATTACGTGCTTTACGCCATCTACTACGGCTTGATCAAGCCCCAGTGTCGGTAGAGCTGGAAGTGTGGCAATCTCCAAAATTATTGTCTTCTGCAGTTGGCTTAACCATTCGACAAGAATATCTTTCTGAACAGCGAGAAAAATTTCAAAAATTTGAAAAAGAGACACAAGATGCTGTCTTGAAAACGATCGATAACTGGCACAAAGTTTGGCCAAATGAGAGAAAGCTTTGGGAGCACGCCTGTTGGGAATCACAAGGTTTAGGGTATCAGGGAGCGGGTGATAAATGGTTAGCTTTAGCTGATTTTATGGCTCAAGAAACAGAAGATGATAACGCGGCTATATTAGCAGGGTGGGTGTTGGGCGCGGCGCAACATCATCCAGCTGAATTCTGGAAAACTGACGTGGGAGTGAAAATGAGCCGCTCTGTTCGCCTGGCTGCAGAATATTTACCACAGGCAGAACTACCGGAGGGCATAGAGCCTGCTGTGCAAACAACAAAGAAAAAGCGACCTGCTGCAAATATTTTCAGTACTACTGCTGGCTTAGAAATATCACCAGCATCGCCACCTTTATCTGCCCCACTTTTCCGCTTCAAGAACAATCGACTTTATCACAAACAAGGACGACAACTTGTTCGTCTTACCGACGGTGAGCTTGTCACATCTTTGGATGATGTGACGATTGAGAGTGCTCAAGAAAAAATTATTGTGCAGCGGAAAATAAAACCCACCTGGGCAAAATCCATTGAACAAGGCCCCGACGGTCTATTTTGCACCTTACCTAATGGTCGTCGTTTACGTTGGTGTTATCCCGATGAGACTTTTAGCGGTGTTATGCATCCACTTTCTGCCCCCAAAGAAACAGTAAAAGCGACCTGGGTGGATGAAAAACAGTGGCTCGATTTTCAAAACAATCACCTGCCGTATTTGCCGAAAGTTGCAACGTTTGGAAATGACGAGTTTGGTTTTTACGCTGATATAGATATAGGGAGATTTTGGGGCTTAAGTAAAGAAACCTTCCGCCTACGCTGGATTCCACCGGGAGAATTCTGGATGGGTTCGCCGGAAGATGAACCTGAACATCAAGAAAATGAAACTCGGCATCGTGTATTAATCACGCAAGGTTATTGGATAGCAGAGACAAGCTGCTCACAAGCTTTATGGAAAGCTGTTATGGGTACCAACCCAAGCTGTTTTAAAGGTGATGATCTCCCTGTGGAACAGATAAGTTGGGACGATGTGCAAGAGTTTTGTCAGAAGCTTAACGAAAAAATGCCAGAACTTGCCGTTCGCTTACCCAGCGAAGCTGAATGGGAATATGCCTGCCGAGCAGGTACTGAAACACCTTTTTGGTGGGGGCATGAATTAAATACAGATCGTGCAAATTACGATGGAAACCGTCCCTATAGTAATGGGATTAAAGGTGAGGATAGAGATAAAATAATAGCGGTAAAAAGCTTTCAAGCCAATCCCTGGGGATTGTATCAAATGCATGGCAATGTTTTTGAATGGTGTGAAGATGGGTATGGGAATTATGCCAAAAATGAGATAAATATTGATCCTGTTGTTATGGACGCTGGCACCAGCCGCGTGTTGCGCGGCGGCGGCTGGGGCAGCAGCGGCGGATGGCTGCGCGCTGCTGGCCGCGGTCACTACTCGCCAGTTCTTCGCAACGACGATCTGGGCTTCCGCCTCGCCGCAGGTCCCCGTCCGGGCGGAGCAAAGTAATGGGGAAAGCAGAGAGAATTAGAGAGAAGCAGTTGCGGCACTGGCGCAAAGAGCGAGTGGAACGAGTGAAAGCGACAGGGCAGCAGCTGATTCGAACGAGGCGATACGATGAAATATAAGTTCTTTTTTATACCGGCTTGTTGGCCTGAAGCTGCAGAAGAATCGTTAAATATTTTTTTAGCACAACATGTTATATATGCCATTGATAAACAATTTAATGATACAGCAGAACAAGCAGGTTGGAGTTTTTGTATCGCATTTGAATCATCAGCAGCATCAGAAAGAAAAACCAGTCACAACAAAAATAGTCTTGATTATCGGGAGATTTTGAATTCTGTAGACTTTAATACGTTTGCGGAATTGAGGCGATTGAGAAAACAAACGGCTGAAGAGCAGGCAGTACCTGCCTATGTGGTATTCAGTAACGAACAACTAGCTGAAATGGTTACTCGAAGAGTACGTACATTAGAAGATCTTCGCGCTATCGATGGCGTTGGCCAGGCGCGTTGTGATCGTTATGGTGACGCGTTTTTAGCTATGTTGACAACATTACAATCTCAATCTGTAAAAACATCACAAGAAGCCTTGTAATGAAACGTCATTTTGTCGAGATTGATGCAATATCAAATTGGCATAATATTGCAGCTGCTGCACATCAAGCCGCGAGAGGTAAACGAAAGCATCAAAATGTGGCGACATTTTTTAATAAATATGAAGAATCAATAGAGATGGTTCAGCAGGCATTGCAATCAGCCAGGCTTCCTTATGGCAATTATCGTTCATTTAAAATATATGATCCCAAGCCCCGAATTATTCATGCAGCCCCTTTTGCTGATCGAGTTGCGCACCATGCTATGATGAATCCTCTGAATAAAATACTGGATGACTGGCAGGTGCCAAGCAGTTTTGCTTGCCGAGTCGGCAAAGGTGCACATCCATCGGTTAAGTCTCATTGCCGATATATGGATGACACGGTGGTATGGTGTGAAAATAAGAATGCAGCAAAAAATCTTTATGTGGAATACGCCGACTGGTTAAAGCAGAGCTGGTTATTAAATTTGAAACCCGCCATTATTCAGCAGACACGAATGGGTTTAAGTTTTTGTGGTTATCGGATACACCCACAGGTTTTAAAACCAGGTCGCCGCCGATTAAGGCAATTTGCTAAGCGATACCAGTTTTGGCAGACAGCCTTTGAACAGGATGAAATAAACATAAATACATTGCAACAAAATTGTGATTCCTTACTCGCCATGTTAGAACCAGGCAGAAGTTGGCATTGGCGAAAAAATTATTTTCAACAAGCAACTGCTTTGGAGCTGTAATTGAAATTCCAACAAATCTGTTTTGCTATTATACTCATCAAGGGCATGACGCGACAACGAGGCACCAACCGCGTGTTACGCGGCGGCAGCTGGAACAACAACGGCAAATGGCTGCGCGCTGCTAACCGCAATCACAACTCGCCAGATAATCGCAACAACAATCTGGGCTTCCGCCTCGCCGCAGCTCGCCGTGGACAGGTCCACGGGGACCAGTGTTATGTCCTGTCCCTTTTATTGTTTGATATCAGGGCAAACCCAAGAGAGCTGATATGTGAGTAGTAATGAATCGAAAACGTATCAGCATCTCGCTATTTTATTAGCAAATGCATTTGATGATGGCAGTGACAGCGCAATTGCTAAACAACTTGCGAAGTTACCAAAACCTGGTAGCCACTGGCCAACTAATCCACCGCCACAATTTCCTATGCCTTGGGCGACGCATTGGGGGCAGGATGAGTTTGGCTTGTGGTGCTCGTTTACTATTGTAAATATTGTGCAACGTATGCGTTGGATACCGCCTTGGGAGTTTTTGATGGGTTCTACGCCAGAGGAGCCGGAGAGAGATAATGATGAAATACAACATCGAGTGATCATTAGCCAAGGTTATTGGTTGGCAGACACTGCATGTTCACAGGCTTTATGGGAGGCTGTGATGGAGAGTAACCCGAGTCACTTTAAAGGCAATGATCTCCCGGTGGAAAGTATTAGTTGGGAAGATGTGGAAGAATTTAATCGTAAACTGAATGAAAAGATTTCAGGTTTAAAAGCACGCTTGCCGAGTGAAGCTGAATGGGAATATGCCTGTCGAGCGGGAACTGAAACACCGTTTTGGTGGGGTGAGGAATTAACGACTGATCTTGCTAATTATAATAGCAATAATCCTTATAACAATGGACCTAAAGGTGTGGGTCGTGAAAAGACCATGCCAATAAAAAGTTTTGCCGCTAATCCATGGGGTTTGTATCAAACGCACGGTAATGTTTGGGAATGGTGTGAAGACTGGTTTGGTGTTTTCCCTGAGGTTGAGGGATGCATTGATCCTATTGGCCCAGATGATGGCACCTACCGCGTGTTACGCGGCGGCAGCTGGTTCGGCCTCGGCGAATGGCTGCGCGCTGCTTTCCGCAATCACTTCTCGCCGGTTAATCGCTACGGCGATCTGGGCTTCCGCCTCGCCGCAGGTCCCCGTCCGGGCGGAGCTAAGGAGTGAGCAATGGATGAGGCACTGGCGCAAAGAGCGAGAGGAACGAGTGATAGCGACAGGGCAGCAGCCATTGCTCATTAACACCTAACTTTCTAACAACGCTATTTTTAGTTGTAGCTATGCCATCTGAAAGTTCGATAGAGTTAGTTGCACATTGATGGTTTATTGTTTTGAAAATCATGGTTACGTTTGAGAGCAGAGGAAGGCCTGTTTGTAGTGTGAGAATTTGTATTGTGTATTAATCCCCCTCGATCCCCCTTTATAAAAGGGGGAGGGTTATTTCCTAACTTTTATTTGATGCAATTCCCTTCGATATCATTCTACTTAATCATTATTGATGCGGTGATATTTTGTTCATCTGCAATAAACAGCATTGTAATCTTGTTTGATGAATATGATAAAATGCAAATAGCATAGGTATTTAGCGTTTTAGTTATTGCCAATTCGAGATTGTTTTTTGTACTGATTTCAGAGTATGGTGAGTCTAAGTGATTATTGATCCGGGTTTGAATACCATTGTGTATTCTTCACCGAACTCTTATCACGGCATCATGTTGGCGCAATTGCCCATGTGATGAAATTATCACCAACTTCCAATGTAAATAGCTGCCAACGCCGGTAGCAATAAATCCAGACTATCTATTTTTTTGCCGGGATTAATAATAAAGTCTCTGAATTAACCTGTGCACCTTAGGAGGAAAACATGAATTCACTTATCCAGGAAGTGACCGAACGTATTATCGAGCGTAGCCAAACGTCACGTCAGCAATATTTGGATAAAAT
>Ga0316204_10012942_pt1 | contig 10061 bp, 11 predicted proteins | sample 6monrhotite_MG_2_FD_205661 | JGI IMG/M metagenome (GOLD analysis project Ga0316204, IMG submission 205661) | Microbial mat bacterial communities from mineral coupon in-situ incubated in ocean water Damariscotta River, Maine, United States -... | ecosystem: Environmental > Aquatic > Marine >... | reverse complement strand
TGTCGACAAAACATCTCGCTGGCATTTATGGCCATGGGGCTATCTAGAAAAACGGGCAGGTCGGGGATGCGATTTTGTTCTTTTAAAATATTCAGGTGATACAAAATCAATTGCGCCCGACCAACCGCGAAAGACGGGATCAGTAACGTGCCGCCCCGTGAGGCCGTTGATATGACGGCTGCGGCAATCCGTTCCTGGGCGTCGTCAGCACCATGCAACCTGTCGCCATAGGTTGATTCGACGACAAGATAATCGGTTTTAGCGATAGCCACGGGATCAACCATGATGGGGTCATTTCTGCGCCCCAAATCGCCGGAGAAAACAATTTTTTTGGACCCTGCTGTTATTTCTACCATCGCGGCACCTAGTATGTGCCCGGCAGGCAAGAAACGGATGGTCAGATCGTCTGCCAGCGTCAGGTCGGTGTTGAAGTCTTTGGGTTTGAGTTGCTTCAGAGCATTTTCGGCATCTTTCTTTGTGTAAAGGGCCTTGGCGGGGCGGTGTTTGCTGTAGCCTTTCCTGTTGGCATTGTCAGCATCCTTTTCCTGCAAAAAACCGCTGTCGGGCAGCAGGATATTGCACAGGTCTCGGGTTGCATTGGTGCAGTAGACGGGGCCCTTGAATCCATTGCGAACCAACAGAGGAAGATATCCCGAATGATCGATATGGGCGTGGGTAAGAACGACCGCATCTATCGTTGCCGGAACGACCGGAAAGGGGGCCCAGTTTCGCAATCGAAGCTGTTTGTAGCCTTGAAAAAGGCCGCAATCGATCAGGATCTTGTGAGTCTCGGTTTCGAGCAAATATTTAGAGCCGGTAACCGTGCCGACACCACCCAGGAAAGTAAGCTTCATGAGTACACCTCCTGCCCGAATGCTGGCAGGTTAAAGGTGTATCTGCAATGACCGTGGTTAAATATCCAACCCTTCGGCAAAACGAGCGTTTTCCTGGATGTATTGGAATCGCTTTTCCGGTTTTTTGCCCATCAGGTCTTCAATCAGGCGGATTGTGTCGCGTGATTCAAGAATCCCATCATCGGTTCCTTTGTTGGGAACCGTGACCCGCAGCAAGGTTCGCTTGGCCGGGTCCATAGTGGTTTCCTTCAATTGCTGAGACGGCATTTCACCCAAACCCTTAAAGCGGCTTATATCGATCTTGCCGCGGCCGGTGAATTCGTTCTTAAGCAATTCATCTTTGTGGGCATCGTCCCTGGCATACATACTTTTGCTACCCTGAACTATTCTGTAAAGAGGCGGCATGGCAAGATATAAATGCCCATTTTCAATAAGTTCAGGCGTTTCCTTAAAGAAAAATGTCATCAATAGTGCGGCGATATGGGCACCATCAACATCGGCGTCAGTCATGATAATGACACGCTCGTAGCGGAGCGCGTCATCAATGTACTTATCACGGGTGCCGCAGCCGAGCGCTTCAATCAGGTCCTGCAGTTCCTGGTTGGCTTTGATTTTTTCGTCTGTAGCGCTGGCGACATTGAGGGTCTTGCCGCGCAACGGCAAAATGGCCTGTGTTAATCGTTGACGCCCCTGCTTGGCAGAACCGCCAGCGGAATCACCTTCGACCAGGAACAGTTCGGTTCCTTCGGCCGTGTTACGGGTGCAATCGGTCAACTTTCCAGGCAACCTTAATCTCCGGGTGGCGCTGGCGCGTTTGGTTTCCTTTGCCGAGCGTTTGCGCATGCGTTCTTCCGAGCGCTCGACAATACGTTCCAGCAAAGCTTTGGACGCCGCAGGGTCACCTGAAAGCCAGTGATCGAAATGATCGCGAACGGCGTTTTCCACCAGCTTTTGAGCTTCCACAGTCGATAGTTTTTCTTTGGTTTGGCCTTGAAACTGGGGATCGGTAATAAAGACCGACATCATGACACACGCTCCGCCCAGAACATCTTCGGCGGTTATTTTCGCTGCTTGGCGGTTGTTGATCAGGTCGCCATAAGCCTTCAGGCCCTTGGTCAAAGCCCCGCGAAATCCGTTTTCATGGGTGCCGCCCAAGGGAGTGGGGATGGTGTTGCAGTATGAATTGAAATATTCATCCTCGTCGATGGGCCAGGCGATCGCCCATTCGACCTTCCCACCACTTCCGTTCAGTCCGGCTTGCCCGGAAAACGGGGCAGGGGTCAGGAGTTTGCGGTTTGCAAGAGTCCCCTGTAGGTAATCGACCAATCCACCGGGGAAATGCAGGGTTGCGCTTTCTGGAGTTTTGTCATCCCCCCTGATCAGTTTTGCCGCACAAGACCAGCGGATTTCAACACCCCGGAACAAATAGGCCTTGGAGCGCGCCATGCGATACACGGTTGCTGGTCGAAAGTGGATCTGGCTGCCAAATATCTGAGGGTCCGCATGAAAGCGGGTCGTGGTGCCGCGGCGATTGTTGACCTTTCCTGCATCCTCGAGGGGGCCTTCGGGGATGCCACGGCAGTAGGACTGCCGCCACAGATTGCGGTCACGGGCAACTTCGATCTCGAGTTTGTCTGACAGCGCGTTGACGACCGACAATCCGACACCGTGCAGGCCACCTGAGGTTTCATAGGCCTTTCCGGAGAACTTGCCACCAGAATGCAGGGTGGTAAGGATCACTTCAAGTGCCGACTTGTCCTTGAACTTGGGATGCCGGTCAGTGGGAATCCCCCGCCCATTGTCACTGATCGTCACTGTATAATCTTCGGCCAGGTCGATTGTGATGGTGCTGGCATGCCCGGCGACGGCTTCATCCATGGAGTTATCGAGTATTTCGGCAACCAGATGGTGAAGGGCGGACTCGTCGGTGCCGCCAATGTACATTCCGGGACGCAGGCGGACGGGCTCAAGGCCTTCGAGAACTTCAATGTCTTTGGCAGAGTACGTCGCCGCCTCAGTCGACATTTTTTGAATCGGGAGTTCTTCTTTTTTTGAAATCGTTGGCTTTTCTGCGGCTTGAAACAGGTCGGTCATCTTAAGTTTTGATCCGTATTCGTGGGACTCGCCTTTACTGGACTGATACCCATGATAATGTATATTTCAGGAATGTAGGGACAATATATTGTGATTGTCTATAGCAGGTTTTGTTGTCAGGCAACAATTCCTCGATCCATATCCAGAAAGGCGGCAAAAATGAATGACGACACCAAAGAACCGAAAGGCACACTTGCCATCCGGACCTTGGCCATGCCTGCCGATACCAACCCTAATGGCGATATATTTGGCGGCTGGCTCATGTCACAAATGGATATTGCCGGCGGTATCACAGCCCACAGCCAGGCTAAAGGTCGCGTTGTTACAGTCGGGGTAGAGGCAATGACGTTTCATTTGCCGGTAAAAGTTGGTGATGTCGTCTGCTGTTATGCCGATATTCTTAAAACCGGAACCACATCCATCTCCGTGTTGATACAGGTCTGGGTCCTGCACGACAGGAATTCTGCCAGTCGGGTAATGGTTACGGAAGGGATTTTTACCTACGTTGCGATCGATGAAAAAGGCAACAAACGCGCGGTCCCAGCCTGAACGGCACGATCAGAATACCAACAAGCCTATATAGCCCGCAAAACACAGGCTGCTCAGTGCCGCTAAATCCGCAGCGAAACCGGTTTGCTTTGTATTGTTTGCGCAATCCATAAGGCGAATGACGTGTTGCATTTCTTTCTCCTTCGTTCTGGTCTCGTTTCAGTGCTGTCAAAGGTTCTAATATCAAAAGAACAAAATGGCAACATTTATCTTACAGGCAAGCGAACAACGGATGATTCGGTTCTGTATCCAGACCATCACGGCTTATTGATTTGGCACGTCAGGCGCACGGTTTTACGGTGTCGGCCAGAAACAGCCATTCAACATGTGTGATTGGAAATTGAGTGACTTACAGGAACCTTTTATGCGGCGTTTTGTGTCTTCTGGTGTCTTTGGCAACGGGTGCTCTGGTTTACGCCAACGAAGTGAAGGTAGAGGATGCCAAGGTATTTCGTTCCGGCGATGGATCGTATCGGTTTTCGGTCACCTTGCGTCATGCGGACAACGGCTGGGAACACTATGCCGATCGCTGGCAGGTGGTTTCCCCGAAAGGCGATATCCTGGCGACGCGGGTACTGATGCATCCCCATGATCACGAACAACCGTTCACCCGCAGCATGTCCGGTATTTCTATTGGCGAAGGGATTTCGTGGGTCACCATCCGGGGCCACGATAAAGTGCATGGCAATGGTGCCGGGGAATTCAAAATCAACCTGCCCGGCAAGTAACCGACAAATCAACAATCGCGCCAATGGTCGCAGGCCGTTTGATGGCCATTTTTGATGAGCTCAAAGGCGAGTGCCTGCGCACTGTAAAGGTCGTTTTCCCATTGGCATCGTGGATGGAATGGCGCGGCAAAAAAAAGGCCCCGCCTTGCGACGGAGCCCTTTGATTTGTTCAGCTTCGAGTTTTCTTTAGCTCGAATAATACATCTGGAATTCAACCGGATGAGGAGTGTGTTCGAAGTTATAAACTTCTTCCCATTTCAGGGCGATGTAGGAATCGATCATGTCGTCGGTGAAGACGTCACCCTTTTTAAGGTAATCACGGTCCGCAACCAGGCTGTCCAGAGCTTCGCGCAAGGACCCACATACTGTCGGTACATTGACCAGTTCTTCGGGCGGCAGATCGTAAAGATTCTTATCCATGGCGTCGCCGGGGTGGATCTTGTTTTCGATCCCGTCAAGGCCAGCCATAAGCATGGCAGCGAAAGACAGGTAAGGATTTGCCACGGGGTCCGGGAAGCGAATTTCGACGCGCTTGCCCTTGGGGTTGGTGGCGAACGGTATACGACAGCTTGCCGACCGGTTGCGGGCAGAATAGGCCAGCAACACAGGCGCTTCAAAGCCCGGGATCAACCGCTTGTAGCTGTTGGTTGACGGGTTGGTAAAGGCATTCAGCGACTTGGCGTGTTTGATGATGCCACCGATGTAATATAAGGCCGTGTCCGACAGGTCAGCATATCCCGAACCGGCAAAAGTCGGCTTGCCGTCTTTCCAGATCGACTGATGGGTGTGCATGCCAGAGCCATTGTCGCCTGCGACAGGTTTGGGCATGAACGTCGCCGTTTTGCCATAGGTGTGGGCGACCATGTGGGTGCAGTACTTGTAGATCTGCACATTGTCGGCAGTTTTGATCATTTCATCAAAGGTCATGCCCAGTTCGTGCTGGGACGGTGCCACTTCGTGATGGTGCTTGTCCATGCCAAGGCCCATTTCCTTCATCACGGTGACCATTTCGGCCCGCAGGTCGTGGGATGCATCTACGGGAGGGACCGGGAAATAGCCGCCCTTGACGGGGGGGCGGTGACCTGAATTGCCTTCCTCGAGGATCTTGCCGGTGATGTAGGGGCCTTCGTCAGAATCAAACTCGAAGAAACACTTGTTCATTTTGACGTCATAACGGACATCGTCGAAGACGAAAAATTCGGGCTCGGCTCCGACAAAGACTGTGTCACCGATGCCGGTGGAACCCAGGTAAGCCTGAGCTTTTTTGGCAACGGAACGTGGGTCGCGATCATAAGGCTGGCCGGTCGAAGGCTCCATGATGTCGCAAAACAGGATCATCATCGGCTGGGCGGCGAATGGATCCATCACCGCCGTCGTCGGATCGGGAATCAACGACATATCGGATTCGTTGATGGCTTTCCAACCTGCGATCGACGAGCCGTCGAACATGACACCATCGACGAAGGCATCATCATCGATGAATTCGCTGCACATGGTCAGATGCTGCCATTTGCCGCGCGGATCGGTAAAACGAAGGTCGATGTATGGAATATCGTTTTCCTTCACATACGCCTGAACGTCGGCAGGGGTTTTGCAGTTACAAGACATGGGGTGTTCCCTTTTTTCCGTGGATGGTTTGATTGAAGTTATATTTGAAAGAAAATCAGATGGCGTCTGTGCCACGCTCGCCGGTGCGGACGCGAATGGCTTCTTCGATCGGCGAGATGAAAATTTTACCATCGCCGATGCGCCCCGTATGGGCGGCTTGTTGAATGGCTTCTACTGCGCGCTCGACAAGCGCGTCATCGAGCACAATTTCAAGTTTTACCTTGGGCAAAAAATCGACAACATATTCGGCGCCACGGTACAATTCGGTATGTCCTTTCTGGCGGCCAAAGCCCTTGGCTTCAACGACGGTAATACCTTGCAGCCCTATTTCATGCAGGGCTTCCTTTACCTCGTCCAGTTTGAACGGCTTTATAATGGCCTCTATCTTTTTCATACGTAATTAAGCCCCTAGCTGATTTTGAAAACCCAATTGATTAACGTGTTAAATGCACAATCGTGTTTTATACACCTGCGGTTTTGCATAACCCATGCCAATTATCATATTCAATTAAAATAGACGCAATTTCAATGAATTAGCGTAAATTAAGAATGCCTCGCGGCCTGTTGATGCCAGCACCACATGCCTAAATAAAAGGCATGTGCCCAAACGGAAGGCGTTTAAAAAATATGGTGAACCTGTTCCCTGTGTAAGATATGTATGAGTTTACATATTGTCCACCCGAGGCTGAAAAGCGAACGTTTTATGAAATCAGGCAATTCCGTTTTATCGAGTTATGGCACTACCATTTTTACGGTGATGAGCCAATTGGCGACAGAACACAACGCCATAAACCTTGGTCAGGGCTTTCCTGATCAGGACGGCCCCCTGGATATCCGCCAAAAAGCCGCCGATATCCTGATCGACGGACCGAACCAGTATCCACCGATGATGGGTGTGCCCGACTTGCGTCAGGCTGTGGCCGAAGCCAACAAACGATTTTACGACCTGGATGTGGACTGGCAAAGCGAAGTGATGGTCACATCGGGTGCGACCGAGGCACTGGCCAATTGCCTATTCGGTTTGATAGAGCCTGGCGACGAAGTGGTGATGATCGAACCGCTCTATGATTCCTATCTGCCGATTGTTCGTCGGGCGGGGGGGATTGCAAAGCTGGTCCGCATCGAGCCGCCCCATTGGGAACTGCCCAGGGAAGACCTGGCGGCCGCATTTTCAGCCAAGACCAAACTGCTTATTCTGAATTCGCCGCACAACCCGGCGGGCAAAGTCTTTAACCGCGACGAACTGACGTTTATCGCTTCGCTTTTGGAAAAACACGACGCCTATGCCGTTTGTGACGAAGTTTATGAACACCTGGCGTTTGACGGTCACCCCCATATTCCCTTGATGACTTTGCCCGGTATGCGCGAACGCTGCCTGCGGATCGGGTCCGCAGGCAAAACGTTTTCAGTGACCGGTTGGAAGGTCGGGTATATCACAGGCGCGCCCGGCGTGCTCTCCACCGTCGCCAAAACCCATCAGTTCAATACTTTCACGACCCCGCCGAACCTTCAGATTGCCGCCGCCTACGGGCTGCGCAAGGATGATGACTATTTCACAGGCCTTGCTGCTGATTTACAGGCCAAACGTGACCGTCTGTCCAAGGGACTGACGAACATTGGCTTCGATGTTCTTGAAAGTGCAGGAACCTATTTTCTGACAGTCGACTTCCGCCCTTTGGGATTTGAAGGCAATGATGAGGAATTTTGCCGCCATATCACCACCGAAGCCGGGGTAACGGCGGTACCGGTCAGCGCATTCTTTCAGCAGGCCGATGTTAATCATTTCGCACGTTTCTGTTTTTGCAAGGGCGACGAATTGCTTGATGAAGCCATCGCCAGGCTGGGCAGACATTTCGGGTAAAATCAGCCGTTCAGGCCGGAATGCAGTTCATCCATCAATCGGTCATATTCTGCCACATGTACGTTGCGGCCGGAAAAATTGGCCAACCCTTCGACCTGTAAATCATGAATGGTACGGGATACGGATTCCGGTTGCGCGCCAATCATTGACGCCATGTCCCGGCGGGTTAATGGCAATTCCAAAATCAGCAAGCCATCACTGGAAACAGCCCCGAACCGATCGCTCAGAAGCAAAATCAGGTGGACGAGCCTGACCCGCACATTCAATGCGGCAACTTCGAAAAAACGTTCCTCGACATCGCCCAGCGCTTTTGCCGTGCGCTCCAGGAACTTGATGCCCAGTTCCGGGTTGTGATGAAGGACTTCCATCATGGTCTTGGTGTCGACGAAACACACCGTCGCTGCTTTAATTACATCGGCGCTGGCCCTGTGGCATTCTTTTGCCAGCATCGGTCGATATCCCAGTGTATCGCCGTTGAAGCCCAGCCTGACAACGGCCGTGCGGCCTTCCTTGTCGACTTTGCGAACGGCGATTAATCCTTGTTCGATAAAATATAATCCTTTGCAGGTCTCATCCTGCATAAACAGCGTTTCGCCGACTTTATAACGTCGGCAGGAGACCTTGGAGTTGAACAGCGAAACATCGTCATCGGTCAGCACTGACAATTCATCAATCGCCGACAAATTGAACTTAAGAACCGCTTTTTCTTGTTCCGACATGTCCCCCGAAGGCAACGCCTTCCTCCCCAATTTGAGATCGCAGTGTGACTTTGGCATATTATACGAACACGGCGGGAAAAAAGTGATAAGTATACTCTTCTACACATCTAAAAAGAGAATGAATCGCGCAATAACCTCAATCAAAACTATCATGTACGTACGTTGATATAGATCAACGAAAAATATGTCACTGTTTCCTATACTGCTCGCGAAAATTGATCCAAATGTATTATTTGGAAAACCGGAGGACAGGAGGACACCATGTGGACCACCAAACTTTCAGTGCATAAATTGGCCATTCTAGCCGTCTCAGCTTTGGCGCTACCGGCGCTACTTGCGGTATCTCCCGCGGGTGCTGACGAAGGGGCCATTGCCCGGGGCGGCAAGCTTTATGACAAATGGTTTAAAGTGATCAAGGCGCCAAAACCGGCCGACACCCATATGGCCTGGCCTGCTTCCAATACAAAGAAAAAAGGTAACGCCACGCATCGCTGCAAATCCTGCCACGGCTGGGATAATCTGGGCAAAGATGGCGCTTATGCATCGGGTTCCTATAAAACCGGTATTCCGGGCGTACGCGCATATGCCGATGGCAACGCCGCTGACGTGATTGCCATCATGAAAGACAAGACCCACGGTTACAGTGGAAAAATGGCCGACAAGGATTTCAGTGATCTGGCCATGTTCGTAACCAAAGGGCAGGTCGATATGGATAAATACATCGACCGCAGCAACAAGAAAGCCATGGGCGATACGGGCAAAGGCATGGAATATTACAATACCCTGTGCATCAACTGCCACGGCGCCAAGGGTGAGTTGCCCAAAGATATGGACCTGCTTGGCAAGCTTTCCAACAAGAACCCTTGGGAAATCATGCACAAGATCCTCAATGGTCAACCGGGTGAAGGTATGCCAGCGCTGCGTGCTTTGCCGATTTCAGTAACAGCCGATATCGGAGCTTACCTGCAGACCTTGCCGAAAGAATAGTGGTAGATACGAGAACAGCCCCCGCCAATAACGGGCGGGGGAACCTCTCGAGCCAGAACTGGAATGACGTCATGCAATTCTTGAAAAAACTCTGGATGTTATTCAAGGCCCCCAGTCCTCGTTTCGGGTTGGGGGTTATTTTTGTCGTCGGCGGTATTTCAGGGATCGTTTTCTGGGGCGGTTTCAATACCTACATGGAATACACAAATTCCCTGAAATTCTGTATTTCCTGCCACGAAATGGAAAGCACGGTTTACCAGGAGTACAAACAATCGGCTCACTACAAAAATCCATCTGGCGTTCGGGCAATTTGTTCTGATTGCCATGTGCCCAAAGAATGGACGGCCAAGTTGGTTCGTAAAATTAAGGCGTCCAACGAAGTTTACCACAAGATCATGGGAACCATCGACACGCCCGAAAAGTTTGAAGCCAAGCGCCTTGAGATGGCTGAACACGTGTGGGCCGAGATGACAGCAAACAATTCACGGGAATGTCGCAACTGTCACGACTACGACGCCATGCATTATGAAAAACAACAACGTCGATCGGCTGAAAAGATGCAACAGGCGGCCAAAGACGGCAAAACCTGTATCGAATGCCACAAGTTTGTTGCTCACAAAAAACCGGCAGATTACGAAAGAGACGACTAAAATCATCTTTG
>Ga0316204_10012941_pt1 | contig 10062 bp, 10 predicted proteins | sample 6monrhotite_MG_2_FD_205661 | JGI IMG/M metagenome (GOLD analysis project Ga0316204, IMG submission 205661) | Microbial mat bacterial communities from mineral coupon in-situ incubated in ocean water Damariscotta River, Maine, United States -... | ecosystem: Environmental > Aquatic > Marine >... | reverse complement strand
TCGGATTCTTGATCCGTTTTTACACGTCCTCCTACTCGATCCGTAGCTTCTAAAAGTATGGGATGAAGGCCTGCTTTTTCACAGTGTATTGCGGCAACCAGACCAGACAAGCCCGCCCCGATGATAAGGATTCTTTTTTCTTCCATTTTCTTGGCATTTCAGGAAGGGAACAATAGAAAATGCACATGGTTTAAGCGGAAGACGGATAGCGCAATAAAAAAGAGGCAGCGCTACCACAGCACCACCTCAGCCCTAACCAAATAAAACCAAATTATTTTTCTTTATACGTGATTTTGTAATTTTCTAAAACAAAGATAAATACTTTGTGTATAAAATACAATTACAAAAATGACAAAATTTTCTTTTTTATTTTTGATTGCTAACTTAAAATTAAGGAGTTTTATGCAAGGAATCAAAAAATTATAATTTACGGGTGCGATTATGCGTCTATTTTACACTTATCTGTAATTCCCGTTCCGACTTTTTTATTGATTCCCTCCCATAAAGCAAATTATTTTTCTTTTATCGCTCATTTGGCAAATAATCATCTATTTTCTGAATACAAGATTTTTTTTCAAAAAAAACTATCATGCACCATTATTTTACCGTACCGCTGACTCTATTTTTGCTGATTGCTGTTCAATTTAGTGGACATGCACAGCAAAATGAATCTGAAAAAGATGCCTTTTTTATCCGATCTATCTATGATGAGGCCTTATTAAGGGGGCAAGCCTATGATTGGCTGGAATATCTTTGCACCGATATTGGCCCTCGTTTAAGTGGAAGCCCTAACGCTGCTGCTGCCGTAGAATACGTAAAGCAGGTCTTGGATACCATGGGCATGGACACCGTATACCTTCAACCTTGCTTGGTCCCTCATTGGGATAGAGGAGAAGCAGAGCAAGTGCGAATTGTCAACTCAGAAAAAATGGGTACTGTAGAATTAAAGGGTCTTTCTTTAGGAAATTCGCTCGGGACCGGCTCCATGGGCATCACCGCTGAAGTCATCGAAGTACAATCCCTCAAAGAAGTTGACGATTTAGGGCCCGCGCAAATTGCTGGTAAAATTGTCTTTTATAATCGTCCTTTAGACAAAACGAAACTGAATACTTTTAGTGCTTACGGCGGTGCAGTTGACCAAAGAGGCCTGGGTGCTGCTCAAGCAGCAAAACACGGAGCAGTTGCTGTATTAGTGCGCTCTATGACTACCCGTGATGATGATGTACCGCATACCGGTAGCTTGATCTATCAAGAAGGGGTAGAGCCAATCCCGGCCATTGCTATCAGTACGAACGATGCCAATCTACTGAGTCGCTTATCAAAAGAAGAAGTGGTTAAGGTCTTTATGCGAAATACCAGCAGAATGCTTAGTCCAAAAATTAGCTATAATGTCGTCGGCGAAATTACGGGTAGTAAATACCCCGATGAAATTTTACTAGTAGGCGGGCATCTCGACTCCTGGGATGTTGGCCAAGGCGCCCATGATGATGGGGCTGGCTGTGTCCAGGCCATGGATGTCGTTCATGTTTTGCGTTCCCTAAATTATCGGCCGCAGCGGACACTTCGTTGTGTATTATTTATGAATGAAGAAAATGGCCAGGGCGGTGCTCTTGCTTATCGTGATAGTTCTTTCGCCAACAATGAATACCACCTGGGGGCAATAGAATCCGATCGGGGTGGATTTACCCCACGGGGATTTACCTGTGATGCTGATAATTCCGTTTTTGAGGGCAAGTTTAAAAAAATGGCTCCTTGGATAGATCTCCTATCCCCCTATGGTTTGGAATTTAAAAAAGGAGGCTCGGGCGCTGATATTTCCAGATTGAAACCTCAAAAAGGGATGTTGTTTGGTTTCGAACCAGATTCTCAACGCTATTTTGATTATCACCATACGCCAATTGATACTTTTGATGCGGTCAATGAACGCGAGCTGGAATTAGGATCCGCGGCGATGACCAGTCTAATCTTTTTATTAGATAAATATGGATTAGAATAATAAATATTAAGCAGTTGTTTAAATATTGCTATTTGAAGCGAAAAGTTAGTTGTTTGCCCAAAGACCATTCTCTATATCGTCTTTGGGCAAATAAATAGAACATAAGTATTATTCCTTCTGCTTATATAGCGCATTTTGTACTTTCGCCGGACAGTTAACATCAGAACATGAAGCCAATTATTCGGGTATTAGAATACGATTTTCAAGAATATATTAGTGCGAACCTTATTCAGGCAAAGGTTCAGGAGCTTGGAGCCCAAATTGCAAAAGATTATGGTCCGGATTCCAAACCTTTAATGATCGCTGTCCTAAATGGAGCGTTTGTGTTTGCTGCTGACCTAGTCCGCGCAACCCCTTTAGATATAGAAATCACCTTTGTCAAACTATCCTCTTATACCGGCACTCAATCAAGTGGTCAAATTAGATCCGTCATTGGGCTAGATCAGGGAAAGGTAAAAGGACGAGAGGTTATTATTGTAGAAGATATTGTCGATACTGGGCGAACTTTACACCATTTTGTGAATGACCTCAGACAATCGGAACCCAAATCGGTTAAGATTGCCTCCTTACTTCTTAAACCTGAGGCATTAGAAACGGCACTCGAAGTTGACTATCTGGGCTTTTCCATTCCTCCAGCGTTTGTGATTGGTTATGGCCTGGACTATAACGAAGCAGGTCGTAATTTACCCGCCATTTATCAAAAAGTCTAGCCCTCCATGAAATATACAGAGATCTTAAAAAAGGCCCTTCCCGTAGTAGAGGCTACTGGAAGATATATCAGAGAAGCTCATGGAAAGGTTGAGGCGCAGCAGATTGAAACGAAGAGCCTGAATAGCCTGGTCAGCTATGTCGATAAAACCGCCGAAAAACTCCTGGTAGAAGGCCTCAAGGACATTCTGCCCGAAGCAGTATTTCTAACTGAAGAAGAAACCATAAGCCCAAAGAAAGGTACTTGGCGGTGGATTATTGACCCCTTAGATGGAACGACCAACTTCTTGCACGCGCTTCCTATTTTTGCGATTAGCGTTGGCCTCGAATATCAGGGCGAAATTGTTTTGGGCATTATTGAGTCTGTTTACTTACAAGAAACCTTTTATGCCTCGAAAGGAGGAGGTGCTTTCAAAAATGGTACTCCAATCCAAGTTTCTGATCGCCCCAAATTATCCGATAGCTTATTAGCGACCGGCTTTCCTTATTATGATTTTGACCGGAGTCCCGATTATTTACAAGTATTGGGAAATTTCATGCGCAAAAGTCGAGGAATCAGACGTTACGGAGCAGCAGCCATTGACCTGGCGTATGTTGCCTGTGGGGTGTTTGATGGCTTTTTTGAGTACAGTCTTCATCCTTGGGATGTAGCTGCCGGTATTATTCTAGTAAAGGAAGCAGGAGGAAAAATCAGTGATTTTGAAGGAGGTTCAAATTATCTTGAAGGCAAGGAAATTGTAGCTTCGAATCCATTGATCCACCAACCGATTCTCAACGAAGTAGCGATTTTGCATCGCCCCGTAGCCAAAATTTGATTACTGATACAGGTGACTTTCCATCAGGCTTTTAAAAACAGCCTCCGGCACTAGATAGCGTACTGATTTGCCTGATTGTAAACAGTTCCGGATATAACTTGCCGAAATCTGCATCAGCGGTACCTCTGAAAACATCCGAACACTCGGATGCTCTGCCATCTCCGTTGCAGGGTAATCCGGGCGCGTATAAACATACACTTGATAGTCGCGCAGCAGAATTTCGTAATTTTTCCACTTAGGAAAAGTAAGGAGGTTATCTCCTCCCATAATCAACACAAAGTCTTTGTCGGGGTAGCGCTCTTTGAGGTAAACCAGCGTATCTATGGTATAAGAAGGCTTCGGCAAGTTGAACTCTACGTTGGAAACCTTCAAATCTGGACTATCCTCAACTGCGACTTTAACGAGGTGTAGTCGATCATAATCATTGGCTAAAGTCCGCTTATTCTTCAGGGGGTTCTGTGGGCTTACGACAAGCCATACCTGGCTTAGGTCCGTTTGGGTAGCCATATAGTTAGCGATAATCAAATGGCCTACATGCACCGGATTAAAAGAGCCGAAGAATAATCCAATCTTTTCTTTATTTGTGTTTTCCATGTCTTAGCGTAGGTTTAAACAACTATTGGCGAAGTAGACTATCTAACACGGATTGCAGTTCCTCCTCATAATTTACGTCACTATCCATGGGGACATCCACTAACCATTCGGAGCCAGATCGCTGCAATTGAAACAACTCGGTATAAGACTCATACTGATCCCGCATTTGACATTCGCAATTAGCGGTGTCTCCTTCAACGGTACATACAATAGATAGAAATTCGGTTGTGAATACGGCATCTTCCAGATCATTAGCGATCATAATAGCCAATTCCTGGAGTCTTCGTTGCTCCGCGGGGGTGGATAAACGCCCAGCTTGATCGAATAGATTTTGGTCTATAAATGCTTGATAGGCACGGATTACCTCTTCTGGTTGTTCAGGAGAGTCCGGCTGACAAGCCATCACTCCCGCTAGAAGCAGCGCAAAAAGAAGGTAAGTTATTCTTGATAAATGGTGCAGAACAAAGATTTTTAATTACTTAACATGACCGGCATAACCAACATCAAAATATCTTCGCCTTCTGTTTTTTCAGAGGGCAATAAGATTCCGGCTCTAGTTGGTGTTGAAAGCTCCATTTGTACTTCGTCAGATTCTAGCACACTCAACATTTCTATCACAAACTTGGCATTAAATCCAATGGTAAGGGCATCGCCATCATAACTACAGGCCAATTGTTCCGTAGCTTCATTAGAAAAATCTAAGTCCTGTGCAGAAACCGTAAGGCTACCATTGTTAATATTCAGGATCACCTGATTTGTAGTCTTATTGGCATAGATTGCAATCCTTTTCAGGGAGTTTTGAAAATCTACCCTGGAAATAGAAAGCGTATTAGGGTTATCAACCGGAATGACCGCATTATAATCCGGATAGCGTGCGTCAATCAGTCGACAAACCAAATGTGTATTTCCAAAACTAAAGAAGGCATTTGCTTTATTAAAAGCGATTTCTACCGCTTCGCCAGCAGGTAAAGCTCCTTTCAAAAGATTTAGTGCTTTTTTAGGAATGATAAATGCCGTAGATACTTCACTAGAAGAGTCCTGGTAGGTATATTTCACTAACTTGTGAGCATCTGTAGCTACTAAGACTATTTTATTGAATTCCACTTGAAAGTACACCCCAGTCATAGCCGGACGAAGTTCATCATTACTGGTGGCGAATAGGGTTTTATTAATAGCCTGGATCAGCGCATTAGTAGGCAAAGAGATGGTATCTACTGATTCTGGTTCAGGAATATTAGGAAAATCTTCTCCATTTTCTCCTGCTAGTCGATACTTTCCATAAGCAGAAGTAATTTCGATAGCAAAATTATCATCATTTATCGAAAAGGTAATGGGCTGTTGCGGTAAAGCTTTTAGGGTATCCAAAAGAATTTTAGCCGGCACGGCAACCGAACCATCAGACTCTGAAGCCATCACTTCAATCTCTGTAGTGATAGACGTTTCCAGGTCAGTAGCTGCAATTTTTAATTTATTCCCCGAAAGGGTAAATAAAAAATCTTCTAAAATGGGTAAAACTGGATTAGATCCAATAGAACCAGCAGCCAATTGTAACTGTTTGAGTAATTCCGAAGAGGATACACTGAATTTCATAAAAACGATTTTAATAAAAGCAGGAAACTCCAAACCCCTAAGATACGAAGCTTATTTACAAAGCATATCATCTAGGCTAATTTCCGCTAAGCATTTGGCAAATTTATTAGCTTACAACGAGATTTCCAGAAATAAAAATTAACAAATTGTGGAAAATTATGCCGAACCGAACCCAACGCCCTAATATTCACCCTATTCGGGATATCCGTTTACCGGAAATTGAGGTCATTACACTCGACAATCAAATTCCGATTTATCTTATTAATCAAGGAACACAGCCCGTCATAAAATTGGAAATCGTTTTCGATGCTGGTCGTCCATTTGAACATCAAGCTCAAGTTGGAGCCGTTACGGCCGCCATGCTCCGAGAAGGCTCCGCGCGATTTAATTCTTTCCAGATTGCCGAAAAGATGGATTATTATGGCAGTAGCCTAAAGATTCCTTTCGATATGGATACTTCCAGTGTGGTTTTATATACCCTAAATAAACATTTTTCGGAAATTTTCCCCGTGCTGGAAGATCTACTCCTCAATCCTATCTTTTCGCCTACGGCTATGGAAAAGTATATTGCTCGTTCGATTCAAAAAATGGAGGTAGAGATCGCCAAAACAGATGTATTAGCCTATCGAAGTATTACCGAACAAATTTTTGGAACGCAGCACCCTTACGGGTATAATAGTTCTCCAGAAAATTATCATGCCCTAACCCGAAACGATATTATACGGCATTTCGAGCAATTTTACCATGCCGGGGCTTGTAAGGTTTTTATAAGTGGAAAAATCGATGCTTCTATTATAGACATCATACAGAAAGGGCTAGGGCAAATTCCGAATAAAGGCCTCATAAAAGCACGCCCTTTGCCGACACTGCCCGAATCACCACAATCCTTGCACTTGCAGCAGGACAATGCTTTGCAAACAGCCATTCGCCTGGGCACTCCACTATTTAAAAGGGCACATCCGGATTATCCAGCACTTTACTTTATTAATACCTTGTTTGGAGGCTACTTTGGGTCAAGACTAATGAGTAATATCAGAGAAGATAAAGGATATACCTACAACATTAGCTCCACCCTAGATTGTATGAGATACGATGGTTGTTGGCTTATTAGTAGCGAAGTCAGTAATGAATTTGCAACAGCCACCAAGGAAGAGATCCAACGGGAGCTAAATATTCTACAAAATGAATATGTAGAAGCAGAAGAAATCGAAATGGTCCGTAGCTATCTGATGGGCGTATTATTAAGTATGCTGGATGGCCCCTTTAATGTCTCGGAAGTAGTCAAATCTTTAGTTATTGACGAAGCGGATTTAGACTTTTTTGAGGTATTGACTAAGGTGTGTCATGAAATTACGCCCGATCAAATCCAAGCCCTTAGTAAACGCTACTTTCAGCCCGAAATGATGTGGGAGGTTAGTGTTGGCCCTGGAGTGTTAAAATAAAAGCGCTTTCTTCTTTACTAAGTCCTAAATTTTGCGTTGTTTTGCAGTGTTTTCGGGCATTTATAAAGGATTCTCGAAAAAAAAATTACAGTGTAAAAAAAGCTTACACTGAAGCAGTCAAAACTAAGTATCTCCGGATAATATGTTTCGGCTTGCTAACGTTATATTAGATTAAGGTAATTTGAGCGAATTTGTCACCACAAATTGACTTCAAAAAGAGTGCATCAGATTACTATATTATTTACTTAAGCTTGTTACGAAATATATTTGATGAGATTATTTTCTTTTTTCAAACAAGAGCTAGCAATTGACCTAGGGACAGCCAATACTCTGATCATCCAAGATGGAGAGATTGTAGTAGATGAACCTTCCATCGTTGCGATAAATAGAGGCACAGGAGAGCTAATCGCTGTTGGGCGAAAAGCAATGCAGATGCATGAAAAGACACACGAGGACATCAAAACCATACGCCCTCTAAAAGACGGTGTAATTGCTGATTTCCAAGCTGCTGAGCATATGATCGCCGGCCTCATTAATATGATCGAGGGTCGTCGTAGGTTTTTCACCCACCTTAAAATGGTGATTTGTATTCCTTCCGGAATTACGGAAGTAGAAAAGAGAGCAGTGTTTGACTCTGCGGATCACGTCGACTCTAAAGAAACCTACCTCATCTTCGAACCGATGGCGGCTGCTTTAGGAATCGGTTTGGATGTGGAGGAGCCTCAAGGGAATATGATTATTGACATCGGTGGAGGAACTACAGAGATTGCTGTAATTGCCTTATCTGGTATTGTATGCGACCAATCGATCCGTATTGCGGGCGATGAATTCACAAATGATATCATCAGTTATATGAAACGCCAACACAATATTCTGATTGGCGAGCGTACTGCCGAGCAAATTAAAATCCATGTAGGTTCTGCGCTTCCAGAACTAGAAACCCCTCCAGAAGATTTCGCCGTAAATGGCCGAGATTTAATGACTGGAATCCCTAAGCAAATCAAAATTGGGTATAGTGAAATTGCCCATTGCTTAGACAAATCCGTCTCTAAAATTGAAGATGCGGTCTTAAAAGCTTTGGAGTCTACTCCTCCAGAATTAGCCTCCGACATATACCGAAGAGGCTTACATCTTACTGGCGGTGGCGCCCTCTTAAGAGGACTGGATCGTCGTTTGGCTGCTAAAACCAAGCTTTCAGTATATGTAGCAGATGACCCATTGCGGGCGGTAGTACGAGGCACTGGACTAGCGCTAAAAAATAGCGATCGCTATTCATTTGTAATGGATCGTAAAAGCGTTTAGGTTTCCTCCGAAATATCTTTATTTTAGAGGACATTTTGCTTCGTTCAATTTTATAGCCAATTAACATGTTGAGCCCCCAAAATTTACTGAAAAGGCCAGGTGCTGTTGGGGTGTTTATCATCCTGCAAACCATCAGTCTTTTATTGGTGATTTACAGCAATGTTCTACAAGGCTCCATATTTTTCAGCTCCGCTAACCGCTTTTTGGGAGGAATCGAACAAAGCAGAACCAACTTTCGAGATCGGCTCGATTATAAACAACGTTTTGATAGTTTACTATTAGTCCAAACCGAAATTCTGAATCAGCAAAATTCCGCTTTGTTTGATAATCGACAGGACTATTACATAGACTCCTTAGTAAATGACAGCAGCCAGCTTCAACTTTTTGAATACCATGCCGCAGCTATTGTTAAAAATCAATTCACCCAAAAGAACAACCTGATCACTTTAAATAAAGGATCCTTACATGGGATAAGGCCACATATGGGTGTGGTGGAAGACGGTGGTTTGATTGGGGTTACGATTGCTGTTTCTAAATATTACTCCAGAGTCATCTCTCTTTTACACAGTCGTTTACGAACTACCGTTGAGATAAAACGAGAAAAGTTACCTGGTTCTCTGATCTGGAAAACTAATGACCCTCGCTATTTAAACCTGGAAGGTATTCCGGCACATTATAATTTACAAATTGGAGACACCATTCAAACGAGTGATTTGTCGCGTATTTTTCCGCCGGGGTTAATGGTAGGCACCATACATGAATTTTCTATCCCTTCAGGAAGTAGTACTTATCGGATTCAGGTAAAACTAAATAATGACCTGCGAAAAGCGCGTCAGGTTTATATCATAAAAAATCGTCACTTACCAGAAATAGAAGCTCTAGAAGCCAAAACAGGAAATGAATAATATAGTTCTCGTAAATATCCTCCGCTTTACCGGCTTGATCTTGTTACAGATCTTGGTATTCCGACAAATGAACTATGGTCCATTTATGGGTGCTTATTTCCGGATATTTATGTATCCTTTGTTCTTATTATTGTTACCCTTCCGACTGAGTTCTGAGTTTCTTATGCTGATTGGTTTTGGTACAGGTTTAGTGGTAGACATGGCTTATGATACCCTTGGCATACATGCCAGCACAGCGGTAGCGTTGATGGCGGTACGCGCAATCATCCTAAACCAGATTAAACCTAAAGGAGGATATGCCTTGAATAAAGGCCTCACTCCTGATAGCTATGGTTGGTCTTGGTTCGCCCGTTATATCTTTTTTGCCTTCATTGTCTTTAGCGTATGGCTGTCCCTCCTTGAAGTATTTAACATTGTTCAGATCGGGCAAGTATTGATCCGCGCTATAATGATCATCCCTGCTTCTTTATTTTTTATCTTTATCAGTGTCCAGGTTTTGAACCCTAGAAATTAACGCTATGCACAAATGATTGGACCAAAAGAAAATAAGAGTATTCATATTCAGCTATTTTTCATTATAGCGATGCTTTTGCTCGTCTTCAAAGCTGCCCAATTACAATTATTCAAATCAGATTTTCGTAAAAAAGCAGAAGTCGTTGCCATAGAAAAATATACGGAATATCCTTCTCGAGGCTTGATTTTTGATCGAA
>Ga0316204_10012940_pt1 | contig 10062 bp, 7 predicted proteins | sample 6monrhotite_MG_2_FD_205661 | JGI IMG/M metagenome (GOLD analysis project Ga0316204, IMG submission 205661) | Microbial mat bacterial communities from mineral coupon in-situ incubated in ocean water Damariscotta River, Maine, United States -... | ecosystem: Environmental > Aquatic > Marine >... | reverse complement strand
CTGCATCATCAGCATTAACGTTTTGATAAAAGACAGCCACACGGCTATTCTCATCAATATACTTTCCAACTTTTAATGTTTGAGAGCCACCATCATCTTCGCTTGACGTGTTATATCCAATACTTGGAGCTTTGGCAGAAAGGTCTGCTTCTGTATTACCAATGTCAAGTCCCACATAATAACCATTATCTTGAGCTTGAGCCTGAAGGACCAATAGACTGAATGTAGCTAATGACCCCGTAATTATTTTTTTCATTTACATCCTTTAATATTATTTAATTTATTAAAACCAATTTTATGAATTTTGTCAATACTTTCTATGTCTTTCCATGGAAAGAAGTTGTAACTTAACACTTATGTAATACTTTAGATGTACAATCTTTATTAAATCAATGTGATTAAAATATAATTTATCAAGAAGTTAACAAGGGAAACAATTGAAGAATAAAAAAGTAGCCTGTTCCAGTAAAGTAAGTGAAAAAACAGTTCATATGTTAGACGAACTACATAATTGGTGTGGTATGACCAAGGGAGAGTTAGTTGATCTTGCTATAGCTGACTTACATGCTAAAAAGAAAACAGACAAATCTTTAATGATCTATATCAAAAATGAAGAAGACAGAGCATTTATTCTCGATGCAGTTAGTAACGAATATTCGAATGCTTTTGAAAAAGTTTTAGAAAATATTACTGAGCATTATCATGGAGTTCATTAATTATCATTTGAAAATTTGATCTTAGTTATAGAAGTCATTTCAACATCCACCCCTGTGAGTAAATCTAAAACTTTGCACTCAAACCAAAAATCTATTTTTTTATTCTGATTTCAAAACAAGCCGTGGCGGTTTGCGCAGCAAATGTTTCTAAATTAAATTGAAAAATCTATTTTTTCAATTTAATTTCAAAACACTTCTCATCTCCCTCAAGAAGCGAGACACTCCCCCCGTGAGCCAGAGCGATCTGCTCGGACAAGACCAGTCCCAGACCGTTACCCTTCTCCTTCGTACTTCTAAAGGCTTCAAACAGCGCTTTTCTATTTTCTATAGGAACACCTGAATCATAGACTTTGAAGACATGAAAATCGCTGTCATCTTCATAGGTGATGCGCACTTCGCCCTCTTCGTTCTCGTCCTCTTCTATAGCATCGATTGCATTGAAGATGAAGTTGGTAAAGAGCATGGAGAGAAGGTCACTGTCGCCTTCTATCGTAAAGTCGGTGTGCGGAAGCTCAAACCGTATGTCCTTGCCGTAGGAGTAGTAGCCTATGGAGAGTTCTATGTCCTCTGCTATGTCGCTCCATTGTAATGATGAAGTCACGGGCTGAATCCCTTTGGAGAACATCAAGGTCGCTTTGATGATACGCTCGATCCTATAGACGGATTTTTGTATCTCAAGGACTATGGGTTTGTTCTCCAGTTTTACCCGTTTCATCAGTGTCGAGGTCAGCAGCGAGATGGAACCTATAGGGTTTCGTATCTCATGCGAGAGATGTGCGGCCATCTGTCCCATGGTCGCGAGATTTTCCTTGCGTTTTTGCTCGGTGATATCCGTGGCGGAGATAAGGATCTTGTCCTTGTAACTGCTGGTCTTGATCAGGTAGCTCTGCTCTTGGAAGTTGAGCTCATAGTCGCTGTTATCCCAGTCCATGATCTCCAAAAGACGCGCAAGACCTTTTGCACGGGAATTCTGCGTAAAGATCTCTCCGTTTTCAAAGATGACCCAAAGCGCATTCGGTAGAAACTCGATAAGGTTCTCTATCGTATCTTGCAGATGATCGTAGGAGCTTCGAAGCGTCTTGTACTCTTCTTCGACCTTATAGGTCTGCTCTATGAGCATCTCAAGCTGGCCCAATATCTCTTCGTTGTTTTCTGGCATATCCGTTACTCTCTGAATTGATTTCGGCACAAGTATAACGTGTTTGGGGCATACTGAAGCTAAAATTGTAATATTTTTTAATGAAAAAAATCCATCATGATTTTATTATATTTTCGAATCTACCCACATGATGATTAAAACAATTTCTTATAGCATATTAAGCAAATGTATACGGATTTCAGCTAAAATATCCTCTACAATATCCCATCCAAGGTTCTATGTGATTAAAAAGATCTCAGCCTATTTCTCCAATGCACATACGGATGAATCCAAGATTTTACTTATTATCCTTATTACCAGCTTTTTTGCAGGTATCCTACTGGGAAGCTGGAACTTTTTCCTGCATAATCTGATGGATGCGAGTGTCGGGCTTATCCTCTCGCTGTACAGTCTGCTCATCGCCGTTCTGCTCCTTCGAGAGAGTATCAAGATCTCCATTCTCACCAACCTTACACTTAGCTTTTCTCTGCTCTTTTTTCTTACGGGGTTTTTAACGACGCCCAGCCAGCTAGAGGGTGTCATGTTTCTGGTCATCTACCCTATTCCTGCCATCTTACTGCGTCCGTTTAGAACGGGGCTTGTCTGGGTAGGTGTCTATGTCATCCTCGTTCTGCTGGCTTTGGTCTTTGAACAGACGAAACTTCATCTGAGCACCTATGAGGTCTTCCAGCTCATCTTGATTCAAGCCATCATCACCCTTCTTTTGGGATACTATGTCTTTAGTATGAAACTCTCGGGAGCACGGCTTAAGCGCGAGACACAGAAACTTGCCAAGCTTGCAGAGACGCTTGAAGACAAGGTCGAAGAGAGAACAGCCGACCTAGAGAAGAAGACAACCGAACTTGAACAGGCCCACTGGAAACTCGATCAGTACAAAGAGAGACTTGAAAAACGGGTCCAGGAGGAGATGGAAAACGTCTCTAAAAAAGACGACCTCTTAAAAGAGCAGTCCCGTCTGGCCGCATTGGGCGAGATGATCGACGCGATCGCACACCAATGGAAACAACCTCTAAATGCCATCTCTATGGCTGCAGACATGATCAAGACGGACCCTGCCGAGAGTACCTTAACGGACAAAAGCATTGAAGTCAACGAGATGAGCGAAGTCATCCACCATCAAATCGAACATATGACGAGTACACTGAGCGAATTTCGAAGTTTTTTCCGTCCGACAAAGGAGAGCAGTACCTTCTCCCTGGAAGCCTGTATCGCTTCGGTCAAAGTCCTCCTTAAAGATGAGCTTATCAAGAACAATATCGAGATACAAGAACGGGTACAAGACGACATCATCGTACACGGATATGAGAACGAGTTTAAACACCTGATCTTAAACCTTATCAACAATGCAAAAGATGCTTTTAACGACAACAACATCAAAAAGCGTGTCATCGCTATCGGTTATAATGAGACAGATGAACATATCTTCTTGCAGATCGTCGACAATGCAGGAGGAATACCTGAGGCCATCATCGACAATATCTTCAACCCCAATGTCACGACCAAACAGGACAAAGACGGAACGGGGATCGGTCTGTATATGAGCTCACAGATCGCCCAAAAACATCACGGAAAACTTACCGTACAAAACACCAAAGACGGAGCGCGTTTTACCCTGACCCTGAAAAAAAATGTCAAGTGATCTCTGTAAAGACGTTCTTTTCTTAGAGAACAATCGCCTTTTTTCTTATAACACACCTTACTAATAAGTGACTACGCTTTGTTCTATAACTAATAACAGAGCGTAAAAGAGAGGTTTGAGGGAGATTATGAGAAGTAGTTCTTTAAGACCCCATAGAGCATATAGGCATCATTCTTACCTGCCAGCTCTCGGATAGAGTGCATCGCAAAGGTAGGAAGTCCAACATCGATCGTCTTGACGCCTATCTTCGTTGCCGTAATCGGACCGATAGTAGATCCGCAGGCCATATCTGTCCTTGTCACAAAGCTTTGGTACGATACATCGCTCTGTTTGCACAGCAGTTTAAACCGTGATATCGTTTGGGAGTTGCTTGCATAACGCTGGTTGGCATTGACCTTGATCACCGGTCCGTGATTTAAGAGCGGTCCGTGATTCGCATCATGTTTGTCTGAGAAGTTCGGATGCACTGCGTGGGCATTATCAGCAGAAATCATCATCGACGCATTGATCATACGCGAATAGTCTTCATGATTGGAATTGATACGCTGAAGCACCATCTGCAAAAACGGTCCTGCCGCGCCCGAAGTCGATGCACTGCCCACTTCTTCATGGTCCGAACAGATCAGCAGGGAACTCTTTTGCGCTGATGCCTCCATAATGCTTTTAAGCCCGACATAACAGCTTAGAAGGTTATCCAGACGTGCTGAGGCCAAGAATTCATCTTTGAGTCCGATAAAGGCCGGCTTCTGTGTGTCATAAAAGACCAATTCGAAATCCAGTATCTCTTTCAGTCCGCTCTGCTCACAGAGTATCTCCTCAAAACTGATGGCTTCTTCGCTTTGCATAACAATAGGTGGAATATCCGTCTGAGCGTTGATACTGCGGCTGTTGTTTGCTTCTCTGTCCAAATGGATCGCCAAAGACGGGATCACTGCCAAAGGACGTTTGAAATCTATGAGAGGATGTACCAGTTCACCTTTCGCATCCAGTCCGCTGACACGTCCCGCCAAACTGAGATCGCGGTCGAACCATGGATTAAGAAGGGCACCGCCATAGACTTCGACACCAAGTTGGATATAGCCATTCTTGCGGATGATAGCATTGGGCTTGAGTTTCAAACAGGGACTGTCCGTGTGCGCCCCGAGCATAGAGACTCCCGTTGCATTGATATCCTCACTGCCGTATACAAAAGCGATGAGTGAGGAGTCGTTACGGGTCAGATAGTATTTCTTCCCTTTTATAAGCTTCCAACTGTCTGATTCATCAAGCTGTATAAAACCTGCTGCTTCCAAGCGGTCGCAGAGCTCTTGTGTAGCATGGAAAGGAGTGGGTGAGTTTTCTAAAAAATCCAGAAGTTCTGAGTTGAAATCGTTTTGAGTCATCGTCTATGCCTAATCCTGAGAAAGTACTTTTATCAGTTCTTTATTTCCCGTGAGTTTAGCATAACTTAATGCATTTCTGCCATCATAATCCAAAATCGTCCTGTCCGCACCCATATCGAGTAAAAACTTTACGATCTCAAGGTTTCCCTCTTCGCTGGCTATATGCAGGACGGTCTTACCGTCCTTGTTCACGCTGTTAATATCGCGTCGGGTGAGATTGTAACTGAGCGTATTCAAATCCCCTGCTTTAACGGAAAAAAAAAGAGTATCCTCATCTTCTTTCCGCTCAGTCTTGTTGACTACTTTACTCAGATAGACAATGACCTTGATACGGTTTTTTTCTATGGCGTAGACCAGAGGTGTCTTGTGCAGATCGTCTTTTTTATGTACATCCGATCCATGTTCGACCAGATACTCCACGATGCTGTAGCGTCCTATTTTAGCGGCAAGATGAAGAGGTATCCGGCCTTTATCATCTGTGGCATTGACATCTGCACCCATCTGCACCAGTGAGCGAATCCTGAATTCATTGACCTCTTTGACAGCCTGATGCAGGTGTGTCGCCCCAAGGGAAGCATTTACAAGAAACAGACCGATAAATATAGATAGACGTAGCATTGCTTTCCCTTTTTTCACCGACTCTCAGTTCTTGGTAGCCTTAATTATATCAGAGCAATATTTACTTTTTATTTCCCCGTAGATTTAGATACAACTCAAAACTTCAAAGTATCCTGACCTATCAGCGTCTGCCCCGCAAAGCTTGCAGATAAAGCCCCTTAATATCCTTGTGATATAAGACTTCACTGTAATCTATGCGTTCATCATCTCTGTACAGACCCCACTTGTCACAGATCCAGCCCTCCTCTTGCGAACAACTGACACCATCGAAGCTCACCTGCTCATCACCAAGAAACTTCTGAAGCTTTATTTGAAGCGCTATAACCTTGGCCATCATAGCTTTTACATTTTTCTCACCATACCTAGAGCGTGGTTTGAAGCCGATGAAAAACAGAAAGTTAAAGGCAAAAAGGATGAAGAGCATCTGTATCGGCGATGCATGGTATATCACGAAAAGGACAAGTGCAATAGAACTAGAGAGGACAATAAGCATCATCTGAAGCTGTTTGAACTTCTTCTTCTTCTGCTTCTGCTCATGGTATTTTGATTCCAGAAGTTCATTGAGACGGACTAAGGCCGAGATAATCAACTCAGGCGACATTGATGTCCATAAGTTTTTCGATCTCAGGGATGATCTTGTTATCGATACGGATCGCCGAATCAAGAACGACATTTTGGAGTTTGGACGTAATACACAGCTTCATCTGACGTGAACCCGGGTTTTGACGGATCAGCCTGTAGAGCTCTTCAAGCCGGGCAAGATCACGTGATAGACGAACCGTTATCACAAGCGGTTCCTGCGGTATCTCCCTGATCTTTGTCTGTACCTTCTTCGCCTCTTTTTTCACCTCTTTTAAAGTGAAGATCTTCACAACCGAGATACGTGTAAACATCTCCGTGTGCGTCACCTTCACCTTGAAGGCGACAGGCTCGTCCAAATCCATAGACTCCAGCTGCTCAAGCTTATCGGCAAAGAGCATCATCTCGATATTGCCGTGGAAGTCCATAAGGTTCAAGATACCGAACTGGTTGCCTTTTTTCGAGATCTTCTTCTGTATCTCTTCCACTTTACCGATAAAAATCGCTGTCGAACCGTCTGCAATGTTTTCAATGTCTGAGGAGAGTGTATACGCCATCTGATCCATCTCGGCTCTGAAACTGTCCAACGGGTGCCCGGATACATAAAAACCGAGGGTGTCTTTTTCAAAGTCAAGTATCTGCTTAAGCTCAAACTCCGGTGCATGTTCAAGCTTCAGATCGACTTCGGTTATCTCCGCATCATCTCCAAAAAGGCTGCCTACGGCATTTTTTCTGGCAGATGAAGCATCTTTAGCCGTCTGTATGATCGTCTCCATCTGCTCCAAAAGAGCCCGCCTTGAGTACTCGAACTGATCAAATCCGCCTGACTTGGTCACCGACTCAAGAACTCGTTTGTTCACTTTTGTAGGCTCGATGCGGTTGACGAAGTCCTTCATATTTAAAAAAGGGCCCTCTTCACGGACGTGTAGAATAGATTCGACTGCTGACTCGCCAACCCCTTTGATCGCACCCAGTCCAAAGAGGATGACATCCTGATCGTCTTTTTTCGTCGCAGAGAACTCAAGGTAAGACATATTGATATCAGGCGGTGAGAGTTCGATGCCCATACGCTTGACCTCGTCGATATACTTGACGACTTTTTCCGTATTGTCTTTTTCCGATGTCAACAGAGCCGCCATGAACTCCTGCGGATAATAGGTCTTCAGCCATGCTGTTTGAAAGGTGACCATTGCATACGCTGCCGAGTGTGATTTGTTAAAACCGTATCCCGCAAACTTCTCGATCAGATCGAAAAGCTCCGAGGCTGTCTTATAGTCAAGCCCCTGCTTCTGTGCACCTTCTGAGAACAACTTGTTGTACTTGATCATCTCATCGACTTTTTTCTTACCCATCGCGCGACGGACGATATCCGCACCGCCCAAACTCATCCCACCGATAGTCTGAACGATCTGCATGACCTGTTCCTGATAGACGATGACCCCATAGGTCGGTTTAAGTATCTCTTCAAGGGCTTCAAAGACATAGACGATCTCCTGTCGTCCGTGTTTACGCTCGATAAAATCATCAAGCATCCCTGATTCCATCGGACCCGGGCGGTAGAGTGCCAAGACCGCAATGAGGTCTTCAAAGTTTGAAGGCTTAAGTCTTTTGTTCAGATCCTGCATACCTGAGGATTCTATCTGGAACATCCCAACTGTCTCACCGGTTTGGATGACATCATAGACACGGGAGTCGTTTTCGTCTATCTCATGCCAGATGACATCCACATCATAACGGCGCTTGACCAGTTTCACTGCGGCATCGATAACGTCAAGTGTCTTAAGTCCAAGGAAGTCAAACTTGATAAGATCCACGTCTTCAAGGTAGTTTAGCGAGTATTGCGTCACAAAGGTATCTTCACCAGAAGGCTTGTATATAGGCGTCTTGTACCAGAGTTCACGATTGGAGATGACGACACCTGCCGCGTGCATCCCTGCATTTCGCTTCAGACCTTCCAGACGTTTTGAGAACTCCCAAACCCGTGCGGCTGTCGGGTCTGTTTCGATAAGCTCGACAAGCTTGGGTTCTTTTTGATACGCCCCCGGTTTGAGTTCCCCGTTTTTCATCTTGCCGTTAAGAGTTATACCCAGTTCGTCGGGAATCAGCTTGGCCATCTTGTCTGCCTGCGAAAGCGGGACATCCAAAACACGCGAGACATCACGGATCACTCCCTTCGCCAGAAGCGAACCGAAGGTGATGATCTGAGCGACTTGATTGCGCCCGTACTTCTCGACGACATAGTCGATGATCTCTCCGCGTCGTGCCTGCATAAAGTCCATATCGATATCCGGCATAGAGACACGTTCCGGATTCAAAAAACGCTCAAAAAGCAGGTCATACTTCATCGGGTCGATATCGGTGATATCCAAAGAATATGCGACAAGCGAACCTGCGGCAGAACCCCGTCCCGGTCCGACAGCGATGCCCATCTCTTTGGCCACCTTGACGAAATCCCATACGATGAGCATATACCCCGGGAACTTCATCGAGTTGATGACATCCATCTCAAAGTCAAGACGTTCTCTGTACTCCTGATGGCGTTCTTCAGGAACATGGATGAGACGGTTTTCCAATCCCACCTTGCATCGGTATATAAAATACTCGGCGTCATTCTTGTCCGGCGCACCCATCCATTTTTTCTTTTCCTCGGCACTTGCCTCAGCTAGGAGCGGTGCATCATCCGCATGATCGATATTAAGACCCTCTTGCGCAGCATACTCCTGAGTGAACTTGAAGTTAGGCGGGATCGGATCACCCAGTTTGAGTTCGAGCTGGCACTTGTCAGCTATCTCCTGCGTATGTGCGATCGCTTCGGGGATGTCTACAAAAAGACGTCCCATCTGTTCAGGCGACTTGAGATAAAACTCATGTACAGAGTGGCGCATACGGTTAGGATCGTCATAAAGTTTATTCATTCCGATACACATAAAGGCTTCATGGTACTGCGCATCGTCAGGATAGGTATAGTGGGTGTCGTTCGTAGCAACAACCTTGATGCCCGTCTCCTGGCTGAGCTGAAGTATCTGCTCATCGATAAAAAGCTGATCGCCGATACCGTGGCGCATGATTTCCAGATAAAAATCATCTCCGAAGATCTCTTTGTATTCCAAGGCGACCTCTTTGGCCCCCTCGTATCCCCCAGCTCCGTTTCGTACATTTCGTTCATTCGCAAGATTCAGATGCCAGTTCACTTCGCCCTGAAGACAGGCAGAGGTACAGATGATCCCTTCCGAATGTTCCCGAAGCTCTTTCTTGTTGATACGCGGGAAGTAATAAAAACCATCGATATAGGCCTTTGATGAGAGGTACATCAGGTTCTCATACCCGACCTGGTTTTTTGCGAAAAGACAGACATGAAAACGCTGTTTTGTACTTCGGTCGTCTATTGCATCACCGTTATGGATATACCCTTCCATCCCGATGATCGGTTTGATCCCTGCATCCGTCATCTGTTTATAAAAATCAATAGCGCCAAACATATTCCCGTGGTCTGTCATAGCAACCGATGTCATACCGAGTTTTTTGACCTCTTCGACAAGGTTTGTTATCTTGTTTGCGCCGTCTAGAAGGGAATATTCGGTATGCAGGTGTAAATGGGTAAATTGCTGTACAGACATGGGAAATCTTTTCTATTTTATTTTTACTATTATAGTGGATTAGAATAAGAGTTGGGTTATATTTTTTTTGTTTTTAGGACAGAAAAAACGATCTTATCAGTTCTGATATAAGCCTCAGAAATGAGAAATATTGCTTTCTCTTTTATATACTAACAGAAGTCTGCAAGCAATCCGTTTTTAAGGGCCTTTGCTGTTTGCTCGCCCTTGAGTCTTTCTACAATCGCCAGAGCAAAACAAAGTGCAGTCCCCGGTCCTCTTGACGTCATGACATTACCATCGGTAACAACCGCCTGCTCTTTCGTGTATCCGTCACGCCGGATCTGCTCCTCTACGGAAGGATAACAGGTGTAAT
>Ga0316204_10012938_pt1 | contig 10064 bp, 8 predicted proteins | sample 6monrhotite_MG_2_FD_205661 | JGI IMG/M metagenome (GOLD analysis project Ga0316204, IMG submission 205661) | Microbial mat bacterial communities from mineral coupon in-situ incubated in ocean water Damariscotta River, Maine, United States -... | ecosystem: Environmental > Aquatic > Marine >... | reverse complement strand
GATGAACTGCAAAGATTATAACGAGGCGTTATTGGCAGATCCGGGATTCGAGGACGAATCGGGACATCTGGAAAGCTGTGCCTCGTGTCAGGCGCTAGCCGCAGAAATTTCGGCGCTCGACGGGAAGATCAAGTCGGCCATGGAGATTGACGTTCCTGAGTTGCGGATGCCCGAGTTGCCTGACATCGAAACGGGCAATGTCGCATCAATCGCCGCGCGCCGTTCATGGGCAAAGCCAGCCTGGTTTGCGCTGGCCGCGACAGTCGTTCTTGCCGCGTTTATCGGCGTTCGCATGACAGGCATGAACGCCACCTATGGCACCCTGGAAGAGCAGGTGCTTGCGCACATCGACCACGAGCCCGGAGCTCTGCAGATTAGCAATACGCCGGTGACGGACCGTCGTCTGGAACGCGCAGTGCCTAGAAAGCTCGCGAACATGAATCATGATGCCGGTCTTATTACCTATGCACAGAGTTGCAGCATCAACGGAAAGAGCGTTCCGCACCTGGTCATTCAGGGAGAGCACGGGCCCATCACAATTCTTCTGATGCCGGATGAGTTTATAGAGAGCGCCAAAGTCGTGGATGGCCAGAGTATTCAAGGCGTAATACTCCCGGTGGGTAACGGAAGCATTGCGATCGTCGGGGATCGTGAGGAACGACTTGATCGAGTAAAACAGAATGTATTGGATTCAGTGATATGGAGTACTTGATACTTCGGTTTCTGGATTTTGAGCGCCCGCTCTTGGGCATTAACCTGTAGGAGAGTTAGAGATGTCAGAGAAGAAAATAATTAAGCCTGTAGCATTAGCTGTTGGCGCGGCGCTGGCCGGAACGTTTGCTATTAGTGGCGCAGTTAATGCGGATTCCATCGATAGTCCTTTTGAAATTTCAACGCTCAGCGTTGGCTACATGCTGGGCGAAGCTGAAGGCGCTTGTGGCGGCGACAAAGGCGATGAGAAAGAAGGCGAAGGCAGCTGCGGTGAAGGTTCTTGCGGCGGCGACAAAGAAGGCGAAGGTCACGACAAAGAAGGCGAAGGCTCTTGTGGTGAAAGTCACGACAAGGAAGGCGAAGGTTCTTGTGGCGAAGGTTCTTGCGGCGCCGATAAAGAGGGCGAAGGCTCTTGCGGTGACGACAAGAAAGAAGAGGCAGAAGGAAGTTGTGGTGAAGGTTCTTGCGGTGGTTCCATCTAAGCAACCTGCCATTAGCTAGATTCATGGCTGCACAAGAGCCCGCGCAATAGCGCGGGCTTTTTTGTATGCAAAGGCAACTAATTGTCGCTGCGTCCTGGACGCGTCGTTGTTACATTAGGCAACCGCAATAAGAAGATTGAGCAATGGCCAAAGCAATAACACGCTGCAAATGGGCGGAGGGCGCAGGCCCAAATTACATTGAATATCACGATCGCGAATGGGGTGTCCCTGTTTGGGATGATCGTGTCCAGTTTGAGTTCTTGATTCTCGAGGGAGCTCAGGCAGGATTGAGCTGGTCCACTATCCTGAACAAGCGGGACGGTTATAGGAAAGCGTTCGCGAACTTCGATCCCGTGAAGGTCTCGCGATTTACCGAGAAACGCATTGAAAAATTACTGGCCGATCCATCCATTGTCAGAAACCGGCTCAAAGTAACGTCCACGGTCAGCAACGCGAAAGCTTTTCTTCAGGTGCAAAAGGAGTTCGGTAGCTTTTGCGATTACATATGGCGTTTCGTTGACGGTAAACCCGTGCAGACAAACTTCAAGAAGGATGCGGAGGTACCGGCTACCTCGCCAGAGTCCGACGCGCTGTCAAAAGATCTCAAGAAGCGCGGCTTCAAATTTGTTGGTAGCACGATAATTTATGCGCACATGCAGGCAACCGGCATGGTCAATGATCACGTAGGTGCGTGTTTTAGGCATAAGGAATGCAAGGCACTGGCGAGGAAAAAAGCGTAAAACGCGAAGCCGCGAGGGGCCTAGTTGCCGATCGTAATAATGGTCAGCTCGGACAGGCCCTGTGGCGTGTTATGAGAAATACCGCCGAGATAAATCGTGTTTGAGACCAGCTCGCTCCACTCAATGGTGACATTGCCGCTTGTTCCGGCACTGACAAAAGCCGGTCCGGTCGCCGTCATGTTGCCTTTATCATCGATGCTGCCGATCGACCAGCCGAGCAAACTGTAGTTGGCGCCGGGTCCGCCGCTGACCTGATCTGTTTCGAAGCCGTGAATATAGACGCCATAAATGCCGCCAGCGGGCCGGTACAGGTCGAAACGTTCCTCCGACGTCGGGCCGCCGCTTTCGCCGATCCTGCTACATAGGTCACCGGTCGGGCCACAGTAATAAACATACATATCCAGGTCGTCATCGCCGTCCGTGAGCGCATCGAACAATGAGAAACGCAGGAATAGCTGGTTATCAGGAACCGCCAGGGCATGTTCGGTCACGCCATTATTCGTACGGCGCGTGAAAGTCTTGGTCGGATCGTTGTCAACAAACCGGTTCTGGATGAGCGGCAAGTTCAGGCCATGCACACCCGGATTGTAGCTGCCGTTATAGCCGAACTCGACCGCGAAGGTTTCCGTGCCGGTGCCGCCAAATGAAACGACTTCTGCCGGTGCCGTTATCGAGGCCGGCTTGACAGCTATATTACTGCGCACTTCATGGCCATCTCCGACCCAGGTGTAAGCCCCAAATCGCCACAGATCCAGGGGCCCGGACTCATACGTAAGCGTCACATCAAAACTTGCCGATGCTCCTGCAGCAACGCTCAATACCGGTGGCGATACAGCGACGTTAATGCCGGGCGGCGGAGACAACTCAATCTCATACGATTCCGGTTCGTCGCCGAGATTGGTGACCCGGCGAGTCACGGTTTGCTGATTCGCCAGTCGGGAGATTGATACCGAGGGCTGATTAAGGTCTCTGGCATAAAACGAATGACCCGCGGCGCTCAGCTCATCGCACTTGGCTGGCGTTACGGCTGGCGATGCTATGCCACACGCAAAGGCGTCATACTCGTCGTCGCTCACGTCATAGACGAGCCCGGGACTAAAAGCATCATTGGGTACGATATGTCCGCCGCCGTAGTCGAACGGGTTCGGTGTCGAGAGGCTGTCGGGTAGCCGCAGGTCCTGGCGCGCAGTCGTCACAAGCGCCGAACGAATTGCGGCGGGTGACCAGTTCGGATGCGCCTGGCGCAGTAGGGCAGCGACGCCAGCGACGTGCGGTGTCGACATGGATGTACCGCTCAGATAGGCGAAGTTCTCACCGGGTGCGGCGTTTGCAGGATCCGGCGTAAATCCGGCCAGAATGTTTACGCCTGGCGCGGTAACGTCGGGCTTCAGAATGTCGGCCACAGGTCCGGGACCGCGCGCCGAAAAGCTCGCCATGACATTGCCGTTTTCAGGGGTGGTTAGCAGAAAGCTCTTTTCAAGCACGACGGTTACTTTGTTGCCAGCATCCAATTCGGCGAGCATTAGATTGCCATCAGCCTGGCCAATCATAAGCGCTGGAATATCAACAAGTCCGCTTTCACCAAACATGACGATCGGATCGCCCGCAATGTTGTAGACCAGAACGGCAATCGCCCCGGCGTCCTCTGCGTTTGCGACCATATCGGTAAACAGGCAACCCGAACGCTGCATGAGTGCGATATTGCCCGTAATCTCGTCTGAATTGATGAGTGGCTGGCAGCCGTCTGACGCTACGCCGGGAGAGCCCGAAGGCAGCGTGTCGTCGTCATCATCGACAAGCACGAGCTTCGCCTCCAAGGGATCGCGCTCCGAAAGAGGCGGTGAGAAAAGCGCTTCTTTGGTCGCATATTTCCCAGCAATGGAGGGCGGTGCAGATACCTGCATGGCTTCGACCGAAGATTCACCCGAGCGCGTGGATGCGCCCGCCGTTATTACCCATGGCGCACCTGCGGGCGAACCGATGGTTGCGAGGTTCGGCCCCTCATTACCGGCAGCGACGATAGCTACCACGCCCGCTTTAGTTGCTGCCAGCAGAGCGATATCGTCCGGCGCAGTGACTTCTCGCATGGAGCTGCCAACCGAATAATTAATGATATCCACGCCATCCGCGACCGCGGTATCGATAGCGTTTGCCAAATCCGAGGTATTGCAGCTGGCGCGGGTTTGCTCAGGCCGCAGCCAGCAGGCTTTGTAGACGGCTACGCGCGCCCTCGGCGCCATGCCTTCGACATCACCTATCAATGTGCCGAAAATAGACGCACTACTGCGATTACCGGCCGCTGTAGTCGCAGTATGCGTGCCATGCCCGTCCGCATCGCGCGGTGAGCGAAATTCTTTGCTGTCAATGGGTCCGCTGCTTTCGGCACCATTGATGAACCAGCGAGCAGCAATCAGTTTGTTATTGCAGAGCGTTTCATCAAACTCTTCACCGATCTCGCATTCGCCGCCCCAGTCTTCGAGGGCGGTGTAGTTCAATACATCGTCGAGCTTGTCATAGCGGCGGCACAGCCATTTGCCGAGAATCGTCGTTGCCGCCCAGCTGCTGCCACAACGGCTCGGCCTGTTGGCTTTTCGCGTGTCTTGCAGGGCCGGGTGCTCGGGCGCGATACCGCTGTCTATGAAGCCGATAACAACGTCTTCACCGTCGAGCGCCTGCTTGCTGCGCAATCCATTGTCGATGTCAAAAAGGTCAAGAAAGATCGCACTGTGGTTGGTCGCAAGTGGCCGGACTTCGTCTTCCCAAACATTTAGAACATTGGGCAAACCCTGCAGCTTTTGCGCCTGGGCAATACTCATGCGCGCCGCGAAACCGTTGAGGCTGTATTTGTAGCTATAGATTAGCTGCGTACCGCCGCCCGCCTGGCTGAGAGCCTGTTGCTGCTCCTCTTCAAGTCGGGACGTATAGGCCTGGATTGCTGCGCTATCTTTCTCAAAGCGCGGAAAAGATCCGCTGTCGTCCGGCGCGGAAGCGGCGGCGGAGGGGGGGCGGGATTTCAGGGCATGATGTTCGGCTGCTGATGGGGAGGCGAGCTGTACAATGAAGGTCTTACTTGTCGCGGGGTCTTCCGCTCCCGTCAGGCGCAGGTTCCCGGCGTCCTGAATGGCAGGTTGCTGTTGTGCGTGGGCACTAACCGCTGCCAGGAGCAGGCTACATACGACAATAAGGCGACTTAAGTTCACGACTCATTATATCGGGACTACTCGTCTCGATAACCACTCATTTCATCGGCGTTGAATTCGACACCCAAACCGACAGCGATGCGGTTGACGAAATTGAAATAGCCGACGATCAGGGTGAGGTCCAGTATGTCGCTGTCCGAGAGACCTTCGGCGCGTAACTCGCCGAGGTCGCTTTCGGTCATGGCGCCCGGGGCGGTCGTCAGTTTTTCGGCATGACGTACGATATTGCTAAGACGCGGCTCCAGCGTCTCGAGTCCGTCAGCCGCCATCAGCATGTCGACGACTTCTTCGTCTTTAATATAGCGGCGCAGTGCCTCTGCGTGATGGTTCACACAATAGTCGCAGTCGTTGTTGGCCGAGACCACCACAGCGATGGCTTCACGCTCGGCGCGACTCAAACCCGACTTGCCGAACATGATCGTCATGTACAGGTCGAGATGTGCGCTCATTGCGTCGGGATTAAGGCTGTGAACCTTAAGTATGTTTGAGACTTTGCCGCGCTGCTTAATGAGCGCGGCATAGGTTTCGGCTAGTTTGCCTTCGGTCTCACTGACTTCGACTTCTTCTATCCAGGACATGACTACTCGCAATAGCTGAGGTTTTTGTCGCGTCGCCTTCAGCGCTTTGCAAGTGTTCGAGGAAGTCGAACGTTGCACCATCGTCGCCGAAGACAAATATGCGACAGAGGCCCCACTCTGGGTTCAGCGTCCAGGTCTTGTCTGCCTCAACGGCCCCGCTGATACGCTGGCCCTCACAACGGGCCTCGAATCTCTCGACGTTACCACTGGTGTTAGCAAAAGAGAATAATCGTCGTGCCGGAACGTAGTTCCACAGCGGTGTGCCCTCATCGCAATCGCAAGGATTCATCACTGTTGCATGGGCGACGATCTCTGGATCGCTCTCCAGAGTAGTCTCGATTTCTTCGATGCGGGCAGAAAGGCGCTCGAGTGCGGCGTCACTGCCGGGGACCTTTTGGAGCACCGCTATCGTTTGCATTGCCGCTGAGAACTGACCGAATTTCGATTCGAGCGCAAATATGTCCTCGAGCAGGTCAATTCGGGCGTCCCGCTGCAACGAGCGCTCATCGCTGACGGCGAGTCCACGCCGATACATTTCGAGTTTTTCTACTTCGTCGCCTTCCGCACCTTCGATCCGGCCCAGCATCAGCCACAATATTGTCGACTCGTACAAATTCCAACCGCCTAGCTCCAGGGCATCGTCAGCAATACTTCGGGCGGACTCGATATCGTCGCTGTGCAAGTTCTTCATGATGTGCTGAGCGTATCGCGCAAACCTTCTCGTGGTGCCCTTGCCCCGACCGCGAATGGTGAAGCGGGTATCGGTCATATTAAGGGGTAGTTCTGCGCCCGTGAGAGATGGCTCAAAGCGCCAGCTTTCAGAAACTGTTCGAACTTGATTTTCGAAAGCAACGCCGCCACTGGAGTTCATTATTATTGGATCAATTGCCAGACCGTCAGCAGTTACAACATAGCTCATTTGTACCCAGCCACCCTGAAGCCTGCGGCTCTTGTCACGTGGTGAGCTAGGGAGGGCCGGATCAATAGCAATCGCGAGTCCTTCGAATTCCATATTTGTTTCGAAGTCTTCTTCAGCCACCGCAATCATCGGCGTAAAAATCAAGGCCGCCAATACGGCCCGATTGAAAAAGACCCTGCCTCGGGCTACGAAGTACATGATGTGTCCCCTGAACGATATTATTGACAAAGGTGTCTGTCTATCTTGTCTTTGATGCATTCAGGTCGCGAAAAGTTGCGCCGGATTTGCAAAACTCTTGAACTCGAGCGCATTGCCGCACGGATCCTGTATGAAAAGCGTCGCCTGCTCGCCAACCTCACCTGCGAAGCGAGTTTTCGGCGAAATCAGAAACGTTGCATCATTTTTTTCAAGATGAGCGGTGAGCGAGCGCCAGTCTGCCATATCCAGCACAATGCCGAAATGGCGTGCGGGTACAGAGTCGCCGTCAACCGGGTTTGTCGCTATGTGCAGGTCATCCGCATCGACCAAATGCAGAGTCACCTGGTGGCCAAAAAAATTCAAATCAATCCAGCGCGATGCGGTGCGTCCTTTGTCGCAGCCGAGCAGGCCGCAATAAAAACGCTCCGCAGCAACCAGGTCGGTTACGGGTAGCGCCAAATGGAAGGGACGAAGGGAACCAGTCATTTGCTTATACCCAGCCAGTCTCGAGGCCGCAGGTAATTACGATACAGCTCCTCTTCCGGGGAGCCTGCTTCGGGTCGCCAGTTGTAGCGCCAGCGAACCTCCGGTGGTAACGACATCAGGATCGACTCGGTACGCCCACCGGACTGCAGGCCGAACAAGGTGCCGCGATCGTAAATCAGATTGAACTCGACATAGCGCCCGCGCCGATAAAGTTGAAAATCGCGCTCTCGGTCACCATACGCGTGACGGCTTCGTCGCTCGACAATAGGTTTGTACGCCAGGAGAAAACTATCTGCGACAGACCTTTGGAAGGCAAAGCTCTGTTCAAAATCGGGCTTGTTGACGTCGTCGAAGAACAAGCCGCCAACGCCACGCGTTTCATCGCGATGCTGCAAAAAGAAGTAGTCGTCGCACCATTGCTTGTAGCGCGGATAAAGATCCTCGCCGAAAGGATCACAGGCGGCCTTTGCCGTTTTGTGCCAGTGCACAACGTCTTCTTCAAAGGGGTAATAGGGTGTCAGATCGAAGCCACCACCAAACCACCAGACCGGATTGTCCTCTCCGGCACTAAAAAACCGGAAGTTCGCATGTGTCGTCGGTACGTAAGGGTTGCGGGGATGCAGAACCAGTGATACGCCAACAGCTTGAAATTGTTTGCCAGCCAATTCCGGGCGCAGCTTTGTTGCGGATGGCGGCATTTCACTGCCGAATACGTGTGAGAATCCGACGCCCGCCTGCTCGAAAACGGCGCCCCCGGACAGGATGCGACTGATTCCGCCACCGCCAGCCGCTCGCTCCCAACTGTCCTTTTCAAACTCCGCCTTGCCATCAATCTGTGCAAGCTCGCTACAAATATGACTTTGCAGTGTCTGTAGATACTCTTTTACCTGATCGATATTGTTCAATCGTTCATATCCGTGATTAGTGCGGCCGCAACACTTCGCCAGTCGCCAAAATAGAGATTTGAGATGCGCCCGACGACGGTCCGCAGTCACCGGGCACAATGTAGTCTACTAAACCTTCGAAGTTGCGGCGAAGCTCGGCCTGGTTCTGGACGATCGCCTCGCCACTGAGGTTAGCGCTGGTTGACACGATCGGTGATTGAACGGCCTCACAGATGGCTCGTGCGATGGGGTTTGTCGTAATTCGAACAGCGATGCCGGCGTTCGCGCCGCGCAGCAAATAGTCCACCTTTTCCGCAGCCGGAACGATCCACGTTGTCGGCTTTTGCGGATCGACGGCTGGTAATTCTCTGTCATCCGCAATTTCGATCCAGCCCTCAAGCTGTGCCGCATTAGCCGCAATCAGGATCAGTCCCTTGGCGGCGTCGCGCCGCTTGATATCCAGCACGCGCTGAACAGCGTTGAGATTGTCCGGCAGGCAGCCCAAGCCAAACACGCCTTCCGTTGGGTATGCGATGACACCGCCGCCACGCAATACTCTTGCAGCTGTCTCAACAGGCGTGGTCATCTATTCGCTAGCCGGTCTTTTTCTTCGCAGCTTTTTTCTTGGCGGTCTTTTTCTTTGCAACCTTTTTCTTCGCGGCCTTCTTTTTCGCCTTCTTCTTTGCTGCTTTTTTCTTGGCGGTCTTCTTGGTTGCTGCTTTCTTCGCGACCTTCTTCTTGCCGCGTCGGCCACGCACCGGTGCTGCTTCGAGTAATTCGACGCACTCTTCGAGCGTTAACGACTTGGGTTCGCGGTCTTTGGGTACGCGCGCATTCTTTTCTTTGTTTGTAATGTACGGCCCGTAACGGCCGTTTAATACCTGAATGCCCTGTTCTTCGAAGTCCAGAATTAGTCGGTTCGCATCGGCGAGAATTTTTTCAGCGATCAGTTCAAGTGCACGCGGCAGCTCAACGGTGTAAGGATCGTCTTCCTTCATCGAGACATACTTATCGCCATAGCGGATGTAGGGTCCAAATCGGCCAACACTGGCAGCGACTGGTAAGCCGTCTTCTGTTTCGCCGAGCGTGCGCGGCAATTTGAAGAGTTCCATGGCAGTAGCGAGATCGATCTCGGCCATTTTTTGGCCCTTGCGTAAACCCGCGAATTTGGGTTTTTCTTCGTCGTCCTTGGTGCCGATCTGTACGAACGGTCCATAGCGCCCCATGCGGACGGTAACCGGCTTGCCGCTTTTTGGGTCGGTACCCAGTTCGCGTGCCTGCGCAACCTGTTCACGCGTAACAGACGCTTCTTTCTCTTCGCAAAGCTTATGGAACGGCCGCCAGAATTTCTCCAGCAATGGCACCCAGTCTTTCTCGCCAAGCGACACCAAATCGAGGTCGTCTTCGAGGTTGGCGGTGAAATCGTAGTCAACATATTGTGGAAAGTGCTCGGTCAGAAAGCCGATCACAATGCGACTAATGTCGGTGGGGAAAAAGCGCTTCCCGTCCATTTCGACGTACTCGCGATTCTTTAGAGTCGCGATAATGCTGGCATACGTTGATGGTCTGCCGATGCCATATTCTTCCAGCGTCTTGACCAGGCTGGCTTCAGTAAACCGCGGTGGTGGTTCGGTGAAGTGTTGTTCGGGTCGCAGCAGATCGAGCTTGATGGTGTCGCCTTCATCGATTTCGGGCAGCAGGCGGTCGCCATCGTCATCTTTAGCGTCGTCCTTGCCTTCTTGATAAACCGCGATAAAGCCCGGCTCGACCAGCACAGATCCATTGGCACGCATGCGATGGCCCGCATCCAGAGGACCAACCGACATCTCGATGGCAACGGTGTCAAAGACAGCCGGCACCATTTGA
>Ga0316204_10012937_pt1 | contig 10066 bp, 8 predicted proteins | sample 6monrhotite_MG_2_FD_205661 | JGI IMG/M metagenome (GOLD analysis project Ga0316204, IMG submission 205661) | Microbial mat bacterial communities from mineral coupon in-situ incubated in ocean water Damariscotta River, Maine, United States -... | ecosystem: Environmental > Aquatic > Marine >... | reverse complement strand
TTTATATTTTTTTGGATAATTTGCGCGCGTTTCCAAGCGACTTGTTCTGCTTACGTTGCACGATAATAATCATAACCACCATTACGATTTATTCCCGGGCTAATTGTTGATGGTGAACGATTCGATTCTATGTCAATCTCTCGTATTGAACTTCCTAGGACAAGACCTCGATAAATTTCTTTACATTCTGTAAGAGTTAAAGCTAAACAAGATCCTTTTCGAGATGAAGAATGAATACCGCCTGTTGGAGAAAGTTGACTAAAAATTGAAGAGGATGGTCTATCAAAAGCACGACCAATTTAATTAAGTGAATCACCGCATTGCCAGCGTCCCCACATTTTTGCTTTTTGTATAGGGGAATAGTTTATTCTTGTTCGATAAGTCATAGATTACACTACCTCTTTTTGTTATAAAGATACAGTGTTGCGTTGACCGGTTGAAGTCGCAGCCGTTAGCAGAAGTTAAACAACTTATGAGTTACCGGATTGTTTTGCGACATCCACAATCAATGTTAACCATTGGCCAGGTTGTATATACTTTTTAGTTCTTATACTTTTGTTCCAACGTTTTAACTGACTAACACTGACGTTAAATTTGCTAGAGATACGTGCTAGTGAATCACCGTTTCTTACTTTATAACCAATTCGCTTAGTGATGCTGCGGCGGGGTGGGGCAGATAAGCTTTCAATATCAACAGATGAGACAGAACTTCCTCGACGCGACCAAATAATTAAACGTTGGCCTTCCTGCAAACGATCACCTGGTGCCATGCTATTCCATTTTGCTAATTGTCTAACACCTACTCTATGGTGTTGTGCTAAGTCCCAAAAGGTATCACCTTGTTCAACGATGTGAGAAACTTTTCGGCCTTGGCGTGGAATGTTTTGTAATTTATTTTTACGTTGGTTGGCACTCAAGCGATATTCACGCAATGAACGGCTGGCGACTGGAATAGTTAGGCCGCGCCCTGCACGAATCGTTTTACCACGTAATCGATTAACCCGTTTTATGGTACGCACACTAGTGTGGAATTTTTGTGCGATTGTGCCGAGTGTTTCACCTTTACGTACACGGTGGCGTACCCATTTAATTCTTTTGTCTTCAGGTAACTCAGCGAGTTTAGTTTTAAACTGTTCAACATGAGTCAGCGGTAATAATAAATCATAAGGACCATTAGGTGATGTTGCCCAACGGTTATAGCCGGAATTGAGTTTGTAGAGATCATCTAATGGTAAACCGGCAAGATCAGCCGCTAAACCGAGATCAATTTGGCTGTCTAGTTTAACTTGCTCAAAATAGGGTTCATTAGGAATTTCCGCAAGCTCAATCCCATACTCTTCTGGATTATTTATAATTTTTTTAAGTGCTAATAATTTTGGCACGTAAGCACGCGTTTCTTTTGGTAGCTTTAATGAAAAGAAGTCAGTTGGTTTACCTTTGGCTTTATTACGGCGAATGGATCTTTTTACGCGTCCATCACCTGTGTTATAGGCTGCTAAGGCATGCATCCAATCACCTTTGAAATTACGATGAAGATTTTTTAATAAGTTAACTGCAGCCTTTGTTGATTCATAAGCGTCACGGCGACCGTCATACCACCAGTTTTGTTTTAGGCCATAACGTTTACCAGTTGCAGGAATAAACTGCCAAATTCCAGCGGCGCGCCCATGTGAATATGCGAAGGGTTGAAAGGCACTTTCAACAATAGGTAATAAAGCGAGCTCTAAAGGTATGCCGGCCGCTTCAATGGTTTCAGTAATAAAGTATAAGTAAGGTCGAGCGCGTTCAACAACACGCTTCATATATTCAGGATGGCGTGTATACCAATTGAGTTCTTGAGTGATACGTTTGTGTTCTACATCGGGTAAATCAAAGCCATTGCGAATACGTTCCCAAGTATCTAACCTTATACGAGGAAATAACTCTTCTTCTGCGATATTTTCAGATTGTGAGGCTTCTGACGTGTGAGTCGCTGAGTTTGCGTTTTCTGCACCGTTCTGAATAAGAGGTTGATGTACGCAAGCACTTAAAAAGATCGCAAAAAATGAAACTGTTATGATACGAAATATCACGGTTGTCTTTTGAGTAAGTAACTGTTTAAACATTATTCGATTGGGCATTTTAATTTTTCTAGTGATTTTAATAAGATAGCGTTTATTATGTGTGTATGTTATGAATTAAGATACAGTCGGTCAACACTTATAGCGAGTTATGCCAACTTCATTAAAGCCAATTCATTTACCCTATTGCAGGTCAAGAAAAAATAGATGTTGCTTAAATTTGTACAAAATATACAAAAATCACTCGAGTACAATAGAGTTGAGCTGACAGATGAGCAGAAGTGGCAACAACTGCATACTTGGTACGCATCAGAATTGGGTTATAGGCTATTTGAAAGTGAAAAAGACCTGATGTCGCAGTCGTTATCTGATCTATTTGGCTATTATTTATTACAATGTGGTTGTCCCGAAGCCAATGCCGTATTTCCCGCAGGTTCGTGGTTAAAAGGCAGCCGAGTTTCATCCTGTTTTTGTTTGAATTTCTATAATAAACAAGGAGTTAGCGGGCTTTCTGAACTGCATTCGTTGCCAGTGCAAACTGACTGTATTGATGTTGTTGTATTGCCTCATGTTCTTGAATGCTCATCAAACCCGCATGAAGTGTTACGCGAAGTGGAAAGAGTCTTAATTCCTGAGGGGCATGTGGTTATTTTGGGCTTTAATCCATGGAGCCTTTGGAACTTGTTACGTATTTTTCCTTTTACCCGCAAGCTAGCACCTTGGAATGCGAAGTTTTTATCGGCTTTTAGGGTTATCGATTGGTTATCATTGCTGGGTTTTGATTTAATTGATCACAAAGGCTATTTTTATCGCCCTCCGATCCAGCGTGAAGATTTGATGAAAAAGTTGAATTTTATCGAACGATTAGGCGAGAAATTTTGGCCAAAATTTGGGGCAGGTTATATGCTTGTGGCTCGCAAACGCGTCCAAACACTAACCCCAATTAAGCCCAAGTGGACGCGGCAACGTAAGGTCTTAGCCAGTGGTTTAGAGCCTATGAATAGGAATAATTGTGAGTGAAATAATAGAAGCATTTACCGATGGCGCTTGCCGCGGCAACCCTGGTCCGGGTGGATGGGGCGTACTGCTGCGTTTTAACGGCAGTGAAAAGCGGTTATGTGGCGGTGAGCTAGAAACCACCAACAATCGTATGGAGCTGATGGCGGTTATACAGGCATTAGAAAGTCTTAAGCGTGACTGCAAGGTGAGGCTGACTAGCGATTCACAGTACGTGCTTAAAGGCATTAATGAATGGATGGTCAGCTGGAAAAAAAGAGGCTGGAAAACAGCGGCTAAAAAACCAGTTAAGAATGTCGACTTATGGCAACGGCTCGATAAAGCTCAACAAAGCCATGATATTGAATGGGCATGGGTTAAAGGGCATAGTGGCCACATTGAAAATGAAATTGCCGACGAGTTGGCCAACCAAGGTATCGATGAGCTTCTAGCCTAAGCTCATAACAACAAATTAAAGAGTTATTGTCACTATGCGTCAAATTGTGCTTGATACAGAAACAACCGGTTTAGAGCCGAGACAAGGACACCGTATTATTGAAATTGGTTGTGTCGAAGTCATCGACCGCCGCATTACCGATAATCGATATCACCAATATATTAATCCAGAGCGTGAGATTGATGAAGGTGCGGTAGAAGTGCATGGCATCACTACGGCATTCTTAGCCGATAAACCATTATTTGCGGACATTGCCGAAGATTTTCTTAACTTTATTCGTGGCGCTGAACTCGTGATACACAATGCCCCGTTTGATGTTGGGTTTATTGACCATGAGCTGACTATGCTGAAGCAGCAAAATAACCATGTTGATAATATTTGCACGGTATTAGATAGCTTAGTACTCGCCAGGAAAATGCATCCAGGACAAAAGAATAGCCTAGATGCCTTATGCAAGCGCTATGACATTGATAATTCTCAGCGAGACTTACATGGCGCATTACTGGATGCCGAGATATTGGCTGATACCTATCTCGCTATGACCGGCGGACAAACAAAGCTTTCGCTTGGCGGGCAGGAAGATGGCTCACCGATTGAGCAGGGAAATTTTTCGAACAAACGTTTAAACATAGCCGCAGGACAATTAAAGGTTTTACGTGCATCCGATGAAGAACTAGAGTCGCACTTTGCTCGGTTAAATAAAATTAACGACATGAGTGATGGAAGCTGTGTTTGGTTGCAGGAAAATCCTAAAAGTTGATTAAAAAAACATCAAATATTTGTTACGTATTGTTAAAACCATTAAAAACAATAACTTAAGGTGGTTATAAAAATTAAAGATGGGGTAATAGGCGTCGATAAACTAATTACACAGCGTTTAGTTAGAGTTAGGTAAAGTAGTTAGTAGTTTTGTTATGTTCCTCCCCCTGCGCTAAGGCGCAAATTCTTAAGCCTCACACATTTTGTGAGGCTTTTTTTTATCTCAAGTTTTATTTTTAACTGCCGTTATTTAGTTTAACGTCTTGTAAACAACGATGAATTAATTAGTTAAGCGTGTTGTTCTCATTGAGAGTTCAGGATAACCTAGAAGCAAGTGTGACTAACAACATAGTAAAGGAACATAGTATGGCAATTTCAGGAAATGTAAGTGATGGTGGTGATACAGTATCAATAAGCATTAGTGGTCGATTTGACTTTAATGCTCACCATGACTTCAGAAATATTTATCGTAATGAAAAATCTAACGCTGCATACACTATAGACATGTCTGGCACTGAATATATTGATAGTTCTGCTTTAGGCATGCTTTTACTCTTGCGCGAACATGCTGGAAATGAGTCGGCTAAAATTACCATTAATGGATGTAACGCTGATATTAAGAAAATCTTTGCAATTTCCAATTTTGAAAAGCTATTCACAATTACGTAAGAAATTTAGTGTTAGGATTTAAACATCCTAATAAAAAATTATTAGGGCTTTATCAATTAATTGATAAAGCCTTTTTTATTTAAGGCTTTTAATTAAACTATTGTAATTAAGCAACACTCTCTATAAAGGTAATGGTATTTTGAGTAATAGCATTGGGCAAGTATTTAAAAAAATTAACCTGTTAACCGAGATAGGGATAGCGCTATCTGCGGAGAAGAATTTTTCGAGTCTGTTAGAACAAATTTTGAGTGGCGCCAAAAAAATAACTAATGCAGATGGTGGAACGATATATTTATTAAATGAAGATAAAATGCTTGAAATGGCCGTTGTGCAAACCGATTCGTTAAATATTCATTTAGGTGGTAATACCAATAAACCTATCAGCTTTAAACCAGTAGAGCTCTACGATGAACAGGGTAAGCCTAATCTTAATATGGTGGTCACACGAGCAGCACTAGAAGACAAGCCGATTAATATCGCTGATGCTTACGATGCAAAAGACTACGATTTTTCAGGTACCTATGAGTTTGATAAAAGCACAGGTTATCATTCGCAATCATTTTTAGCGGTGCCAATGAAAAATCATGAAAATGATTTAGTGGGTGTGCTGCAACTGATTAATGCGAAATCAAATAAAACAAATAACATCGTATCTTTTAGTGAAGAAGATCAAAAACTAGCTGAGTCTTTAGCCAGCCTAGCGGCCGTAGCCATTTCTAATAAACAACTTATTGACAACTTTAATAACTTATTTAATTCGCTGGTTAAATTAATAGCAACCGCGATCGACGAAAAATCCACTCATACCAGCGGGCATTGTAAACGATTACCCGCAGTAACCATGTTACTTGCCGAAGCGGCTAATGCCTCTGAGCAAGATGAGTTGAAAGACTTTTCGATGACCAAAGAAGATCGCTTTGAGCTTGAAATGGCGGCATGGTTACATGATTGCGGTAAATTAACCACGCCTGATTTTGTCATGGAAAAATCAACAAAGTTGGAACGTATTGTTGATCGTATTGAATTAGTTGATTTGCGTTTAACATCAATGGTACATGAAGCCGAAGTTGAAAAATTAACGGCTTTAATGAATCATAAAGACCCAGATGAAGTTAACAAGAACTACCAAGAAAAAATTGAACTCTACTCTGAAGTACGTGCTTTTTTTCACCTACATAACGAAGGTAGTGAACAGATGCACAAAGAAGAGATTGCTAAGGTCCATGAGTGGGCCAATTTAAAATGGCACGACAGTGATGGGATTGAACACAAGTTATTAACGGAAAATGAATTAGAGAACTTGTGCATCATAAAAGGGACATTGACTGAAGAAGAGCGGACCATCATCAACAACCATATCGTGGCGACAATAAAAATGCTCGACACCTTGCCTTTCCCTAAGCATCTGCAGAATGTTCCTGAGTATGCGGGTGGACACCATGAACGAGTCGATGGTAAAGGTTATCCAAAAGGTCTGCGTAAAGATGAGATGTCGGTGCAAGCTAGAATTATGGCGATAGCCGATGTTTTTGAAGCACTAACGGCCCAAGACAGACCCTATAAGGCGCCGATGAAGCTTTCCAAGGTTGTCTCGATATTGAAAAAAATGAGCGAAACGGGTCATATTGACCCAGTATTATTTGATGTCTTTATTGATGGAAAAGTACACCTTAACTATGCCAAAGAATTTTTACCTGCCGAACAGAATGACCTGTAACTCTCTGTATTTAATAAAATTTCAAAATTAAGCCGATGTATTTTTTGCTGTGACTGGTACAATAGCGGCTTTAATTTTTATCTGTTTTGTATTTTGGAGAAGTTATGTCCATACGGACCCGTTTTGCCCCTAGCCCAACTGGTTATTTACATATTGGTGGTGCACGTACTGCATTGTTTGCCTGGCTTTATGCGCGCAAACATGGAGGAAAATTTGTATTGCGCATAGAAGATACCGATCTCGAACGTTCGACTGAAGAGTCTGTGAATGCCATTTTAGAAGGCATGAGCTGGATGGGTCTGGATTATGATGAAGGCCCATTTTACCAAACACATCGTTTTGAACGTTATGAAGAGGTGATTCAAAAGCTTCTTAACGAGGGTAATGCTTATCGTTGTAATTGTAGCAAAGAGCGTTTAGAAAATTTACGCGAAGAACAAATGGCGGCAAAAGTGAAGCCACGCTATGACGGTCATTGTCGTGGACAAGCTGTCTCATCCGATGAGCCGCATGTTATTCGTTTTTTAAACCCTGAAGAGGGCGAAGTGGTTTTTAATGATTTAGTGCGGGGTACGGTAACGGTAAAAAACCAAGAGCTTGACGATCTTATTATTAAGCGAACTGATGGTTCTCCAACCTATAATTTGTCGGTTGTGGTTGATGACTTTGATATGAAAATCACTCATGTGATTCGAGGTGATGATCATATTAACAATACACCACGACAAATTAATATTTTAACCGCAATGGGTGAAGTGGCACCGACTTATGCTCATGTTCCTATGATCTTAGGTGAGGATGGTGCACGTTTATCCAAACGACATGGTGCAACAAGTGTCATTGACTATCGTGAGATGGGTTACTTACCAGAAGCGTTGATTAATTACTTAGTCCGTTTAGGTTGGTCATCGGGTGATCAAGAAATTTTTACTTTAGATGAAATGATTTCATTATTTGATGTGGTTGATGTTAATAAAGCGCCTTCGAGCTTTAACACTGAAAAACTACAATGGATTAATCAACAATATATTAAAGAAGAAGATGCTTCGCGTGTAGCTCAATTGCTTAGTGTTCATTTAGGCAATATAGGTATTGATCCCTCTCAAGGACCCGATTTAAAAGAAGTGGTTGTGGCTCAACGTGAGCGTGCAAAAACATTAATTGAACTTGCCGAAGTGAGCCAGTTCTTTTATTGTGATTTTGAAACCTTTGATGAAAAGATGGCGAAAAAACAATTGCGTGTTGTTTCAACTGAAATTTTACAAAAAGCACAATCTGCTCTGAGTGAATTAATGAATTGGGAAATAGAAGCGATTCATGATGTGATTCATGGTGTCGCTGAAGCACTTGATGTGAAAATGGGTAAAGTCGGTATGCCTTTACGTGTTGCTGTTACCGGTGGCGCACCATCTCCTAGTCTTGATCTCACTGTGTATTTAATTGGTAAAGAAGCATGTCTTCGTCGTATTGATAAAGCGTTAGAATATATTGCCAACCGGGCAGAATAAAATTGTATGCTAAAGCATATAAAGTATTTAAAAGTTTTTTTTATTTAAGGTTTAATCATGACGGACATTAGTGAAATAACAAAGCCTCGACATTTTATTCAGCAAGCGATTGACGCTGATATTGCGGCAGGAAAAAACGATGGCAAAGTTGCTACACGTTTTCCACCTGAGCCTAATGGCTATTTACATATTGGCCATGCTAAATCAATTTGCTTGAATTTTGGCATTGCAAATGAATTTAATGGTACGTGTAATTTACGTTTTGATGATACTAATCCATCAAAAGAAAAAGAAGAGTACGTGGCTTCCATTCAAGAAGATGTTAAATGGCTAGAGTTTGAATGGTATAAAGATGTCCGTTACGCTTCTGATTATTTTCAACAGCTGCATGATTATGCTGTTGAACTAATTAAAGCTGGTAAAGCGTATGTCTGTGATTTAAATGCAGATGAAGTACGGGCACATCGAGGTACATTAAAAGACGCGGGTAAAGACAGCCCTTTTCGTTCTCGTAGTGTAGAAGAAAATTTAGACCTTTTTGCAAAAATGACCGCGGGTGAGTTTGCCGATGGTGAAAAAGTCTTGCGAGCGAAAATTGATATGGCGTCGCCGAATATGAATATGCGTGATCCTACACTCTATCGTATTCGTCATGGTGTTATCCATCATCAAACAGGTGAAGCATGGTGTATTTATCCCATGTATGATTATACCCATCCTATCTCTGATGCTTTAGAAGGTGTTACGCATTCATTATGTACTTTAGAGTTTGAAGATCATCGTCCTCTTTATGATTGGGTTTTAGATAACATCACCATCGACTGTCATCCTCAACAAATTGAGTTTTCGCGATTAAATTTACAATACACGATTGTCAGTAAACGAAAACTGACACAGCTTGTTGATGATAATCATGTCTCAGGTTGGGATGACCCACGTATGCCAACCATTGCGGGTTTACGCCGTCGTGGATTTACGCCTGCAGCGATTCGAGATTTTTGTGATCGTATAGGCGTTACTAAATCAGATAACTCGATTGAAATGGGTGTGTTAGAAAACTGTATTCGTGAAGACTTAAACGAAAACGCTGAACGCCGTATGGCTGTGCTCAATCCAGTAAAAGTGGTGATTGATAATTATCCGGCCGATCAAGTTGAACAACTCGATGCACCTAATCATCCCCAAAAAGAAGAAATGGGAACACGAGTTATTCCTTTTAGCCGTGAGCTATATATTGATAAGGATGATTTTCGTGAGGAAGCCAATAAGAAATATAAACGTTTGGTTTTAGGCAAAGAAGTCCGTTTACGAAATGCTTATGTTATTAAGGCGAATGATGTAGTAAAAGATGACATAGGCGAGATTATTGAAATTCATTGTACTTATGATGAAGATACGCTCAATAAGAACCCGGCTGATGGCAGAAAAGTTAAAGGGGTGATCCATTGGGTTTCAGTGCCACATGCTGTTGAAGCTGAAGTACGTTTGTATGATCGCTTGTTTAACCATGCAAACCCAGATGCGACCGCGAAAGAGGGCAATGAGTTCACTGATTTCATCAATGCCGATTCTCTCCAAACCTTATCTCATTGTTACCTTGAATCAAACTTAGACAAGACGAATGCTGGTGAGCGTTTTCAGTTCGAGCGAGAAGGCTACTTTTGCCGTGATACCGAAAACTCAGCAAATGGGCAGCCTGTTTTTAACCGCACCGTGACTTTGCGTGATACCTGGGCAAAAATTGAGGCAGCTAAGTAAATATCACTAAATTTTAAGAAATTTATTGACATAATTGGCCTGCTAACGTAAATTGCGCGCTCTCTTACAGGGGCTATAGCTCAGCTGGGAGAGCGCTACACTGGCAGTGTAGAGGTCGGCGGTTCGATCCCGCCTAGCTCCA
>Ga0316204_10012936_pt1 | contig 10067 bp, 5 predicted proteins | sample 6monrhotite_MG_2_FD_205661 | JGI IMG/M metagenome (GOLD analysis project Ga0316204, IMG submission 205661) | Microbial mat bacterial communities from mineral coupon in-situ incubated in ocean water Damariscotta River, Maine, United States -... | ecosystem: Environmental > Aquatic > Marine >... | reverse complement strand
TGTAATAAATCTTTCGCCACCTTTTCGGTAGTAAAATAGGCATTGATGGTAGACTGACGAATATTGATTAGGAAAGAAACCAGGTTATATTCCTCTTCTTCTCCAGGTTTAGGAGCCTCCGGTGTTTTATCGTCGTCTATCCAAACATATAGTTCCTGTGCCCTATCATTGTAAGAAGAATAAATATCTTTAATGAATTGTTCCTTTTCTTTCCGGCTAGATTCGGAGAACAAAGATCCTGTAGCCTCTTGATATCGTTTCCTAAAGACATCAATACCAGAGCGAAATTTTTCAACATCGCTTTCGGTATAACATTCATTCATATAAGCATCCAGAAAAATATGAATATTGAGATCAATAGCTCCAACTGTTTCACCGCCTGGAATTACCATATCTACAATAGTTTCTACAACATAAGCCTCTTCCTGGGTAAGAAACTCAGGAGTCCAGGTTAAAGGATCCTTACTTTGGCAGGATTGAAGTAAAGCCAGTAGACTGGTGGAAGATATAACCACGCCAGTTGATAGGCTAATTGATTTAATAGCGTCTCTTCTTTTCATAATCGATTATAAGTTTCCTCTTTTTAATTCTTTTACTGCATGATCGCAGGCCCTGGCAGTTAATGCCATATAGGTCAATGAAGGATTTTGACATCCTGCAGAAGTCATACACGCTCCATCTGTCATATAAACATTGGAAACGGAATGGACCTGATTATTCTTGTTAAGCACAGAGGTCTTAGGATCCTTGCCCATTCTGGCAGTTCCCATTTCATGTATTCCAAGGCCTACTCCTTGCTCTTCTTCCCAGGGCTCCACATGTTTAAATCCAGCTGCTTCCAACATCTCCACTGCTGATGTTTTCATATCTTTCCTCATGGCGATCTCATTTTCCCGGTATTCGGCATTAAAGGTAATGGTAGGTAGCCCCCATTGATCCAGTTTATCCGGATTCAGATACATATGATTTTCATGATATGGAAGGCATTCCCCAAATCCTGTCATTCCCACTGTCCATGGTCCTGGTTTCATCAGGTTTTCTTTAAGATCCAATCCAATGCTTAATTCTTTAACATAACGTCGCCAGTCATCTCTAGAGCCAGCACCCTGATAACCATAGCCACGAAGAAAGTCTTTTCTTTCTGAGGAGGCATCAAGGTTTCGGAATCTTGGAATATAAAATCCTGTGGGTCTGCGACTTTCATGGTACTTATCCTGAAATCCATCATATACACCCGTCGCTCCAATTTTAAGATGATGATCCATGATATTATGTCCCAATTCACCACTATCATTCCCCAACCCATTAGGAAATCGATCCGATTTAGAGTTCATTAATAACCAGGCCGAATTAATCGATGAAGCACATACAAAAATCACTTTTGCATTAAACTCCAGCGTCTCTTTGGTTTCTGAGTCAATGACCATTACACCGGTCGCTTTTTTACTATTCTCATCATAGCGTATAGAATGGACAATAGAGTTCGGTCTGAGCGTCATATTGCCAGTATCCACCGCAAAAGGAAGAGTACTGGAAAGCGAGCTGAAATATCCTCCAAATGGACAACCTCTTATGCAGCGATCCCTGTATTGGCAATTGGCCCGGTGTTTTCGTGCTTGTGTTCCGGTAAAGTGTGCAACTCTTCCAATGGTGAGAGTACGCCCATATTTGTTATCAAGGCTTCCCCGAAGGTGATTTTCGACACAATTTAATTCCATTGGAGGGGTAAACTCACTATCCGGGAGCTGTGCCAAACCCAAAGCTTCCCCAGATATACCTACATGCTTCTCTACATAGGAATACCATGGTGCAACATCTTTATACCGTATAGGCCAATCTACTCCATAACCGTCTTTTGCATTGGCTTCAAAATCCAAATCACTCCATCGATAACTATGCCGTCCCCACATGATGGATCTTCCGCCCACATGATACCCTCTCATCCAGTCAAAGCGCTTATCTTCATAATATGGATGCTCGGTATCCTTTACAAACCAATGCCTGCATCGTTCATGGGTAGTATACCCTGTTCTATCCTGCTTTTCATAATCTTTTAGATCCTCGGCGGAAATCTTACCCCTATTCTTAAATTCCCAGGGATCTTTATACATGGTGGGATAATCTTTGATATGCTGGACATCTCTTCCTCGTTCTAATACCAATGTTTTTAATCCCTTTTCACAAAGTTCTTTGGCGGCCCAGCCACCGGAAACACCCGAACCAATTACGATCGCATCGTAGCTGTTTTCCTTGGTGCTTTTAAGGTTAAGGTTACTCACAAAAGTTGGTTTAAATTGAAATTACTAATTTCTAGACTAAAAAATTTATGGCATTTTAATGACAGTTCCAACCTATAATTAAAAAATGAATCCCAGAAGTTAATAGTACCACTAAATATTCTACTCAATATTAGTAGGCAATACATAATAAATCGACAACAGAAACATATTGACCACAAAAATCATTAGTTTTGTGGCTTCTTAAAAATGTGGACTCAACTCGCACATAATATCCTCAAGTTTCGTTTGCCAGTGCTTATTATAATAGGCATAATCACCCTCTATATGGGTCATCGGAGTAGAGAAATAGAGCTATCCTACAATATTGGTAAGATCATTCCGGCCAATGATCCTGAGATGATTTATTACAATGATTTCAAGAAGCTATTTGGAGAAGATGGCAACATACTTGTAATCGGAGTAAAAGACAGCAGCCTCTATAAACTGGACAATTTTACCAAGTTTAAATATCTCAATGATGAATTGGCTAATTTTAATGGAGTTAGTAATGTTTTGTCCATTACCTCTTTAAGAAGATTAGAAAGGGACAAAAAAGAGAAAAAATTCAATCTTGATCTCATCCTAAAAGAAATCCCTCCTACACAAACTGAATTGGACAGTGTATTAAAAGTTGCCACAGATCAACTGTTTTACAGTGGACAAATCATTAATGAAGATAATGGAGCAACCCTGATATTGGTTGCCATTGATTCTGCCACTCTGGAATCTGAAAAGCGGCTTGCCCTGGTGGATGATATAATGATGGCCGGAGAGTCCTTCTCGGAAACCACTGGGATAAAACTGCACTATTCAGGTCTTCCATTAGTAAGAGCTGTGATGGCCGGCAAGGTAAGAAACGAACTGAATATGTTCCTGGTGCTCTCTATTCTGGTTACCGGACTTATTTTATTGATCTTCTTTCGATCATTTACTGCAGTAATTTTTCCAATGATTATTATTGGAATAATGGTGGTATGGGTAATGGGAACCGTAGCCATTTTTGGTTATAAGATTACAATATTAACGGCCCTGCTTCCACCTATTGTGGTAGTGATTGGTATTCCTAATTGTATCTACTTGCTGAATAAGTACCACCATGAGTACGGGTTACATGGTAACAAGGCATTGGCATTAAGCCGCATTATTCGTAAGATAGGCATCGTTACTCTGATAACTAATTTCACTACCGCCATTGGGTTTGGAGTGTTGATCTCTACTAATATCATTATACTTAGAGAATTCGGGATTGTGGCATTTATCAATATAATTGCTACATTTTTTGTTTCCATAACTCTAATACCCGCAATTTATTCTTACCTGCCTGGTCCTAGTGAACGTCAGATGAAGCATCTAAGTCTTAAGCCATTGGACAAGCTTCTCACGGCAATAGACCTTTTGGTTCATAGACACCGTTTTAGAGTCATTCTTACAACAGTGGTAATTCTTGTTATATCCTTGGTTGGGGTTTATCAGGTGTATTCTGTGAGTTACATGGTAGACGATATACCGGAAAGCAGCAGGGTAAAGAAAGATCTTTCGTTTTTCGAAGATAACTTTGCCGGCGTTATGCCTCTGGAATTTATTGTGGATATGGGGAAAAAGAAAGGAGTGCTCAATCTTAAAAACCTGAAAAAAATCAATGAGTTTGAGAGTTTTATTTCCGAATTGGAACATGTATCCAAACCTGTTTCTGTGGTTAATTTTGTTAAGGCAAGCAAGCAAGCTTACTATAACAATAATCCAAAGTATTACGAACTACCTAATAATCGGGAGAAAGCCTTTGTCCTGCGATATTTTCAGAATGAAAATCAGCAAAATGATATCCTGAATGCTTTTGTCGATACCACCGGCCAGTTCATGAGAATCTCCGTAAAAATTGCAGACCTCGGATCCACAAAATTGGATTCACTGGTAAATCAGGTCATTGAACCCAAAAAAGCAGAGATATTTGCAGACACTGGTATTGAAGTGACTGCAACAGGGACAACCTTAATTTTTATAAAAGGAAATAAATTCCTGATCAAAAATCTTCGGTTCAGCCTGATGTTGGCATTTGTATTGATTGCCATCATCATGGGGACATTATTTGCCAATGTTCGAATGATCATGATTTCAATGATCCCCAACATAATACCTTTAATTATCACAGCTGGAATAATGGGCTTTTTTAACGTGCCACTGAAACCAAGTACAGCGTTAATTTTCAGCATCGCATTTGGAATTTCAGTGGATGATTCTATACATTTTCTGGCCAAATACCGCCAGGAACTCTACAGTAATAATTTCTTTGTTCCAGTGGCCGTCAGTAAGTCTATTCGCGAAACGGGCCCCTCAATGATCTATACTTCCATTGTCTTGTTTTTTGGCTTTGTAATTTTCTCCTTCTCTGAGTTCGGGGGTACCAAAGCATTAGGGTTCCTCACTTCGACTACCCTGCTCATTGCCATGGTTACCAACCTGGTACTTTTACCCAGTCTACTCTTAACATTTGATGATGGAAAACGTAAGAAAGGATTCCATCCATTAATCGAACATTACGATGAGTTTTATTCGGAAGATGAGGATGAAGAAATTGAGCTGGAATTGATCAAAGTCCATGACAAGGGAGATAACAAAGGCGAAAGTATTACTTAAACCATGAGTGATCAAAATCAATCCTTATATTTGCCGTAATTTTTAGAAAGATCTGAGTAGTGAAGTATAAAGAATACAAAAATATCAACTATGCCGAAGTCGCTGATGAAGTGCTTGATTTTTGGAAATCTTCAAAAATTTTCGAAAAATCTATTAGTTCAAGAGAAGGGCAGCCGGTATTTACATTTTATGAAGGACCACCTTCGGCCAATGGTGCACCGGGTATCCATCATGTAATCTCCAGAACAGTTAAAGATATCTTTTGTCGATACAAAACTCTGGAAGGATTTCAGGTAAAAAGAAAAGGAGGTTGGGATACCCACGGACTACCGGTTGAACTACAGGTAGAAAAGGATCTAGGGATCACCAAAGAAGACATAGGAAAAAGTATTTCCGTAGAGGAATACAATCTCAAATGCCGTGAAGCGGTTATGAAGTTTAAGGATCAATGGGATGATCTCACAGAGAAAATGGGATACTGGGTTGATCTGGATGATCCCTACATTACCTTCGATCGCAAATACATGGAATCGCTTTGGCACCTACTGAAAAGATTCTACGATAAGGGGTTGCTCTATAAAGGCTATACCATCCAACCTTATTCCCCTGCAGCAGGGACTGGCTTAAGTTCTCATGAACTCAATCAGCCGGGTACCTATAAAGATGTAAAAGACACGTCAATTGTAGCACAGTTCAAAAGTAAACACAATCCGGAAGAATATTTTCTGGCCTGGACTACTACTCCCTGGACCTTGGCTGCAAATACCGCTCTTGCCGTTGGGAAAAATATCACCTACGTCAAGGTAAAAACGTACAATCCGTATGTATTTGATCCGGTTACAGTAATTCTGGCTAAAGATCGGATGAATGCATATTTCAATGAAAAAGCTAGAGAGATTGCTCTTGAAGATTATAAGCCAGGGGATAAACTCATTCCATTCAAAGTAATTGAAGAAATAAGCGGCGGTGATTTGGCTGGAGAGGAATACGAACAACTTCTACCTTATATTGAACCTAATGGACCAGCATTCAGGGTAATTGAAGGCGATTTTGTAAGCACTGAAGATGGAACTGGAATAGTACACATCTCTCCTACTTTTGGTGCAGATGACTTTAGGGTAGCTCAAAAAGCCGGTATTGGTGCCATCATGGTCAAGGACGCCGAAGGCAAAGAGGTGCCTATCGTGGATAAACAGGGAAGATATGTAAAGGAGATAGTAGACTTTGCTGGTATTTATGTAAAAAATGAATATTACAAAGAAGGTGAAGCACCCAATCTTTCACTCGATGCTCAGATAAGTATTAAGCTTAAAACAGAGAATAAAGCATTTAAAGTAGAGAAATATGTCCACTCTTACCCCCATTGTTGGAGAACCGACAAACCAGTACTCTATTATCCTTTAGAATCCTGGTTTATCAAAACTACTGATTTTAAGGATCGATTGATAGAGCTTAACAAAACAATCAATTGGAAACCCGCCTCAACGGGCGAGGGTAGATTTGGAGACTGGCTAAAAAATCTTGTAGATTGGAACCTAAGTCGTTCCAGATTTTGGGGAACTCCGCTTCCTATTTGGATTTCAGAAGATAAAACAGAGGAAAAGTGCATTGGCTCAATCGCAGAACTGAGCGAAGAAATTGACCGTTCTGTTGAGTCAGGATTTATGAGCCGAAACCCGGCAGGCGATGAAAACTTCGATCTACATAGGCCTTATGTGGATGATATTATTTTATGTAGTTCAACGGGGCAAAAAATGTTCAGAGAGCCAGCATTAATCGATGTTTGGTTTGATTCGGGAGCAATGCCCTATGCCCAATGGCATTACCCTTTTGAAAACAAGGATAAGTTTTCCGGTAACTATCCGGCAGATTTTATTGCAGAGGGGGTAGACCAAACCCGTGGCTGGTTTTTCACACTGCACGCCATTGCCGTAATGCTTTTTGATTCAGTTTCTTTCAAAAATGTTATTGCCAACGGTTTGGTAATGGATAAGAATGGCAATAAAATGTCCAAAAGACTGGGCAATGCCATTGATCCTTTTGAAACCCTGAGAAAATATGGTCCGGATGCTACAAGATGGTATATGATCTCCAATTCCAACCCATGGGATAACATGAAATTTGACCTAGATGGAGTATCGGAAGTACAAAGAAGGTTTTTTGGGACTTTACAAAACACCTATTCCTTTTTTGCCTTATATGCCAATCTGGATAATTTTAATTTCAGTGAGGAGGAGATCCCACTCCATAAAAGGACTGAAAGCGACCAGTGGATTATTTCAAAATTAAACTCATTGATCATTGCAACAGAAGCCGCCTATGAAGATTATGAACCTACTAAAGCTGCTCGGCTGATTCAGAATTTTGTGATCGATGATTTGAGCAACTGGTATGTACGATTGAATCGTAAACGGTTTTGGAAGGGAGAATACAATGAGGATAAAGTTGCTGCTTATCAGACACTTTATTCCTGCCTGAAAACTATATCCAAACTGGCTAGTCCTATTGCCCCATTCTTTATGGACCGTCTATTCAAGGACCTGAACGAAGTCAGTAATCATGAGAAGATCGAATCGGTTCATTTGAGCAATTTCCCAAAAGCAGATGAGGAAAAGATTAATGATGAATTGGAAATAAAAATGGCATTAGCACAGGATATTTCGTCTCTTGCTCACTCCCTCCGAAAGAAGCATATGATCAAAGTAAGACAACCTCTTTCAAGAATCATGATCCCTGTTTTGGATAAGGAATTTAAAGCTCATGTTCAGGCTGTGGAGGATTTGATATTGACAGAAGTGAATGTTAAATCCATTGAGTATATCGAGGATACCGGAGATATTTTGGTAAAAAGGATTAAGCCTAATTTTAGAAAATTGGGAGCTGTTTACGGATCAAAAATGAAAGATATCTCTAAAGCTTTGGCTCAATTTGAGCAAGAAGATATTGCAGAGATTGAAAGAGAGAATTCTTATACTCTGGCACTGGATGGAGAAACTATAGAATTGAGTCTTGAAGATGTTGAGATCACCTCTCAGGATATACCCGGTTGGTCAGTAGCAAATCAGGATAAAATAACCGTTGCACTGGATATACAAATAAGCAGTGAGCTGAAAGAAGAAGGAATTGCACGAGATCTAATCAATCGTATTCAAAATCTCCGAAAAGATATGGGGCTGGAGGTACAGGATAAGATCCATATTACGGTAAAGGAAAATGAAGAACTAGTCAACCAGGCACTAAAGAATAACAAAGAATACATTTGCACCGAAACCCAGGCACTAAGTCTTGAAATAAGTCCCGATTTAGATCAGGGAACTGAAGTTGAGATGGATAATGTAAAGCTATTAATCAGGATAGAAGTATGAACATGACCCGACCCAATTACTATAAGTATTTTTTTATAAGTATTATGGTGATCCTGATCGATCAGACCTTTAAGCTCTTAATTCATTTCAATATGAATCTGGGTGAAGAAATCAATGTACTGGGCGAATGGTTTCGATTGCATTACGTATTAAATCCTGGAATGGCTTTTGGACTCGAAATTGGAATTACCAATGGTAAACTATTGCTGACTCTTTTTCGATTGATTGCAATGGTTGGGATTGGATACTACCTCTATCTATTGATCAAAAAAGGCATGCATCCAGGGCTTCTGGTGAGCATAGCACTTATATTAGGAGGTGCAGTTGGGAACGTGATTGATTCTACATTTTATGGGGTAATCCTGGAGGGAAATGCCCCTATTGATGCCATTACACCTTGGTTTCACGGCAAAGTGGTGGACATGTTATACTTTCCTCTTATTCGTGGAGTTATACCGGAATGGATACCATTTTGGGGTGGGGAATCATTTCTGTTTTTCCGTCCTGTCTTTAATGTCGCTGATTCCTCCATCTTTATTGGGGTAGCTATGATTCTCGTTATGCAAAAAAGCTTCTTTGCGGAAGAGGAGGAGAACAAAGACCAATTGGAGTCCGAGATTACCGATCTCGAATTAGATTCTCTGGATGAGGATATTAAAAAAGCGTAAGATTACCTCCACTGCGAAAATGTTTTCTTGAAAGAGGAGGTAAGGTTCTGTCACCCATATACTTCTTTCTTGAGGTCTTAAATAATTGGCTGATCATCTCTGCGAGATTTCCATCACCTACTATCCTTCTGCCGAATTCAGTATCGTTAACTTTACCTCCATGTAAATGCTGAATTTGATTCCACACCTTATCCGCTCTATCTGGAAAATTTTTATCTAGCCAGTCTCTGAAAAGCTGATTCAATGCCCCGTTCAATCTCACCACTGTATAACCCGCAGTTAATGCCCCGGCTTCAGCTGAAGCTTTTATTATTTTGGGTATCTGATCTACATTTAATCCTGGGATAATTGGTGCATTCATGAGCCCGACCGGAATGCCGGCCTGGGAAAGCTCACGAACGACTTTTAATTTCTTTTGTGCGGTGGCGGTTCTTGGTTCCAAAACCTGTCGGAGTTTATTATCCAATGAGGTAATAGAAACAAAAACATGGACCAGAGATAAACGTGCCATCTCGCTTAGTAAATCAATATCTCTCAACACCAAAGAGTTTTTAGTTATGATTGCTACCGGATGTCTGTATTTCCATAACACCTCTAGTAGCTTACGTGTAATTTTCATTTTCCGCTCCAGTGGTTGATAACAATCTGTATTTCCTGAAAGTGATATTGGAACCGGTTTCCAGCTTTTTTTTAGGAGAAATTTCTCCAATAGCTGTGGCGCATTCTTTTTTACTATAATCTTGGATTCAAAATCCTGCCCTGCGCTGAAGCCCCAATACTGATGAGCATTTCGAGCATAACAATAGATACAACCGTGCTCACATCCTTGATAGGGATTTACCGAATACATTATTCCAAGGTCGGGGCTATCCACACGGTTAACAACATTGGTGGCAGACTCATAATAGATTTGCTGACCCGGTTCTGCCAGCTCCTCATCAATGCCTTCTGGATGCTCAGTAACTAATTGTAATCGCTGAAATGGATTTATGGGGTTAATTTGTGCCCCTCTTCCGGATATGTACTGTTGATTCATTAATACTAATTTTATTAGTAAATATACTAGCTATTTATTCATATGTACTATTTTTATTAGTTTTTTAAGAAAAATTATTATCTAA
>Ga0316204_10012935_pt1 | contig 10067 bp, 7 predicted proteins | sample 6monrhotite_MG_2_FD_205661 | JGI IMG/M metagenome (GOLD analysis project Ga0316204, IMG submission 205661) | Microbial mat bacterial communities from mineral coupon in-situ incubated in ocean water Damariscotta River, Maine, United States -... | ecosystem: Environmental > Aquatic > Marine >... | reverse complement strand
GCCCGTATCGCCTTTGGCGGCATGGCGGCTATTCCCAAGTGAGCTTGGGCTGTTGAAGCCGCACTTGTGGGGCAGCCTTGGAGCGTCGAAACCGTCGAACGCGCCCTGACGGGGTTTGATACGGATTTCACCCCCATCGGGGACATGCGCGCCAGTGCGGAATACCGCATGGATGGTGCACGAAATTTGTTGAAAAAGTACCACCTTGAAACGGGAACCGAGACCGATCCCGGCGACACCCGCCTGGTTGGGCGCGGGGCGACGGTTGCGGGGCTTCGCACGGATAGTTCCATCGTCACGCACGAACCCTCATCGGGCGGGGTGACCGGTGCGGTTCATAACTCGCAACGTCATGACAGCGGTCACAAGCATGTCGCAGGCGAAGCCGTTTTCATTGACGATATCAAGGCACCTGCCGGTACCCTGGACGTGCACATCGCCATGAGCGACAGGGCTCACGCCAAGATTTTGTCTATGGATTTGACTGCCGTCAAACAGGCCCCCGGCGTTGTCGCGGTCATCGCTGCAAGCGACATACCCGGGACCAACGATATCAGCCCGGCCATGGGCGATGACCCGCTGTTTGCTGTGAACCTGGTTGAATACGCCGGTCAGTCGTTATTTGCGGTTGCCGCTGAAACCCTGGATCAGGCTCGCAGTGCTGCCGACCTTGCAATCATCGAATACGCCGACCTGCCCGCCATCGTCACGGTTGATCAGGCCATGGACGCGAAGTCGTTGCTGGAAGCCCCCTATGTTATGGCGCGCGGCGACGCGGACGGTGCGATCACGCGGTCCGGCAATGTGCTTGATGGCCGAATTTACATGGGCGGTCAGGAGCACTTTTATCTGGAAGGCCAGGTGTCGCTGGTTGAACCGGGCGAAGACGAAGATGTCATTGTCCATTGTTCGACCCAACATCCCAGTGAAATCCAGCACACTGTGGCCAAGGTTCTCAATACCGCCAACCATGCCGTCACCGTGGAGGTGCGCCGCATGGGGGGCGGATTTGGTGGCAAGGAAAGCAACGGCAATTTGCCCGCCGCCGCCGCCGCGATCATTGCCCGAAAAACCGGTCGCCCTGCCAAGGTCTGTTATGACCGGGATCAGGACATGGTCATTACCGGCAAGCGGCACGATTTCAGGATCGATTACCGGGTCGGTTTTGGTGATGATGGCCGCATCGAAGGGATCAGTTTCGAACAGGCCGCCCGTTGCGGCATGTCCTACGACTTATCGATTCCCATATGTGATCGCGCCATGTTTCATGCCGATAACACCTATTACCTGCCCGATGTTTCCATAACGTCCTATCGCTGCAAGACCAATACGGTTTCCAACACCGCCTTCCGGGGCTTCGGTGGGCCTCAAGGTATGGTCGGCATCGAACGGGTGATCGACCAGATCGCCCATCACCTGGGCAAGGATCCTTTGGATGTTCGCGCCGTCAATTATTATGACCCGATGGGGGGCGTTGGGGACCGGTCTGTTACGCCCTACAATATGACGGTAGAAGACAACGTCATCGCCGACTTGGTCGGTGATCTGCGCAAAAGCTCAGACTACGATCAAAGGCGCGCTGAAATTCGCGATTGGAACAAAACCAGCAAAAACCTCAAACGCGGTATCGCGCTGACGCCAGTCAAATTCGGCATATCCTTCACCCTGACGTTCCTTAATCAGGCGGGCGCACTGGTCCATGTCTACACGGATGGGTCCATCCATCTCAATCACGGCGGCACGGAAATGGGCCAGGGGCTTTTTGTGAAAGTCGCCCAGGTCGTTGCCGAAGCCTTTCAGGTGGATATCGACAAAGTCAAAATCACGGCGACCAATACGGCCAAAGTTCCCAACACATCGGCGACGGCGGCGTCATCGGGATCGGATATGAACGGCATGGCGGCTGCGGATGCGTGCCGTAAAATCAAGGAACGCTTGGTCGCTTTCGCTATGGAACGTTGGCAGGCCAAGGCCGAAGACATCGAATTTCTGCCCGGCCGGGTCCGCATTGGTGCTGAAGAAATTCCCTTTGCCGATTTTATTGGTGAAGCTTACCGGGGGCGCATCCCCTTGTCGGCGACCGGTTTTTACGCCACGCCCAAGATTCACTGGGACAAACAAAAAGCCGAAGGCCGACCGTTCTTTTATTTCGCTTATGGCGCATCGGTCAGCGAAGTCGCTATTGATACCCTGACCGGCGAAAACCGTTTGTTGAGAGTCGATATCTTGCACGACGTGGGCAAGTCCCTGAACCCTGCCATTGATCTGGGCCAGATCGAAGGTGGCTTCATTCAGGGTGCCGGGTGGCTAACGACCGAGGAACTGTGGTGGGATGACAAGGGAATCCTTAAAACCCATGCGCCTTCTACATACAAAATACCGGCTTGTGGCGATCGCCCGCCGGATATGCGCATAAACATCTGGCAGCCCGGTGAAAACCGCGAAGATACCATTCACAAGTCAAAGGCCGTAGGCGAACCTCCCCTGATGCTGGGTATTTCCGCCTTCATGGCGCTGTCGGATGCTGTCGCCAGCGTTAGCGATTATGACGTCTACCCGTCGCTGGACGCACCGGCGACACCGGAACGGGTTCTTGCCGCCGTTGGCCGGATGTCATTATGACGAGCGGCTGGCTGCAGGACCTGAATCGACTGGTGAGCGATCACGGGGGCGTTGTTCGGGTCACGGTCATCGAAGCTGATGGTTCAGCTCCCAGAGACATCGGCGCGTTTATGAACGTGACGAGGTCAACTTTTGAAGGAACCGTCGGCGGCGGGGCCCTGGAAAACGAAGCGTTAGCCGTATCTCGCCAAATATTGGGTGAAAATGATACGGATGAGTGGCGGCGCCAGGTCCGCGATTATCCATTGGGGCCTGACTTGGCGCAATGTTGTGGTGGCTACGTTCGCTTGCTGTATGAAACATTTCACGACCCTGAAATCAGGGCATTGAATGTCACCGTGGATGATCCATCCCATGCGGTCGCCGTGCGCCCGGTGGTGTCGGGGGCAGCGGTTCAGATCATTGCAGATCGCAAGACATTGGCCGCTGACTGGCCGTTGGCGCTGCGTCGGGATGTGCGCGATATGATGTCGGGTATCCAGTCGTGCCGTGCCGGTCTGACTGCAGACGGCTGGTTCATTGAACCCCTGGGGGCTGAATTGACACCGCTTTATTTGTATGGCGCGGGGCACGTGGGTCGTGCTGTCGTCCAGGTGCTTAAAGACCTGCCATTCTTGATCCACTGGGTTGATACCAGGGCCGACCGGTTTCCTGAAACAATCCCCGAAGGCGTTCGGCAAATCATCGCTGAAACCCCGGCAACCGTACCCAGCGAGGCTTCCGCCGGGGCCTTCCATGTGGTTATGACGTTTTCCCATATCATCGATTTCGACATTTGCCGGGCGGTATTGGCACGCGGGAACTTCGCTTATCTGGGGCTGATCGGATCAAAGACCAAGCGGGCGCGGTTTGCCAAGCGCCTGCGCGAGGATGGTTTGGACGATGCATGGATCGAACGCTTGCACAGCCCCATTGGCGTGCCGGGTCTTGAGGGTAAGGAACCGGCGATTATCGCCATATCATTGGCGGCGGATATACTGGTACGATTAACGGATTGCGCCAGGTCGATAAAAGGGGAATTCGACGTGATAGAGGGGGGAGCGAAATGACTGAAATACCGTTGCTGGAACTGTCGGGTATTACCAAACGGTTCCCTGGCGTGGTCGCCAATGATGGGGTGAGTTTTTCTATCGCACCCGGCGAAGTACACGCGCTGTTGGGGGAAAATGGTGCAGGCAAGTCGACATTGGTGAAAATGATATACGGCGTTATGCATCCCGATGAAGGAACCATGCATTTTGGCGGCGCACCCTATGCCCCGGTCAAACCGTCAGAGGCGCGCGCCCACGGGGTTGGCATGGTGTTTCAGCATTTTTCCTTGTTCGAGGCCTTGAGCGTTGCTGAGAATGTATCGCTTGGCATGAACAAGGAGGCGGTCAACAAAGACCTCGATCAACAAATCATCGAAGTTTCGAACGCCTATGGCCTGCCGCTGGATCCGACCCGTCTGATCGGATCACTTTCCGTCGGTGAACGTCAACGGGTCGAGATCATTCGTTGCCTGTTACAAAATCCTCGGCTTTTGATCATGGATGAGCCGACATCGGTGCTGACACCCCAGGAAGTCGATATCCTGTTTGAAACTCTTTTGAAGCTGTCTTCAGAAGGCTGTTCGATCCTGTATATTTCGCACAAACTTGAAGAAATTCGGGTGTTGTGTGACCGCGCCACCGTGTTGCGTGGTGGCAAGGTTGTCGGCGATTGCGACCCGAAGCAGGAAACAGCCAGAAGCCTGGCCGAAATGATGATCGGCACGACACTGGCCATGCCCGTCCCGACGGAATCTGAATTGGGTGAAACCCGGCTGGTGGTCAAAGGATTAAGCCTGGAAAGTCATGACCCGTTTGGCGTTGATCTTCGCGATATATCTGTTTCAGTTCATGCCGGTGAAATTCTTGGCATTGCCGGTGTGGCCGGGAATGGTCAGGTCGAACTGATGGAAGCGTTGATAGGTGAACGCACGCTTGAGGAAGCTACGGTTATCGAAATTGATGGTGAAGCGATCGGCAACAAGGGGCCGACCTACCGGCGCCACAAAGGCATGTGCTCGGTTCCCGAAGAACGCCTGGGGCATGGCGCTGTACCGGAAATGTCGTTGTGGGAAAATACGATCCTGTCGGCCCGGACCCGCAAGAATATGATGAAGCATGGGTTTATAGATCTTGGCATTGCCCATGATTTTGCAAATGAAGTTGTTGATAAATTTAACGTCAAGACTGCTGGCATCGATCACAATGCGAGCAGCCTGTCGGGTGGGAATTTACAAAAATTCATCGTTGGGCGGGAAATTTTGCAAACTCCGACGGTTCTGATCATTTTGCAACCGACCTGGGGGGTCGATGCGGCGGCGGCGGCGGATATTCACCGGGCCTTGCAGGAATTGGCAAAGGGAGGGGCGGCCATTCTCGCGATCTCGCAGGATTTGGATGAACTGATGGCCATATCGACCCGGTTTGCGGTGATTTCCGAAGGCCGTCTGTCGGAACCCCAAAAGACCGGGACCCTGTCCATCGAAGAAATAGGCCTGCTTATGGGGGGCGTTCATTCCAGTGTTGAACAGGGGGCGGGCGCATGATGAAACTTGAACCACGCAAGGAAATTTCTACCGGGTTGCTGTATGTGACACCGGTAATAGCGATTGTTCTAACCATCCTTGCCGGAATGTTGATGTTCCTGGCGCTTGGCAAGGATCCCTTGCAGGCGATCTACATCATCTTTGTCGAACCGCTTACAGATTCTTTTTTAATCGCTGAAATGATTGTCAAGGCGACGCCTTTGATTTTGATCGCCATCGGCCTGTCATTCGGTTTTCGTGCGGGGGTCTGGAACATCGGGGCAGAAGGGCAATTCACTATAGGCGCGCTTTCGGGTGGTGCAGCGGCGTTGGCGCTGTATCAGGTTGAAGGGTTCTGGGTGCTGCCGGTGATGTGTCTGGCTGGTGCCTTGGGGGGGATGGCCTGGGCGGCAATTCCTGCGTTCTTGCGAACGCGTTTCAATGCCAATGAAATACTTGTCAGCCTGATGCTGACCTATGTCGCCATTCTGTTGTTAAGTGTCTTGGTACATGGGCCGCTTCGTGACCCCGACGGTATGAATTTCCCCGAAAGCCGAACTTTCCACGACGCGGCGACCGTGCCAAACCTGATCGCAGGAACACGGGCCCACGTTGGATTTCTGGTTGCGCTCGCCGCCGTTGCTATCGCCTGGGTCGTGTTGTCGCGCCACGTTGTTGGCTTTCAGATCAAGGTCATGGGGCAATCGCCACGGGCAGCGCGTTTCGGTGGATTCAGTGAACAGAAAGTGGTCTGGATCTGTCTGATGATATCGGGCGGGTTAGCCGGGCTTGCCGGGTTATTCGAGGCGGCGGGGCCGGTTGGTCAACTGGTACCTTCCTTGCCTGTTGGCTATGGCTTTACTGCCATCATCGTGGCCTTTCTGGGGCGGCTTAATCCGATTGGTATTTTGCTGGGTGGCTTCGTTATGGCGCTAACCTACATCGGGGGCGAAGGGGCGCAAATCGCCATGAACCTTCCCAGTGCGGTGACCGGGGTGTTTCAGGGTATGTTCCTGTTCTTCCTGCTGGGCATTGATGTGCTGGCGAAATACCGGGTTCGCCTCAATTTTGGACATGCTGTCGGAGGGCAAGGGTAATGGATCTTCTGGTCTTAATTCTTCAAGGAGTCATTGTTGCCGCCACGCCGCTTTTGTTTGCTGCGATCGGTGAAGCGGTCGTGGAACGCGCAGGTGTCCTTAACCTGGGGGTGGAAGGCATGATGATCCTGGGTGCTGTCGCCGGTTTCGCCGTGACGCTTGACACCGGGTCGTTCTTTTGGGGCATTCTTGCCGCCGCGTTTGTCGGTGCAATTGCTGCCTCGCTGTTTGGGTTCCTGACCCAGGTGCTGATGTCCAATCAGGTGGCGACGGGCCTGGCCTTGACCATATTTGGCCTGGGTGTGGCGGCGTTGTTGGGGCAGGGGTATTCCGGCCAATCGACGGGTGCGCTGGCCAGAATCGAAATTCCGCTGCTGTCATCCATCCCGTTCGTGGGGCCGCTTTTGTTCGCCCATGACCCCTTGGTCTATTTGTCCATTGCGCTGGTTATTGGCGTGTCGTGGTTTTTGAACAAGACTCGCGGCGGGCTTATCTTGCGCGCTGTTGGCGATAACCATGACGCCGCCCACGCTATTGGTTACAGCGTCGTTGGCGTGCGCATGATGGCCTTGATGTTCGGTGGTGCTTGCGCTGGTGTCGGCGGGGCCTACCTGTCGACTGTTCAGACCCCCCTGTGGGTCGAAGGCATGACGGCGGGGCGCGGTTGGATCGCGCTGGCGATCGTTGTTTTTGCAGCCTGGCGACCCTCGCGGGTTTTGCTGGGGGCGTATCTGTTTGGCGGGGTGACGGTCATTCAGCTACACATTCAGGGATTCGGTGTCGATATCGATGCCCAGTACCTGTCCATGTTGCCTTATCTCGTAACTATTGTGGTTCTGGTTTTGATATCCAACGACAAGGCACGGGCTAATCTCAATGCCCCGGCTTGTTTAACGAAACCTTTCTTTGCGTCGTCGTAGGACCTGGAGTACTAATTTGCCAGGTCTGTAAAATTTGCAATTTGTTGTTTAACCCGGGGAGAAAATGGAGAAGCTAATGAAGAAAATTTTTAAAACAGCACTGGCGCTCATGCCTATTCTGGCTTTGGCGTTACCCATCAGTGTCGCTTCGGCGGCAGAAAAAACAAAGGTCGGCTTTGTCTATGTTGGCCCCATCGGCGATCATGGTTGGAGCCACGAACATAACATCGGTCGTCTGGCCGTCGAAAAGGCATTTGGTGACAAGGTTGAAACCACCTATGTCGAAAATGTTTCCGAAGGACCTGACGCCGAACGCGTGATCCAGCAACTGGCGCGCGGTGGACACGACATCATCTTCACGACATCTTTTGGCTTCATGAACCCGACGCTGAAGGTCGCCAAGCTTTTCCCGAAGGTCAAATTCGAACACGCCACCGGGTTCAAACGGGCCAAAAACGTATCGACCTATTCCGCACGGTTCTATGAAGGCCGTCACGTGATTGGCCTTATTGCCGGTAAAATGACCAAAACCAACACCGTTGGTTACATCGCTTCGTTCCCGATTCCTGAAGTCGTACGCGGCATCAACGCGGCGTATCTGGCTGCCAAGAGTGTCAACCCGAAGGTCAAGTTCAAGGTCATCTGGGTCAGCACCTGGTTTGATCCGGGTAAAGAAGCCGATGCCGCCAACGCCCTGATCGATCAGGGTGCTGACGTGATCATGCAGCACACGGACAGCCCTGCTGCCATGCAGATCGCCGAAGAAAAAGGCATCTTCGCGTTCGGTCAGGCATCCGACATGATCAAGTTCGGTCCGACAGCACAGTTGACGTCGATTATCGATGACTGGGCACCCTACTATGTCGCCAGGGTCAAGGCCGTTATGGACGGCACATGGAAAAGTCAGGACACTTGGGATGGCATTGGTCCCGGAATGGTCGGTATTGCCAAGTTCTCTGACCGCATCCCGGCTGATGTCCGGGCCATGGCAGGCAAGGCGCGTGATGATATCGCCGCTGGAAAACTGTTTCCGTTCACCGGTCCCATCAACAAGCAGGACGGTTCTGTTTGGCTGAAAGCCGGCGAAAAGGCCAGCGATGGTGATCTTGCCGGTATGGGCTTCTACGTCGAAGGCGTCGAAGGTTCCTTGCCTAAGTAAGCAGTCTTGAAAGGCGGTCCGGGACGTTTAGCCGGACCGCCTTTTTTGCGTCTGGATAACTGATGAATAGTTTCGTTTTATTGGGGCAAACCCTATCATTTGTGGATGATCCGTTCAGGGTCAGCCCCGATCAGGCCATCGACCATCATACGAAGGGTGCCGTGTGGGTCGAAGACGGGTTGATCAAGGCCGTGGGTGCCGCAGGCGACATCAAGCAAGCCGCTAACGGCGTACCCGTGATTGACCATGGTGACGCGCTGATCATGGCCGGTTTCGTTGATTGTCACGCCCATTACCCGCAAATTTCGATCATTGCGTCTTACGGTGCGCAACTGCTCGACTGGCTGGAAAAATATACATTTCCTACAGAAGCCGCCTTCGGTGACAAGAACCACGCGAAAGCGGCGGCGGGCCTGTTTTTTGATGAATGCGCCCGCAACGGCATCACGACGTCCAGCGTTTACGCGACGGTTCACCCGCAATCTGTTGACGGCTTTTTCGAGGTCGCATCGGCGCGAAACCTGCGCATGGTGTGCGGCAAGGTGTTGATGGATTGCAATGCACCTGATGATCTGCTCGATACGGCACAAAGCGGATACGATCAATCCAAGGAACTGATAGAAAAGTGGCACGGTACGGGACGTAACGTTTATGCCATTACGCCACGCTTTGCACCCACATCCAGCCCTGAACAATTGCGCGCTGCGGGAACCTTGTGGGCGGAATATCCTGAAACCGTGATGCAAACCCACCTGTCGGAAAATGTCGATGAAATTTCCTGGGTCGGCGATTTGTTTTCAAAAGCGCCCGATTATTTTGGCATATATGAAGGTTATGGCCTGACCGGGCCGGGGGCTGTTTTTGGCCACGCCATTCACCTGAATGACCGTGAACGCGCAGCCTTGCGCGACACCGGTTCGGCCATCGCCCATTGCCCCACGTCTAACACGTTTATTGGATCGGGCCTGTTCGATATGCAGGGATTGCGTGATTGTGATGATCCGGTCGATGTCGGTCTGGCGACGGATATCGCCGGCGGTACGTCACTGTCGATGTTTGCGACCCTGCGCGCATCTTATGAAATAGCCCAACTTCGCGGCTATAGCCTGCATGCGGCAAAGGCTTATTATCTGGCTACCGTGGGAAGTGCAAAGGCCTTGCGCCTTGGCGACCGTATTGGAAATTTGGCCCCAGGCCTTGAGGCCGACATGGTGGTCGTTGATTTAGCGTCGACTCCAATCATCGCCAATCGAATGATCGGCTGCAATGACATCTGGGACGCTCTGTTCGTTCAGATGATCATGGCCGATGACCGTGCTATCGCCGCGACGTACAGCGGCGGCAGGTTGGTCTACACAGCTCAAAAGGAAACCCAGCAATGAACAGAACTGATTTTATCCAAGCTTTGCCCAAGGCGGAATTGCACCTGCATATCGAAGGGTCCCTGGAACCGGAATTGATGTTTGACCTGGCCCGTCGTAATGGGGTTGATTTTCCCTTCGCGACGGTGGACGACGTTCGCGCGGCCTATCAGTTTTCAAACTTGCAGGACTTTCTGGATATTTATTATCAGGGCATGAACGCGCTGCAAACTGAGCAAGATTATTACGACCTGACCATGGCTTATTTGCAGCGGGTGGGGGCGGATAATGTGCGGCATGTTGAAATATTCTTCGATCCGCAAGGTCATACGGAACGCGGCATTCCATTTGCCA
>Ga0316204_10012933_pt1 | contig 10068 bp, 5 predicted proteins | sample 6monrhotite_MG_2_FD_205661 | JGI IMG/M metagenome (GOLD analysis project Ga0316204, IMG submission 205661) | Microbial mat bacterial communities from mineral coupon in-situ incubated in ocean water Damariscotta River, Maine, United States -... | ecosystem: Environmental > Aquatic > Marine >... | reverse complement strand
CCGATCAGGAACGTCGGCAAAGAGACCCCGATCAGGGATCCCCACATGAGAAAATGAGTCAAAAACCCGCGTCGGTTAATGGCCGTGTAAATTCCAAAAACAATGCCCAGAACGATCGCCATGATGGCCGATACAAGGGCCAGTTCAAGGGTGGCAGGAAGGCGTTCGGCAATAAGTCCCGCAACAGGTTCGGCCGTACGGTAGGAAACGCCAAAATCACCACTGAGGGCATTGCCGACAAAACGCAGGTATTGCTCGGGTATGGAATCATCCAGTCCCAGCCGTTCCGTCAGTGCCTTGCGGTCGGCAACAGTCGCTTCCTGCCCCAGCAGGTTATCTACCGGGTCGCCGACAAACCTGAAGATGGAAAAGGAAACCAGGGCAACCAGCAACAGCACCACAACAGTCTGAACCAATCGGTGCAGAACTATATATATCATTTAGTCATACCGAAAAAAAAGGGCAGGACAGCCTAAGCTGTCCTGCCGCAATGGATTGAGCAAATTACTTGCTGAAGGTCATGTATTTAACATGAGGCTGATCTTCGGGCTGAACATTAAACTTGATGTTCTGCTTCATGCCCCAGTTAAGAACCTGATTGTGGATCGGCAGGTATATCTGATCCTTCTGCATCTGGTTCCAGATGTCGGCTATGATCTTGTTCCGATTATCAAGATTGGTTTCTGATTCAAGAGCCACGATCTTCGCATTCACATCGGCATTGTTGTAGCCGGTGTTGTTCCATGAACCACGTTTTTCGGTCGTTCCATGGGTCAGGAAGTTGAAGATGTAATGGGAATCGAACGTGGGAACACCCCACCCGAGCATGTAGAAGTCGGTGGTTTTGTTTTTGATCAGCGGGAAATGCTGGGCCTTAGGCTTGGCATCCAGGTTAACCTTAATACCGATCTGGGCGAACATGCCAACGGCTGCCTGGCAAATACCTTCATCGTTAACGTAGCGGTCGTTGGGGCAGTTCAGAGTGACTGAGAAACCGTCACCATACCCGGCGTCTTTCATCAGGGCCTTGGCTTTGTTGACATCGTAGGCGGGAACCGCGTGAAGGGCAGGGGTCCAGCCGTTGACGAAGGGCGGCATGATGACGTTGGTGGGTTCGGATTGATCGCGCATCACGACCTTCTTGATGGCATCGCGGTTGATGGCGATGTTCATGGCCTGACGCACACGAAGGTCAGCAAACGGGTTTTTGCCGCTGACATTATCGCTGGCGATATCGTCTGACGCGGAATTCATGCCGAAGAAGATGACCCTGTTCTGGGCTGCCGTGCCAACTTTCAAGCTGGACTGGCCGCTAACGCGTGCCAAATCCTGAACGGGAACGTCTTGAATGAAATCAACTTCGCCAGAAAGCAGGGCGGCGACCCGTGTGGCTGCCGATTGAATCGGGGTAAAGACAATTTCACTGACTTCCAGCGGGAATTGGCCCTTGCCCCAGTAGTTCGGGTTAGCCTTGAGAACGGTTTTTTCGTCTGGTGTGCGACTTGCCAGCATATAGGCACCGGTGCCGTTGGTGTTGCTTGCCGAGAAGGTAACTTCACCCCCGGCAACGTCCTGCGGGTTGGTGGCACCATTTTTTTCGGCCCAACCACTGTCCATAATGAACAGATTGGTCAAATTGTTGATCAGCAGGGGGTTGGCACCATTGGTTTCAATATCAATGGTGTTGTCGTCGACCTTGCGGACTTCTTTGACGCTGGTCAGCAATTCCTTCATTGCAGATGTCGGTTTCATAGCGCGGTTGAGGCTGAACACCACATCGTCGGCGGTAAAAGCAGAACCGTCATGGAAGGTGACACCTTTGCGAAGCTCCAGACGCCAGACATTGGGATTGTCGGCCAGAGCCGCCCATTTGGTGGCCAACGCCGGCGTGATTTGTCCGGCCATGTCCCTATGCAGCAACGGCTCGTATATCTGGTGTGCCATTGTGTGGGTTGGACCTTCGTTCTGCGCATGCGGATCCAGGGTTATGGAATCTCCGGCGCGGGCCCAGCGCAGCGTTTCCGCTGAGGCTGAAGTCACCATGAGTGCCCCTGCCGACGCAGCAAGCACAAGCGAAAATACGAATTTTTTCATTACCATTATATTAGTGTTCCCTGTTGTTGAATCATTTCACGAAGTCTGATTATTTTTTGTAATATTGATTCTATTTACCAGTATTGCAAGTGTATATTCCAGCCTAATCACATGATTGATTATGTCAAAATGATGTGGTGGGGTGCAGAAATATGTGGAAATGAATATTATTAATCACGCCGGTGGCGGATTCAAGATGCGTAAATCAGCGGGGGTAAGGGGCGTAAAAGGTCGGGATACCGACGCACGTTTCCCGTCGTAAATGTCTGTATTCGTCAGGCGGCGTCGGATGCTTTCAGGAAGATCTTTTCGAAATTATCCGGCTTCATGGGCCGACCAATCAGAAAGCCCTGAATCATTTCGCAATTTTGCTGGCGCAGAATGTCTTTTTGACCCTCCGTTTCGACGCCTTCTGCGACGACCACCATGCCAAGATCATGACTCATTTTTATCAGTGTATCGACAAGCACCGTGTCGCGGTTTGAAGTCGTGATGTTTTCGACAAAACTGCGATCAATCTTGACCGTAGTGAAGGGTGTTTTTTTCAAAAAGCCCAAAGAAGAATAACCGGTTCCAAAGTCATCAATCGACAAACGTACACCTAATTCCAGCAGTGCGTGAATTGTCGAAATTGTATTGGCGTCATCAAGTAATAACATGCGCTCGGTGATTTCGATTTCCAGAAATTCAGGGGCTAGGTTACCGGCATCAAGAGCGTCGGATACTATGTTGACAATATCGCCCTGCTGGAACTGGCAAGACGAAAAGTTGACGGCAATTTGCATTCCGCGGTTATGTTGACGCTGCCAGGCGGCGGCTTGTGCGATGGCGGTTTCAAGGACCCATCGACCGATGGGGATAATGTCCCGGCTTTGTTCGGCCAAGGGGATAAAATGATCGGGCGGGATAATGCCACGTTCGGCGGACCGCCATCGCAACAGCGCCTCGGCACCGACAAGTACGCCGGAACCGGTTTCGACCTGCGGCTGGTATTCTATGAAAAATTCCTCTTTTTCAAGGGCCCTGCGAAGCGATGTTTTCAGTTTCATGGTGCTGCGCGCGCGGGTCTTCATGTCGCTTCGGTACAGGCGATAGCCGACATTTTCCTGTCGAGCCTGGGCCAGCGCGATCATCGCACTATCGATCAGAGAAGTTGCCGATTTCGCGGTGCCCTGGGGAAAGTGAATTCCAATATGGACGGAAACGTGCGTGACCTGGTCGGAAACTTTTGACGGTTTTTCCAGTTCGTCAATGGCTTGGCGAACGATCAATTCGGCAAATGCGGAAGAACTGATGTTAGCTGCGACGTACAGGAAGGTGCCATTTTCCAGAATTGCAACATAGTCGTCGGGATCCCGGTCGTTGGCAATTTTCAACAGTCGATCGGATGTTTGGTTGAGCAGAAAGGTTTCTTCGATATGGGATAGAGCGCCGCCGGCCTGTTTGAATTCATCAAGCCCGATGCAAATGATGGCAAAATTGTTCGTGTTCTCCAGCGCAAGGGATATGTGTTTTTCAGCGCCGTAACGGTTTGGAAGGCCGGTTCCCTGGTCCGTCGTTGATATGTGGTCAATTTGCTTGATGTATACGTCGCGTAACCGCAGCGAAGAATGAACTTTCATTTTCAGGGTTTCAAAGTCGACGGGCTTGCTCAGATAATCATCGGCACCCATTTTCAACCCGCAAATCATGTCGGATTGACCGGCCAGGGCGGAAAGAAACAGGAACGGGATTCCGTTGTGTTGCGGATAATTTTCCCGGACATCCTTCAGCATGTCATGGCCGCTTTTCCCTGGCATGGTGATGTCGCACAAAACCAGGTCAGGGGCAGCCTGGTTCATAATGTAAAGTCCTTCGCTGACGTTACGAGCTTCGAATACTTCGTGTCCATCGCTTCGAAGTTCTTCAGCGATTTCCACCCTTAAATCGTCTTCATCGTCAACGCACAGTATTCTCGTCATGGTCGGGTAATCCTAGTTCAGGCATTCGCCTGTCCATTCGGGCAACAGCATTGTTGCCGTCGTTCCGGAACTAATGGCACTTGTGATGGCAAAGCTACCGCTCATACTTTCGGTTAAGATCTTGGCCATCGTAAGCCCCATGCCAATCCCTTCGAATTGTCTGCTCATTCCTTTGTTAACTTGAGAAAATGGCTCCAGGGCAGCATTGAGTTCATCTGTGGACATGCCTATTCCGTGGTCGCGCACTTCAAGCTGAACCCAACCTTTCTGGTTGGATTTTGTTGCCGTCAAGTCGACACGACCTTGCCCGGCTGAAAATTTGATGGCGTTCGAAACCAGCGCTGAAAGGGCTTGGTGGATCAAGGCGCGGTCACCGCTAATCAACGGAATATCGGGAGACACGTCGCAAACAAAATCGACACCGGATTCATTGGCTTGATTGGTGTGAAATTCAAACAGGTCCTCGATGCAGGAAGTGACTTTGCATGGGTGTATTTCCGGCTTTCTCTTTTTTGCCACGACGTCGGCGAGCGTCAGAATGTTCATGATCGTGTTGTTAAGGTGCAGCCCCGAATCATGAATTCCATTTATGTATTCCAGGTACTTTTCGTTGCCAATAGGGCCAAATACCTGCTGCGTCAAAATTTCAGAAAATCCGATAATATGGTTTAGGGGGGTCAGCAATTCATGGGGCAACAGCAGCATGATCTCGGTACGAATGTCGCTTATTTCTTGCTGCTTGAGGCTGGTCATGCGTGCCACCTGACCCAAGCGGGCCTGAATGGTTGATTGCAAGTTTCCGAAATCGACCGGCTTGGTCAGATAATCATCGGCTCCCAGGTGTTTGCCGGAAATGACATCCTTGCGGTCGGCGAGTGCGGAAAGAAAGACAAACGGTGTTTCGGCGTGCTCAGGGTAATTGGCGCGCAATTCTTCCAGCAACTGATAACCGTTCATTTTTGGCATGGTTATATCGCATAGCACCAGGTCCGGGCTTACGCGGCGGATAATTTCCAGGCCTTCCAGACCATTTGACGCTTCGTATGTTTCGTACCCGGTTTCGCGTAATTGATCGACAACGTCTTCGCGTAGGTCTTTTTCATCTTCAATGCATAATATACTTGGCATGTCGGTTCTCCGATCGTTATTCAAATTAAAAGGGGACATGGAGCATTCAGATCGCCATGGCTTCCATTGAATACCCCGCAGGCAGGTTCATCGGCAGTCGAATGGTGATGGTTGTGCCTTCATCTTCTTTGGACGTGATGTCCAAGGAACCGCTGTGCAGGGCTACGAATTCCTTGACCAGGTACAAACCGATGCCAGTGCCAACGATCCCAAGCGAAGACGATGCCCGGTAAAACCGGTCAAATATTTTTGATTGTTCGTGCACCGGTATGCCAAGGCCATAGTCGGTCACGGAGATGTAAACCGACCCGCTTTCCTGCCAGCCGCGAACATCTATTCGATTGGCGTCTGGAGAATACTTGACGGCATTGGACAGCAAATTTGTAAATATCTGATCGATTTTGCCATTGTCGGCAATCAGGCGGACGGGCAATGCATCGATATCCCAGGATATATCGTGGCTAACTGAAATTTCTTTCTGACGCTCGCAAACCTCGAGAATCAGGCTGCGAAAACTGCAGGTCTGGGCGTTGAATTCGGTTTTTCCGGAATCGATGTTTTCCGCTGCCAAGGTGCTTTCGATCAGGGTTGTCAGGCGTTCGACGGCACTTCGTATTTTGGTGATTTTGGTGTTGAACTCTTTTTTTCCATCAAACTGATTGTCAAACATTCGCATGATCGAGGTCATGCGTTGTGCCGTGCTATCGATGATGGCAAGTGGTGTGCGAAATTCATGGGATGCCATTGATACGAACTGCCGTTGCATCTGGTTAACTTGTTTTTCTTTTTTCAGGGCACGTTCGAGTTTTTTTGATTTGGCGTTAAGTTCACTGGTCGCCGCGTTGATCTTATCCTGAAGTTCCGCTTGCGATAATTTCAACTGGGTCACATTGGTGCCGGTGCCGATATAGCCTTCAAAAGTACCGTCACTGGAAAATTGGGGGGTTCCGCTGATGCTTAGATAAACCATGGAACCGCTATCAGACCTGACGCCGTATTCGAAATTTCGAAACGGCAGATGGCCGCGTAAATCTTCTAGATGATTGTTCAAGTCTTCTTTCAAAACATCCAGTTCGTTCAGGTCACTGCGTTTTTGTCCAAGAAACTTATCCCGCGATATTCCGACGCGCTTGGACAATCCTTCCGAAATGAAAACAATGCGATGATCCGGATCGGATTCCCATATCCAGTCCGAAGACTGTTCGGTCATGGTTCTGAACCGATCCTTGCTTTTCCTGAGTTCCTGTTCCGTTTTCTTGCGATCAGTGATGTCACGGATAATTGCTGTGCAATACCATTGCTCGTCTGCGTTCCAGTGGTTGACTGACATTTCAACGGTAATTTCGTCGCGGTTTTTTGTCACTGCGTTCACTTCGATTGAAGAAAAAGATTGAAAAAATTCTTCCGCGTTGGTGTTGCCGTAGAACAGTGTATCGAGTTGTGTCCGGTGCAGGCGTTCAGGGAAAAGATCCATGATGGAAAGCCCAAGAATGTCTTCTTCCCGATACCCGAGGATGGCCGCGGCACCCTGGTTCCACTGAACAATTCGACCTTCCCGGTCTATTGAAACAATTGCGTCGGCTACTTTTTGGGCGAGCGACCGGAAATGATTTTCACTTCGACCGATCTTTTCGATTTTTCTTTTTAGTTCTCTGGACCGATGTGTTCGCGTTTTTAACGCTTCGATAATGTATTCAGGAGGCGACGTTTTGTTGAGGAAATCATCTCCACCCGATTGCACGGCCGATAGCTTGCGGACCTGATCCGTTTCGCTTGTTAAAAATATGATCGGGATGTGAAGCAGGCTTTGGTTCTGTCGCAGAACTGCCGCAATTTCGATTCCTGAACACGTTGGCATATGAACGTCAAGCAGGATACCGTCGGGAGCGAAATCACGAACGGCGTTCAGGGTCTGCATTGGATCATTAATTGCAAGAACATCAAACCCGGCGTTTTCCAGCAAGGCCTGATGATGTTGGCTGACATCAATGTCATCATCTACCACAAGTACCCTGTAGGGCTCCTGGTCTTGTGCAGCCACCCTTTGCACGAGTGACGATACCAAATCGGAAACATCAAATGGTTTGACCAGATAATCGCTACAACCAGCTCGCAGGGCACCTAAACGCGCATCAATATCATTGCGGTGTGACAGGAAGATAACGGGGCAGTCAATGGATCCGCTGACGCGTGATTCATTAATGGCGACGAAACCTGCGTCTTTGTCATCGGGAAAGGAAATATCCATGATAACCGCAGCCGGACGCATGGAATCAAGATTGTCTGCAAGCCGGTTGGGGGATTCTTCCCATACAAGTTCGAAACCGAAAACGCCCAACTGCGCCTTTAATGATGCGGCCAGGTCCTTATCATCGTCTATTAGTAAAATCGTTTTGCGGTCCTGCTTTCCGGATGCTTTCTGACGGGCAATGGCGTCAAAAGAAACGTCATTACCGAAGGCAATTGCCGACTGGTTTTCCGCATCCATCAAGGTATCAATAAGATCCTTGATATGGTCAAACGCGGTTATGGAAATGGGCAACCCTTCGTGCTCAATGGCTTTTCCGCACGCTTGATCAAGATTCATCGCCACGCTGGAAATGCCAGGAAAACCATAGACACCCGCGCTGCCGGATAGTTTGTGGGCCTCGTGCCTGACTTTTGTCAGGAAGGTGCGAATATGATCGGCATTCGTAGCGTCCAATGCCTGTTCGAAATCACTTTTGATTGACTGAAGACGTTGATCAAGACCCGTTTTAAATACAGTCCTCAAGCTCGACAGTTTTCGGACAGTGTCATTTGTTGGTTGATCAAGCATGGGCCTGCTCCCACGTTCGGACAACTTGACCGGGTATCGTAAACGGGTCGTAGGGCCGCGATATTACGGTCGCCGCACCCAGGTCGTATAAAGTCGATATCTTATGCTGAAGGCGAGGACCGGCAGCCAATACAATCGGTACGACTTTCATTTCAGGAAGCGCATGTAGCACTTGAAGTGCTTCAAAGCAGCTTTCCTCTTGCAAGCTGGCATCCAGAAAAACAACATCGGGAGCAAAGTCACCGACCTTGCCAAAAACTTCCTGATCGCAGGAACAGAACTCCAGATCGAAATTTCCGGATGCCATGAAAGAACACCTGATCGTGCTTCTGGCATCACTATCGCCTTCGATGACAAGTACCTTGATCTGATTACAGTCGCTCACGGGGGCGATGTCCTGACGCTCCGTGCGGTTGTTTAAATGAACGGGATTAGTGAACTGTGCCATGGTTACCTGACCTGTTTGTTTTTTGTCTCGCCGTCGTATGCGCCGAACGCTTTTGGTCCGGCGCATACAGGGCGGGAGTGCAAAGGACGCGTTCCCCGGGGGAGATGAAGGAACGCTGCCTTGATGAACAAACTATTCGGAGAGGGTAAGCCGGTGATATTCGATTTGAATCCGGGATATGTTTTAATGTTACTGGAATACGATGCTGTGTAACTGAGGGCCTGTAATCCGGTGGCGGATCGCGTCAGGCAGATAACAGATTGTTGACGGTGTCTATCAGGTTTTCGGGGGAAAATGGTTTTCTTAAGACAGGATAGTTTCCAACAACGACGGTGCTTCCGTCCTTGTCAACTTTGTCATATCCGGTGGCGATCAGAATTCTGATGCCCGGGTGGGTCTTGGATACCCATTCAGCCAGTTCATAGCCATTTATGCCGCCAGGCATTATTACATCACTGACGAGGACATCGATTTCAGGATGTTGGGCGATGAGCTGTTTGGCCTCTTCACCGCTTGCAGCCTGAAGAACCAAATGAGTGGCGGACTCCAGGATGTGTGTGATGACTTTTCGCACGCTATCATCATCTTCTGTTACTAGGATCGTCAGTTTGTCTGGCTTTTGGAATGCCTCGGAATTTGTCGATATGTTTTGTACGTTCTGACTATTCAAAGACGCATTCATACGCACAAACGGGAAATACATTTCGGCTGTGGTTCCTTCGCCCGGGGTGCTTTGCAAATGAAAATCACCTAGCGATTGACGCGTAAAACCTTGCACTGTGCTCAGGCCAAGCCCGGTGCCATGTCCGTAGGTTTTTGTGGTGTAAAATGGCTCGCAGGCGACATCCAATACTTCTTGCGTCATGCCTTGGCCATTGTCACGAACCCGCACGGCAACATATTTGCCGGGGGTCAGGGCTGTGTATTTGTCGGCATTTTGTCTTGAAACGATGACGACACGGCTTGAAATTTCAATTTCTCCTCCGTCGGGCATGGCATCCTGCGCATTCAACAGCAAATTCAACAAGGCACCGTCAAATTGTAATTTATCAACGAAAAGACCGATTTGGGGGGCTGCGTCGGTATGGGCGACCTTGATGTCTTCGCGTAGAGTTCTGGATGCCAATGCAATCACACCCTTGATCAGTTCATTGAGGCCGTGATTGCCGGGTGCCAGAGGGCTTTTGCGTGAATAGGCCAATAAACGACTGGTTAGGTCCGCGCCGTCCTTTGCTGCCGACAGTGTGTCGGATAATAACGAGGTCAAGGCAAGGTCGTCGGATATTGCGTGTTCTTGCTCCAACAAACGCAAGTTGCCAATAATAATTGTCAGCAGGTTATTGAAATCATGTGCGATACCGCCGGTAAGTTGTCCAACGGCCTCCATCTTCAGGGACTGGCGCAGTTGCTGTTCGATCATCACCTGGTCGGATATATCGGAAATCATGGCAACAAATCCGAGCCTGTTGCCGTGCGTGTCGCGAACGGGGGCGCCGATCATTTTTCCAGGGAACTGTTCACCGGATTTCCGTCGGTAGGAAAGAAAAAATTCGGTTTTTTCCATGGTCACGTCGGGGTCGAGAATATCTTCCCCCAATTTAACGTAATCTTCAGGGGTA
>Ga0316204_10012932_pt1 | contig 10069 bp, 7 predicted proteins | sample 6monrhotite_MG_2_FD_205661 | JGI IMG/M metagenome (GOLD analysis project Ga0316204, IMG submission 205661) | Microbial mat bacterial communities from mineral coupon in-situ incubated in ocean water Damariscotta River, Maine, United States -... | ecosystem: Environmental > Aquatic > Marine >... | reverse complement strand
CTTAAACCTCTTCAAGAATGCTCAAGATGCCTTTGAAGAGCGCGGTATCAAAGAGCCTTTTATTAAGGTGACCTGCGACAATAATGACAAATATGCTATTATACATATCGAAGACAATGCCCAAGGTATCGATGATGCTGTTATGGAATCTCTCTTTTTACCATATATATCAACAAAAGATCAAAGACATGGAACGGGTCTGGGTCTTTATATGTCCAAGACTATTGTTGAGGATCATTGTAAGGGTAGTATAGATGTTCAAAACACAGAACATGGTGCACGTTTTATCATTAAGATCCCACTGAAGGATACACATGAGTCAAGCTAAACTGGTCAAAGATATGTTTCAGGCATGTCAAGGCTTAGACTTACTCTATGTCGAAGACGACATTTTACTCGCTGAAAGTACCTACGAGACACTAAAACAGTTTTTTAACTCCGTGCATGTATCCCACAATGGACAAGAAGGTCTTGATGCCTATAAAGATGCTTCTTATGATATCGTTCTTACTGACATCATGATGCCGAAGCTTGATGGAAAAGAGATGTCAAAAAAGATTAAAGAGCTTAACCCCCAACAGAGCATCATCGTCATGTCCGCGCATGAGGATTCAGACTACCTTATGGAGCTTATACAGATCGGTATCCACAGATTTGTGACCAAACCACCAAGCATAGACAAACTTTTTCAAGCCATCTTGAGTAGTGCTATCAATATAAACAATGCTAAAAAAGTAGCACAGCTTGCTGTTGAGACAAAACAGAATCTGGCCGAAAATAAGGCGATTCTTCGCACTATCATCGATACGGTCCCCGTAAGAATATTCTGGAAAGACAAGAGCTCTATCTATCTTGGCTGTAATACACTTTTTGCCAAAGATGCCGGATTTCAAGACCAGTCAGATATCATTGGAAAAAGCGACTTTGAACTTTCTTGGAAAAATCAAGCCCAGGGATATGTCGATGATGACCTTGAGGTGATCACATCGGGTAAAGAAAAAATTGCTTACGAAGAACAACAGACTCAGACCGATGGGTCTAACCTATGGTTAAGCACCTCCAAAGCACCGCTTAAAGGTGAAAACGGTGAGACGATAGGTGTACTAGGGACCTATATTGACATCACCGATCAAAAGATGGCAATGCTCGAGGTTCAAAAAGCAAAAGACGAATTGGGCTATCAAGCCGAACATGATATCTTAACAGACCTTCCTAACAGGATCCTCTTTTTCGACCGTTTACATCAAGCCATTAAACAATCCAATAGAACAGGTACGAAGGCAGCTGTTATTTTTATAGATCTAGACCGGTTTAAAGAGATCAATGACTCGCTTGGGCATGATATGGGGGATAGAGTCGTCAAACTCTTGGCACAACGTTTACAAAGTGAGCTAAGAAAGGTAGATACCATTGCCCGTTTTGGAGGCGATGAGTTTATCATCTTAGTCGAATCTATCAAAGACATGTCTCATGTAACAGAGATACTGCACAAGCTGATGAAAGCTATGGAAGCTCCTTTTCTTATCAACGAACACTCCCTGCATCTTACACTCAGTGCTGGTGTCAGTGTCTTTCCTGATGATGGCAATAATGCAGAAGTTCTTATCAGAAATGCAGATACTGCCATGTATCGGGCGAAGGATGACGGACGAAACACCTATCATTTTTACACCAAAGAGATGACAGAAAAAAGCTTTTCACATATGGTCATGTCTAAAAATATCCGTGCTGCTCTAGAAAAGAAGGAGTTTGAAGTCTATTATCAACCACAGATCGACGGACGGACAAATAAATTTTTGGGTATGGAGGCCTTGGTCCGATGGCACAGTCCCAAAGACGGCTTTATAACACCTGCTCAGTTCATCCCTGTAGCTGAAGAGTCCGGACTAATTGACAAGATCGGTCAATATGTCTTTTTCGAGGCCACTTCACAAATCTCCAAATGGTACAAAGAGGGATATAATCCCGGTTATGTCGCAATCAACCTTTCAACGAATGAACTGCAAAACGAGGACTTTGTGACTACTATTGAAAAAGGTCTACTCGCATCAGAATGCAAAGCTGAATGGGTTGAACTTGAGATCACTGAGGGCTATACGATGAGACACCCCGAGCAGGCGATTCAAATATTACAAAGTATGAAAGATCTAGGTATTAGACTGTCAATTGATGACTTTGGTACAGGTTATTCATCCCTTTCCTATCTAAAAAGGCTCCCTGTACACAAGCTCAAGATCGATCAGTCTTTTGTTTCTGGTCTACCTGACAATAAGGATGACAGTGCTATCGTCAAAACAATCATATCCTTGGCAAAAGCAATGAAGTTCAATCTGATTGCAGAAGGTGTTGAAACTCCAGAACAGGAGAACTTTCTTATTAAAAACGGATGTAATAACATCCAGGGATATCTGCACTCAAGACCGATGCCTGCTGATGAGATGGAAGCGTTTTTAAAGTCGTTTAATAAATAGGAAGTATCTGCCGTTGAAACAGATAAAAGGGCGGTTAAGGACCGCTAAGATTGACTTATTGACATTTATTTTTTAAGACCAGTTCAAAAGAGACCTCAATATCACTCCATGTCTTACCCTTACCCTGCTGCGATGAAGCATCATTGATAGCGCTAAGTGCTGGTGAAGCCAAGAAGTTCAACAGATCGATCTTACCATGTGCTTTCAATGTCTTCTCATCGAAGGTATAAGGCATATAGATACTCTGAGAAACATCATTCATCGTGATCTCAACACTCAACTCTTCTTTATCCAGGTCCACTCGTTTTATGATCGCATCTATATGATCGCCGATCATGTGCTTGAAGAAGGCTGTGACCAGAGTTTTGTCGCGTTCTTTATTCTCAGTATTTACTGTGTTCGTATCTATATGTACGGTTGCCATCGTAAAGTAAGAAAAAGCACAATCGTCTTTCTTCTGCTGTGCTTCGAAATTCAGTGTATCAAAACCACCCCTTACCCCAACTTTTTCGGGTGTTTCAAAGGCTGTCCAGTTTACTGTGATACTCTCAACCTCACAACTTGAAGCAAGAAGTGAACTGCTAAATAAGAGTGAAGTAATAAAAACAATCAACTTTTTCATTATATATCCCCATTATGTTTTCTTATATTATAGCTACTGATATTTACTTCAGCCTTATAGTATCTCTAAAAAATAAAACAAACATACAAGTAAACATAGATTTTAGAAAAAACTGTTTACAATGTCATCAAATAATAAGGATATATATGTTTTTAGACTTTGATGTTAACCTTGACACTGCTATAGATGAGCTTACAGCCCTTTTAGAAAAAAGTAAAAAAGAGATCGATGCTCTCCTTCGATTAGAGAATAAAACTTATGAGAATTTTGTCAAACCTTTTGAGATGATAGATGAGCGTTTGGAATGGTTCTTCACGCCTATCTCGCATCTTAATTCCGTCAACAACTCCGAACAGACACAAAAAGTATATGCTGATGCACTACCTATTCTGACAGAGTACGGCACCGAGGTCTCACAAAATGAAGAGATATACAAAGCCTTTAAAGCAATCAAACAGAATGAAGGAAACTCTTTAAACCAAGAGCAAAATCAAGTTTTGGATCATAACATCCGTGACTTTGAACTAAGCGGTGCCCACCTGGAACAGTCTAAAAAAGATCGTTTGAAAGAGATCAACCTCAGAAAAAGTACACTCACCAATGACTTCTCTCAAAACCTTTTAGATGCAACCAATGCTTATGAGCTGATCATCAAAGATGAGAAAGATGTAGAAGGTATTCCCGCCTCTGATTTAGAAGGAGCGAAACAAGATGACGGTACTTACAAGTTCACACTCCAGATGCCTTCGTACATCGCTTATATGACATACGGAAAGAACCCTTCACTTCGTGAAGAACTTTATAAGGCTTACACGACTCGCGCTCCGCAAAATGCAGATATCATTGATGAACTTATGCAACTGCGCCAAGAGATGGCAAAACTTCTTGGATTCAATAACTTTGCCGAACTTTCAATTGCACCAAAGATGGCGACATCAACAGACAAGGTCATTGGATTTCTTGAAGAACTTGCCGTATCATCAAAACCTCAGGCGAAAAGAGAACTGGCTGAACTTGAAGAATTGGCAAAGAAAGAAGGCCAGGACAAGATACAGAGTTTTGACACTGCCTACTACTCAGAGATTCTCAAAAAAGAAAAGTACGAGATTGATGAGGAAGCCTACAGGCCTTATTTTGAGCAGAAGTCTGTCGTTCAAGGTCTTTTTGACTTCTTGAACAGACTCTTAGGGATTGAGTTTAGACCTAGCGATATCAAACTATGGGATGAAAAAGCTTCTGCATATGACCTCTATATTGATAATATTTTACGCTCACGTCTGTACATAGACCTTGAAGCACGTTCGTCTAAACGTGGTGGTGCCTGGATGAACAACTGGCAAACGCATGGTAAGGATGAGAACGGCGAGACTATACTCTCTTCAGCTTACATCGTATGTAATTTCCCTGCTTCTACCGAGACAAATCCGTCCCTACTTCGTCATGATGATGTGGTTACGCTCTTTCACGAGATGGGACATGCGCTGCATCATATGCTCTCAAAGGTCAATGAGATCTCTGTCAGTGGTGTAAACGGTGTCGAATGGGACGCGGTTGAGTTTCCTTCACAGTTCTTAGAAAACTTTGCCTATGAGCCTCAAGTCCTTCGTCTCTTTGCCAAGCATCATGAAAGCGGTGAAGTACTCTCTAATGAGATGATAGCCAAACTTGACAAGGCAAGAAACTTTCAATCAGCTATGGGTATGCTTCGTCAATTAGAATTCTCAATTTTTGACTTTAAACTTCATATGAAGCTTCATATCGGAGATGAAGTCCAAGCTCTTCTTGACTCAATTAGAAATGAAGTCAGCCTACTTAAACCGCCAAGCTATAACAAGTTCCAAAATGGTTTTGCCCACATCTTTGCAGGTGGCTATGCAGCAGGTTATTATTCTTACAAGTGGGCGGAAGTCCTCTCTGCTGATGCCTTTTTCCATTTTGTTGATAACGGTATCTTTGAAGAGGAGATCGCTGCCTCTTACAGAGATATCATTCTTGGTCTAGGTGGAAGTGAAAGTATGTCCGTCCTGTTTGAGAAGTTCATGGGAAGAGAGCTTGATACAACAGGCCTGCTTCGCCTTAATGGCATCGCTGCATGAGAAACCTCTGGTTTCTCCTCTTTCTAACACTCTCGATTTTTGGAGGAACCACTGTGAAAATCGCAACCTATAATGTAGAAAACCTTTTCGACCTGAAATATGATGGAACAGAATACAGTGAGTATATCCCCAATACCATCTGGAAATGGAACAGAGAGAACTTTAGAAAAAAGATCAAAAACATCTCTAAGGTCATTGTCGATATCAATCCAGATGTCATTGCACTCACAGAGATAGAATCAGACATTGCCTTAAAAGAATTACAAAAAGAGCTCTCAAGACAAGGACTTTATTTTAGATTTCGCGCCATTGCCGATAAAAAAAATAGCTCTGTAAAATCTGCCATCCTAAGCAAATACCCTCTAAGAAAAAAAGAGATCGTCATCTCACATAACAGAGGTCCACGAAATATCCTGGAAGTAAAACTCAATATAGACTCAAAGCCCCTATACATCTATGTCAACCATTGGAAGTCAAAGTCTGGTCCTGAGAGTAAACGTATCCTCTACGCAAAAGCACTAAAAAAACGACTTGAGCAACTTCCGCATAACAGTGACTATCTCCTAGTAGGTGACTTCAATGCCCATTATGAAGAGCACAAGATTTTTATCAAAAAACGTAAACACAACGACACTAACGGCATCACTGGCATCAATCACATTCTTAGAACCATTGATAAAGGTGAAGAGCTTTATACAAAAGAGACATTGCAAAAAGACGGGAACTATAACCTGTGGATGGAACTAGATAAAGAAGATAGGTGGTCACATATATTCAAGGGCAGAAAAGAGGCCCTTGATCATATGATCATCTCACCTTCTTTAATGGATCAGAAGAAAAGCCACTATATAGAAGGAAGCTTCAAGAACTTTCAAAAAGATTACCTTTTTACCAAAAGCAAAAAGAAGCTTTATCGATGGCAAAGAAGCAGAAGCCGGCCTCGTCATCATACCGGAAAGGGATATTCTGATCACCTGCCTATATTAGCAGAGTTTTATATCGATTAGAAAGACTAAGCTATCCAACCGCCACCTATTAGCTTGTTACCGTCATAAAAGACGGCTGCCTGTCCCTTGGCAACACCGAGAACTGGCTCTTCTAGCTTGATCGTCCCCGTGTTGCCGTCAAGTTCCACATGACACTTGACTGCCGTTGTACGGTAACGGAGTTTAACCGTCGTATCAAAACTCGTTCGCTCATCAAACATATTAATGTCTCTGATTGTTACGTCTGAGCACTCTAACGCATCTTTAAGACCGACAACGATCTGATTGGTCTGTGGAAGTATCTTTGTCACATAGTGCGGATCATGCGCTCCATGAACTGTAAAGCCCTTACGCTTACCGATAGTGTAATGCATATAACCCTTATGCTCACCCACTACATTCCCATCCGCATCTATGACATCACCCGGTTGATCAACCTGTACATGATCTTTTAAGACATCTGTGTAGGTTGTCTCAACAAAACATATCTCACTTGACTCTGCCTGCGATGCAAAAGACTCTAGTCCCTTGATTGAAGCAGCATACTCTTTGATATCACTCTTATGACGTGTCCCTAAAGGAAAGATCAGTCGAGGCAAGATATCTTTTTGAATGTAAAAAAGAAAATAACTCTGATCCTTCGTGTCATCTTCAGCTTGGAGAAGATACTTACCATCCGTTTGGATGTAGTGTCCTGTTGCAAGATAATCCGCACCCACCTTATCTGCAAACTTCAACATCTCACCAAATTTCAGATTTCTGTTACACAAGGCACAGGGATTAGGTGTTTCACCCTCTTTATAGGTCTGGATAAAAGGATCAACGACTTTCTCTTTAAAGGTTTCTTGCAAGTCAAGTATATGCAGTTTAACACCTGCAAAGTCTGCTGCTTTTTGTGCACGCGCCTGGTGAATCTCATGATAACCCGGCTTGGAATGTAGTTTCATATACACACCTTCGACTTCATATCCATCTTCTTTAAGCAGGAGTGTTGAGACTGTTGAATCAACGCCTCCACTCATCCCTATTAATACTTTTTTCTTTGACATTCTCTTCCCTAATTTTCAATGTCCGTTATATATGGTAAGAGTCTTTTCCCTTATGAATATCACGGTTTTCAAAGAAGTTTGATAAAGAGTGAAAATACTCCGTATTTTCCATTCCAACTTCTTTGAGTGCCTTGATCTGAACACCTAACGAGGCTTTGATCTGCTCAGCTATATGATCAAGGTCATCTGTTAGTGTAATAATATCTAAATCTTCGGCATCTATCATTCCCTCAGCTAACAAGGTAGTTTTCATAAAATCCATCAAAGGTTGGAAAAACTTCACCCCTACAACAAAGATTTTCACACCTTCGACTTTCTTGGTCTGTACAAGAGTAAGTGCTTCAAACAGTTCATCCAAAGTTCCAAATCCCCCTGGAAAAATCACATAGGCAATAGAATACTTGACCAACATCACTTTTCGTGAAAAGAAGTAGTCAAAGGTCTTCTCCTTAGTCGTAAACGGGTTAATCGTCTGCTCCATCGGAAGATCTATATTCAGCCCTATAGATTCAATATGCGGATTATTATAAGCACCCTTGTTCGCCGCTTCCATAATACCGGGACCACCACCGGTGATAACATTAAAACCGGCTGCTCCCAACTTGTCTCCAAGTATGACTGCATTTTTATAATAGGAGTGTTCTCTATCTGTGCGCGCCGACCCAAAGACAGTAACCGAAGGACCAAGGTCTCCAAGTTCATCAAAGCCGTGTACAAAATCAGCAATGATCTTAAATACCGACCAGGTATCTGCCGATTTAATATCCTTTGCATATCTCTCTTGTAAGACCTTCTGGCCTTTTCTTCGGCGTTCCATAACAGCTCCTTTTAAAAGGTTAATTATTTATCTATCAGTATATTCTTTTCATAGGTACAAAGTAAAGGGGGATGTCTTGTCGTGAAATCATATAATGATCTCATAACCCAGATAAGAAGAAGGAGACTTAACCCTTAAGTTGCTGTAAACGATCTTTCTTACTACCGATAGTCGTAATCTGAACGCCAAAGTTTCCATCAACGATAACCACTTCGCCTTGAGCGATAATGTGATTGTCGACTAAAATATCCAATGGGTCATTAGCCAATTGGTTGAGTTCGATCACTGAACCGATATCCATACTAAGAACATCTCTTAAAAGCATCTTCTTCTCACCAATACGAACACGCAAAGGGAGTTTAACATCCATAATAAGATTTATATTATTGTCTGCATCACCTGTAAAAGCTGCTGAAGATGATGAGGCAACTGGCGCACCAGAATTCGCTTCCTGTGCTGTTTCTCCAGCAACCTCGGGTGCCGAAGCTTCATCTGCACTAAATACTTTTTCTGTCGGCTCATCAATAACAAACATCATCAAAGAGTTTATGTCCCCTAAACTAAAGTTATAGACAAACATCTTTGAGTAAGCCTCAAGATTGATCTCTCCATCTTCGGCAATAAACTCAATATTCGAGACCTTAAAGTTTAAGGTTGGTAGTTCGGCCTGAGAGGTCAACGCTGTTGAAAGTGCTGATAAGATATTAGATACGATCTCTTTTGTCGCATCAAGATCCTCATCATCCATACTCTCTTTACCTTCTCCTTCGCCACCAAGCATCAAGTCACCCAAGGCAGTTGCTAAGGTCGGAGGAATAGCTATGGCAGCCTTTGCTTCAATGTCACCGCTGACATCAGCTGATATCACCGCTGTTGGAGGAATAATATTTGAAACGATTGAGATCGTCTCTTCTTCTTTTAGCTCTAAACTAGGCGCCTGTCCTGTTAACCCTTCAATAGTCGCAATCGTCTCTGACTCAAAAAGCTTAATAAACTCATTCATTTGCAAAATCCTCATCTTCATGATCATCTTCTTCGCGATACATGATCTCTTTTACCCCAGATATCTTGTCACGACGAACTTCTTCATAATGTTTTAACACACGTTTTACATCATCTCTTTCTGTGTAGATGATCTCTGAGATACAGATCGATTTTCTAAACCGACGAAGTCCTATCTCTCCCTTAAAGCGCTCTTTTCCATCAACACTCAGACTGACAATATCATCTCCACTTGCATTGAGTCGGATGATATCTCCACTGTTAAGATCAAGCACTTCTCTCAGACTCAGTTCTGCCATACCAAGATTCGCTTCAACAGTAACCTTGGCCCCACCAATCAGTACTTGCAGCTCTTGGTTACGACTCTTTTTCGAGCTTGTCTCATTAAGCATCAAATCACGTGACGCCAATTTAGGAAGCACGGGTTCTAGTGCGATTACAGGATAACAGATATTCATCATCCCCGAGCTATGTCCGATGATTATTTCCATAACAACCATAACGACGATCTCATTTTGGGCAACGATCTGCACGACATTAGGGCTTGACTCTTTAGACTCAACAGAAGGATAGACTTCTGCAACCGGTCCCCAAGCCTCTTTGAGTGTACTCATCATAACACGAAGAACAGTCTCAAAAAGACTGAGCTCGATATCTGAGAACTCCCTATTAGACTCAAAAGGCTCACCCTTACCACCTAAAAGTCGATCAAGCATTGGAAAAGCAATCGATGGATTGATCTCCAAGACTCCTGACCCTTCTAGTGGTTTCATCGAGAAGACATTAAATGATGTCGGGTTTGGCAAAGACATCAAGAACTCACCATAAGTCATCTGATCGACAGAATGAAGTTGAATCTCTACGATCGAACGCATAATGGCTGAGATCTGTGACGAGAGGGATCGGGCCATCTTGTCATGTATTCCTCTAAAGGCGCGTAACTGCTCTTTTGAAACACGGTTTGGTCGTTTAAAGTCATAAAGGGTAATCTGCTTCTGTTCAAAGACTTCTTCTTCTTCGACCCCT
>Ga0316204_10012931_pt1 | contig 10069 bp, 4 predicted proteins | sample 6monrhotite_MG_2_FD_205661 | JGI IMG/M metagenome (GOLD analysis project Ga0316204, IMG submission 205661) | Microbial mat bacterial communities from mineral coupon in-situ incubated in ocean water Damariscotta River, Maine, United States -... | ecosystem: Environmental > Aquatic > Marine >... | reverse complement strand
TTTTATATAAAGTTGGCGGTAAAGGTGCCATTATTGCGATATCTCCCGAAGGAAAAGTCGTATTTTCAATGAATGGTGACGGTGCTTATCGTGGAGTCTTCTCTTCAGAGATATCGTCAAAAACAGCTATTTATGCTGATCAACCTCTAGAATAATCTGCAATTATTAATGGATTTTTTAAACAAAGATGGATTAGGAAGAAATTATGCGGATTGAGTACGATTCTATAGGAAAAGTTTATGTGCCAAATGATTGTTATTACGGTGCACATACTCAGCGAGCACTTGATAATTTTGATATTTCAGGAACTCTTATTCTAGATATTCCAGAGTTACTGGTTTCTTTTGCGTGGATTAAAAAAGCAGCTGCAATTACCAATCATGAGAGCGCAAACCTATCATTTGAAATAGCTCAAGCTATTTGTGATTCATGTGATGAGGTTATTGCCGGAAAACTGCGTGAGGAATTTTGTGTGGATGTATTGCAAGGGGGAGCGGGTACATCAACCAATATGAACTTTAATGAAGTGATTGCTAATCGCGCGCTTGAGATAATGGGGCATGAAAAAGGTCTCCATCAAATCGTTCATCCAAATGATCATGTTAATTGCTCTCAATCAACTAACGATAGCTATGCTACAGCTGTTCGGCTAACGGTCTATCAATTAGTTGAGAGTGTAGAACCCGAATTAGAAAAGCTTATTCAAGAATTTCGTAAAAAAGCTACTGAATTTTCTCATATTAAAAAACTTGCTAGAACGCAACTTCAAGACGCCGTGCCTATTTTTGTTGGTGAGGAATTTGAAGCTTACGCAGAAACTCTCGAAGAAGACCTTGAAAAATTAAATGAGCTAAAGAATATCTTTTTAGAAGTAAACTTAGGAGGTACTGCGGTAGGTAACGGTGTAGGGGCTGATATGGAGTACCAACAAATGATAATACCTTGTTTGTCGCAGATCAGCGGGTTAGCGGTGCAAGCAGCTTCCAACAAAATTGAAGCGACGTGGGATATGGGAGCTTTTACATTATTGAGTGGTATGTATAAGCGATTAGCACTAAAGCTTTCTAAGATTTGCAATGATCTTCGGTTGTTGTCGTCTGGTCCAGTAGGTGGCTTGGGGGAGATTTCTTTGCCAATTCGTCAAGTAGGATCGTCTATTATGCCTGGCAAGGTTAATCCAGTTATACCAGAGGTTGTTAACCAAGCTTGTTTTAGAGTGTTTGGGGCTGATACAACCATTACATTTGCCGCTGAATCTGGGCAGTTACAGTTGAATGCAATGGAACCCGTGATTCTTTATTCGTTACATGAATCAAGTGTTTTATTAAGAAATTCGATACAAACTTTAACTGATAATTGTATTAAAGGCATTACTGTTAATGAAGATGTTTGTCTTAAGCATTTAAACGATAGTACCGCACTAGCCGTTAATCTAGTTGCTGATAAGGGCTATGAGTTTGCAGCTAAGCTAGCGAAAGATTCGCAACAATCAGGTATCAGCTTTGTAAAGTTTATTTCAAGATATCATCCTGAATTGCTGGATATCATCAGACGGTGAGCATTAATGATATTTTCGGTTAATAAAATAAATTAATTTTTCTCCAGATATTGGGTAATCAATTAAATAGGCAATCGCTAAGGTTGATAAGTATTTGGCTGAATCGGTTGTCATTTTGTAAACTTCCTTATTACCAGATTACCGCTGGCAATCTCCATTCGATTATTTTATGATTAAGCTTACGAGATAATAATAAAATACCAAGCACACTCGGTATATATCACCTAAGAGAGGAAAACTGGATGAAAAGACTTGCCATTGCTGTCGTTCATGGGCTGGGTAGCGAAGAAGAATTCTACTCTGTTGAATTGAAGCACCGAATTACTGAAGAGTATATGAAGGGTGGAGAAGGGCGTTTAGAAGATGACCTTTTGTTTTTTGAGATCTATTGGGCTGATATTGTAAAGGACGAGCTTGCTGCTTTCAGAGAAAAGGCTAACTATAAAGGCGATCTTGCTTATCAAAACCTTCGTCAGATAATGACGGATGCTCAAGCGTTAGCATTGCTTTATACCCCTGGAACAGCTGTCTATGAAGGTATTAATAATCGTATAAAAGATGGAATGAGAAAGTTTGCAGCTCACAGGCGAGTGAATCAAGATGAAACACCCTTAGTTGTTTTAGCACATTCTTATGGTGGAGTCATGATGAGCCATTATATTCGAGCGATGCAAGCAAGTGATTCTGAAATGAGCAATTTTGAAACCATGAAAACTTTGGCGGGTTATGTTACTTTTGGTAACCCTCAGGGGATTTATACTATGAGCGGTTTGAATTCTGAACTAGGTCATTGTTGCAAAATTACTGGCTCAGCATTGCCCGCCGATCTTGCTAAGAGAGCGCGTTGGTATAACTTTTACGATAAGGATGACATTGTCGCTTATCCGTTGAAAGGTTTGTCAGATGAATTTAATGCTAATGTTGATGCTGATTATGAAATTAACGTTGGTAGTGCAGCGACATCTTGGAATCCTGCGTGTCATACAGGTTATTGGGAAGATAAAGATTTCTACAAGCCAGTTGCAGAGTTTATTGGTGAATTAAGAGCACCCCATACTTTTTGGGAATAATTGTTAGCGGTTTGTATGAGTTAAAAAAGCCTGCAAAAGCAGGCTTTTCTTTTGTATGACTATGAGAAATTAAAAAGTAATATACGATGGACATAAATGATTACCAAGTGAGAGACTTGCGAGAAATATTCTCTTTAAGTAAAACGATTACGCAGCGAAAAAGAAAGCAACAAGCGACAGAGCAACTCGAAGTCAAATTAAAAAATCTACAACAACAATCTAAAAATAAAACCCAACAAATAGTAAGTCAACTGCCTTCAATTTCTGTTGAAGAAGCTTTGCCAATCTTTGAAATAACTTCGCAACTGATAGAATTAATAAAAGATAATCAAGTAGTGATTGTGGCAGGAGAAACTGGTTGTGGTAAAACGACCCAGTTGCCAAAAATTTGTTTACAAGCAGGTTTAGGAACTCGAGGGTTAATCGCTCACACTCAGCCGAGAAGAGTTGCAGCAACAAGCGTTGCAGCAAGAATCGCTAGCGAAATAAAGAGGCCTCTCGGTGATCTTGTTGGGTACTCTGTTCGTTTTTCTGATAAATATAGTAATAATACACGAATCAAATTAATGACTGATGGGATATTGTTATCCGAACTTCAATCAGATCCAATGCTTAGCCGATATCAAGTCATTATTATCGACGAAGCTCACGAAAGAAGTTTAAATATCGATTTTATTTTAGGTTTTTTAAAGCAGTTATTGAAAAAGAGAAAAGAGTTAAAGGTTATAGTCACTTCTGCCACCATTGACCCTCTAAGTTTTTCAAAATATTTCAATCAAGCTCCAATTGTAACCGTAGAAGGACGAACATTTCCTGTTGAAGTTAGATATCAACCGATAGAAGAATGTGAGAATACAGATTCGACTGATCTTGAAATGATGAATATAAAATCAGCGGTTGACACATGCTTAAATGCACCGAGTGGAGATATTCTAATATTTTCACATGGCGAACATGAAATAAAAAATATTTCAAAATTTTTAAATCAACAAAATTATCCTAACCTTTTAATTTTACCGCTTTATGCCCGATTAAGTATTAATGAACAACAAGCGATATTTAAAAGTTCTAGTAAAAGAAAAATAGTTATTGCAACCAACGTCGCTGAAACTTCATTAACCATACCTAACATTCTATTTGTCATAGATTTAGGAACAGCAAGAATTAGCCGCTATAGCCAAAGAAATAAAATTCAACAGTTGCCGATTGAAAAAATATCTCAGGCAAGCGCAGAACAAAGAAAAGGAAGGTGTGGACGAATTGCTCCTGGCATCTGTATTCGTCTTTATTCAGAAGATGATTTTGATTCGCGTCAAGAGTTTACTCAAGCAGAAATTAAGCGAACTAATTTATCTTCGGTGGTATTGCGTTTAAAGTCGATGGGGGTTAAACAAGTAGAGTTGTTTCCTTTTATCGAATCGCCAGATGAAAAACAGTGGAAAGTGGCATTTAATTTACTTTTTGAGTTGGCGGCAATGAATGAACAACGACAAATCACGGCAATCGGTAAAAGAATGTCGTTGCTGCCCTTAGATCCTCAGTTGGCAAGAATACTATTAGAGCCAACACTTCAAGCTGTTGATGAGATGCTCATTATAGCAAGCTTTTTAAGTGTTAGAGACGTTAGGTTGAGACCTCATGATCGACAACAAAAGGCGGATCAGTTACACGCCAAATATAATGAAAAATCTTCGGATGTTATTTCTATCATTAATTTATGGCGACATTTACAAAAAGAAAGAAAAAACGTTTCATCAAATCAATTTAGACGTTGGTGCCAGAAAAACATGATCAACTTTGTCGGTTGGCTTGAATGGCGAAATGTTTATCAACAGATAAAAGAAAACATTAATAATTTAGGCGTTAATCTTAATCAGAAGGCAGCAGAACCTGAGGAGATTCATCGTTCATTGATTTGTGGTTTTATTAGTCATGTTTTGATGAAAACTCAAGAAAGAACTTACCAAGGTGCAAGAGGGCTAAAGGTTTGGATACATCCTTCATCCGTGTTTTTTAAACAAAATAGCCAATGGCTTCTTTCAACTGAAATGATCGAAACGAATAAGGTTTATGCTCGTTCAAATGTCCCGATAAAAGTTGATTGGTTAGAAAAAATAGCACCACATTTAACTAAAATTCATTACCAAAATATACATTGGCGCAAGAAAAATGGCCATGCTGCCTGCTTTTTAAACTTAACTTTATTAGGTTTGCCAATTGTTAGTCGTCGATTGGCTGACTATAGTCAAATTGAACCCGTTGAATCAAGAGAGCTATTCCTCTTAGAAGGTCTAGCAAAAGATAATTTAAATCAAAACTTTCCGTTTCTAAATCGAAATCGAGACATTATCAATGACATTCGTTTAGAAGAAGAAAAACTTCGAAAATCTAACCTGTTAATAAATGAACAAGATTTAGTAAAAAAATATGATGATAAAATCCCCAGCCAAGTTGTTAACTCGTTAGGATTAAAAAAATGGTTGAAATGTCAATGGCAAGAAAGAAATAAAGTCCTTTCTTTTAGCAAGGAGTCTTTATCACAAAACAATAGTGATTCGATTGATGAATACCCATCAGATATTTTTATTAAAGGTGTGTCTTTGCCACTTTCGTATTGCTTTTCTCCGGGAGAGCCAGAAGATGGAATTACTGTCGATATCCCAAAAGAAATGATTAACCAGTTTAAGCAAAATGATTTTGATTGGTTAGTTCCAGGCTACCTCAATGAAAAAATTCTTGGAGTTCTAAAAATTCTTCCAAAAAAAAATAGAAAACCTCTAATCCCCTTAGCTCAGACCGCTAGTGAATGTGCTGTTGAAATACTAAAACAGAAAAATTATTTCGAACAACCATTTAAAACAGTATTGGTTAAAACAATAAATCAGTTGAAAAGTGTTAGGTTAACTGAAAATGATTTGGATTTAGACGCTTTGCCGGTTCACTTAAAAATAAAATTCAAGAACCATTCTTCTGGGAAAGGCAGTCAGCCAATCATTCATAAATTAACGGAGTTGAAAAACGGCGCAGCAACGCAATATAGTAAGACTAAAAATAGTGCTGCGGCTAAAGATCAGCTATTAAAACTAAATTCATGGCCTGATTTTGATATTGAACTGGAGGTGATAAAAAATATTTCGGGTAATCAAATTAGAATTTTTCAAGGTTTGATGGATAAAAATACTCATGCAGAAGTTGCTGAATTTTCTGATCTTGAGGCTGCTAGTTTAAATCATAGAAAAGGAATTGCTAGACTGATTCTACTCAACCAACTTCGGCTAGTAAAAGATATTAAAAATGGTTGGCCTGAACGCCGTGAAATAGAGAAGTATCAGATTAGGTTTGGCGGTTTTGAACCTTTATTAGATTGGGTTGCATTATCTGTAGCGATAGAAATTATAAATAAAGAAGAAAAACTGATCAGTACAGAAAAACAATTTTTTGTTTTATGTGATATTTTTTCGTCTACTGCGAGACATAAAATCGCAGAAAGGCTCTCTCAATTAATTAAACTATTGCGGCAAGTAGATAGAATATATAATCAACTATCAAGTTTAAACAGTGATGTTTATCAAGAGTCGGTTGAGGATATCAAAAAACAAATTATTAGCTTGTGGTCCGGTGATCGATTTATCCAGCTTGGAGGTCAATTAAATTCAACCTATTCTAGGTACCTTAACGCGATAGATTCTCGTATGACTCGAGTAAAAGAAAATTTTCCTAAAGAGCAACAGGCCCTTGATAATTGGCAAGAGTGGCAACAGTGGTTTCTAGAATTTGAGCAGGTTGAATGTGATACTAAAACTAAAAGGTTGATCGACGAATTATTTTGGATGATGGAAGAGTATCGTGTCAGTTTGTTTGCTACAAATGTTAAAACTCAAGGAAGTATCTCGGCTAAAAAGCTTCAAGCAAAATTTGAGTTAATTGAATCAAATCTCGCCAGTTCACAAGGTTGATATTTAACCAAACTAAGTTTTATTTTTGAAAATTACTGCTATTATTATATATACCCGCTCCATCTTAATATGCAGGTTTCAGCACCAAGATTAGGCGCATTTAGGCGAGACTAGAAACAGCCATATTTGAGGCAAGTAATTTTTGAGCTAGTCATTCTAGCTGAGCACTGAATCATGCCTCTAGAGGTGGAGGAGGTATCGATAATTTAATTTTAGACAGCCTATGGGTTGCTATGGAAATTTGTTTATTATCACTTAACCTAGCTTAAGGTTTATTTGGCGGTTATTAATATTACTATTTATTTAAGATTTTTATTCCAGTTAATTGGCACAACGCTGTTGCTATATGTTTCAACTGCGGGGGCTCTCGATCCCGATCGGCACCTTTCACAATACAATTCTAAACAATGGGGGGTCGATCAGCAACTTCCCCAAATTTCGGTTACTTCTTTGGTTCAGGATGATAAAGGTTATATTTGGGTAGGTACGCAAAGTGGTGTTGCTCGATTCAATGGCAAGGAGTTCGTCGCTTTTAATCAGGCAAATAGCAAAGCATTTACTAGTAATATCATTGCTGATTTAATCTTTGATTCAAATAGAACCCTTTGGGTGCTAACTGATAACGGTCTCATCAAATTAGGTAGTCACGGTTTTGTTACTATCCCAGATACAAAAAAATTAATGGTTAAGCCGAGTAAAATATTTGAGTATCAGCAGCAGATTCTTGTTTCTTCTGTGAGTGGTATTTTTAAGGTTGTTGATGATCAGCTAGAAGTATTACTGCCTTCTATTGAAAGCTATTCCTTGGATTCTTTTAATAACCAGTTAATAATTGGTGCTAGAGGTCAGCTAGGAACATTTGAGAATGGTCAATTAAGGTATAAAAAACTACCACAAAAATTCAATAAAGCGGCTATAAACGATATGCAAGTTATTGGCGACGATGTTTGGTTAGCGACTTCCAAAGGGCTATTGATTTACCGTCAGAATAACTTTGTGCAGCCTGCTAACATCTCTCAATTCGTCAATGAATCAGCCAATAGTTTATACCTTGATAATAATAATCTTCTCTGGGTTGCAACCGATATTGGCGTCTATCGTCTAAATGGAGAGTTACTGAACAATGACTCTGAAACCTTAAGTTACCCTCGTGTATCAACTTTTATGCAAGACAAAGATAACACTCTTTGGCTGGGTACCAGCGATAGGGGATTATTTCAACTTTGGGATAGTTGGTCAGTCAGGTATGAGCAGGCACATGGTATCAATGAAAGCTTGATTTGGAGTGTTGCTGGAGATAGCTTGTCTGATTTTTTAGTGGGTACTGACAAAGGGGTCTATAAAATGGGAGATAATCGGTTTTCACCCTTTATCAATAAATCTCAACTTCCAGATCCCTCTGCCTATACATTGTTTATTGATAATGACCAGTCGGTTTGGGTAGGAACCAAGGGTGGAATTGCCCATTTTAGTTCAGATGGAAGTCGTATAGAAAGCCATTACCTTGATCCGTTGCTTGGTATTCAAATTAACGGAATATATCGGGATTCTAAGGACATTCTTTGGATTGTCACCCTTCAAGGAAGTTACAAGCTAGAAAATGAATCGATTATTCCAATTGGTGTAGCTAGTCGCTATGAACGAGAGAGCTTTCGCTCAGTGATTGAGTTTGAAGGTGAAATTTTTCTTGGTTCTCAAACAGGTTTAGTTAAATTCGATGGTATAGATGGGTATTCATCAATCGCTGATAGTCGTCTACAGACTTTTATAACGGGTTTTATCAAATATAAAAATTATTTGATTGTGGGAACTTATAGCAAAGGTTTGTTTATCTATTCTAGTGGAAAGTGGATCAATATTAACCAAGTTCATGGTTTGGTGTTTAATGATTCATTTAGTCTAAATCTACTCAACGACTCTTTATGGGTTTCTGGTTTTGGTGGTATCTATCGCTTGAAGCTATCAGAACTAATCGATTTTGTGAACGGCACAAGGCAACAAGTTTCAGCTGAGCCTATTTTAAACGACAGTGGTTTTGTTGCTGGTAGTCAAAAAGCCTATTGTTGTAATGGTGCTGGACATGCAAAATCAGCAGTAATTAATGGTGATATTTGGCTACCCACACGAAGTGGAGTATTAAAATTGGAGCCATCAAAAGTAATTAAAGATCAACCACTTGTTGATACAGTCATTGAATCGATCGTTATTCAACAGAAAAATTTTGATATGTATTTTTATAATCAAAGTACTCATGGTCACAATGAAACAGTTTTTGATAGCAGGGATATTAGTTTTAAATATATCGGTTTAACTAGTCTGGATGATGGATTAGTTAATTATAAACACCGGTTAGTGGGTTATTCCTCTAAATGGATTAATAACGGCAATCGTCATGAGGCAATTTATACCAATTTGCCCCATGGTAAATATGTTTTTGAAGTGATGGCAAGTAATCGTAATGGACTCTGGCCGGAAAAACCAACACAGCTTAGCTTTACTGTTAATGCTCGTTATCATGAGACCATCTATTTTAAAATTCTTGTTATTGCTGGGAGTTTCATTATTCTTTATGGATTATATCGGTTAATAATCTATCGAAATAGAAGAAAAGTCGTGATGCTTGAAGAAATGATGAGTGAAAAGACCAAAGAGCTGTTGATTTCAAATAATAAATTAGCAGAAGCTAATAATCGTTTGTCGATTTATTCCTACACAGATCCACTAACTGGCGCGCATAATCGACGTTATTTTGTTAAACAAATTATGAGTGACATAGCTCATTATGTTAGAAATGAAGCGAAAGAGCTGACGAAACAAAATATAGTATTGATGCTTGTCGATCTCGATTTTTTTAAAGAGATTAACGACCAATATGGACATAATTCTGGAGACGAAGTCTTAAAGCAGGTTGTTACTTTGCTCAGGGATGATATCCGCGATGGCGATTACTTGATCCGATGGGGGGGGGAGGAGTTTCTAATAGCCCTGCGCCCAGACCATGTTTCAGGCGTTGATGATATGTGTGTACGCTTACTTAAAAAGGTTAAAAATCATACTTATAAAGGTGCTAATGGTGAATTAATCGATTTAACCATTTCTGTGGGCTTTTGTTTGTATCCTATGGTCAAACAAGTGGTTGATAATTGGTCTTGGGAAGAAGCACTGGAAATTGCTGACAAAGCTCTCTATCAAGCGAAAACTAATGGGCGAAACCAATGGGTAGGTTATCAATTTTTACCTAATGTTATTGAAAATTTCTCCGCTCAGAGCCGGCATAACCTCGATGATGCTTGGTTTCAGCGTTTTTCAGGAAATGCCTCTAATTAGTTTACTGCAATAAATATCAAGTCATACTACTTCTCCAATCTAGCTTATCCGTTAAGCCAAAACAACTTACGACATAATTAACTTACCACTTAATTAATAGTTTACAAACCGATCAAAAAGGTCTAGAGTACTATTTGTACGGGTAGTGCTTGTGCGGA
>Ga0316204_10012929_pt1 | contig 10071 bp, 8 predicted proteins | sample 6monrhotite_MG_2_FD_205661 | JGI IMG/M metagenome (GOLD analysis project Ga0316204, IMG submission 205661) | Microbial mat bacterial communities from mineral coupon in-situ incubated in ocean water Damariscotta River, Maine, United States -... | ecosystem: Environmental > Aquatic > Marine >... | reverse complement strand
CCCTAGTTATTATATCATTACGTGATCAATATCCTGCTATTTATAACTTTAAGTGTGATCCGGCCCTGGCTGCGACCCATATTTGACTGTTACTTAATTTAATAAAGTTTGTGACTAATCAAGTATTACAGTTAGGGGCTTAAATTAAATTCAAAGCTAGATCTTTGAATACTTATTAGGCGTCACCTCAGATACTGCATACTTCTCTAATTAAATGACCTCGTAACATAAGCAGCTTTTACGCTTCCCTTTTTCGAAAAGTACCCTAGAGCCAATTTGACCATTTTGTCTATTGGCACTTTATAGTAATCGCGCTTGCCAGAAACCGGTTTTATTTCGCATTTGAGGAGCCAAAGTGCGAAATTGCTCTCACTATGTAATGCAATGTCAGCGTCATCACAAAAATTCAATTGAACCACAAGACCAAAGTCGCGATCAGTGAATCGGCTTTGAGACTTGTCAGCAGCTCCAATTTTTGATCCTTCAGGTGTTGCAAGAACATAAAAATATGGTACGTGACGTTGATGAGATTGAATTGACTGGACAGAAACGAGTTCGAAATTTAAGCCAGGTTGTGTTACCTTTATTTCGACTAAATCGGCATGCTGAAGTTCTTCCCTCCATAATCCAGACATCCACTTTTCTATTGCAGATTTGTTGCCCTTTTCACGCTCAATAACATTTGGCATCGCTTTCAAGAGCTTTGAAAAAGCTAATGGATAGGGGTGACTTGAAGGCCAGTTCAGATTTTTAAGGTTATACTTTCTCAACAACTTTATCAGCCTGTATGAGGGCCAGAGCTGCTTTTTCCCAACTTTTTCACCTTTTCCGTTCCAAATTTCATATAAAGTTCTGTGATCAAGAATTCTGGTATCCTCTAAAATTTTATTTAAGTAATCACCTGGCAGAGGACTATTAAATTTTATTATAAGATTAGTTCGAGTCCCTTCAAAGACAAATGCACCTCGTTTATTTCTTGTGAGTGCAAGGCCACATTTGTCCGCAAGATCTGATACCAAGTTTATTTCTTTTTGGCTATATGTGTATGAATTAGGGACGCTCCATTTCAATTGAAGACAAGCTTCGAAATAAGTAGAAAGCGCAAATCTACTAATGCTATTAATATTAGGATAAGAATTTAAAATTGATTTTATATCTTCGGAAATGATTAACACCAAATCATCATAATCTTTGGCATTGAAAGCGGATATTAAAGCTTGGAGTTTATTATTGACCATCGTTTTTCCTTTTTCATTAAAGTCTTTAGCAAAGACTTTTGGTCGCCTCCGTGCTGTTTTTTTGAAACCCTTGAGATCGTCTCGTTGGCACTAGTGACGATATTCTATTTGTATAGAATTTTCAATTACTACTTTTTATATCTTTTTTCTCTCGCGATAGCGGGGGGAAGTTTGCTATACAACCATTCCTTATCGTGCTTATAAAGCCATGTGTAATCAGCTCGAGCAGCGCTTTGAATATCAGTCCGTCGAGTGTGAATATTGACAAGCTTAAGAATAATAGCTCTATGTTTATCTCTGTTATGTATAAATCTAATTCTTTTGCGCTCTTCAATAAGTCCCGCTGTTTGTGACATGATTTGCTCCACAGCCCCAACACAGCATTCAAGTGCACTGGCGATCCTTGAACTGGAATGCCCTTGCTTCGCGAGGTTGATAACAGCGACTCTTTCTGTTTGAAACAGCTTTTGAGCTCTTGATTCGGTTTTAACATCATTCAAATGCGCCAACTTTTTCACATAACCAACACTACGATTAACCCTTTTAGCCACATTGCGCATACTTTCACCATTTTTAAGATGTGCAATTATTTCAATTTCATTGTCGTCAACTATTGAGACACTAACCTTCTTACTCCCAGAAACAGAAAATGATGTAGACCGAGAATCTTGATTGTAAGCTTTTATAAACACGTCCCAGTTTTCGAATAAATAGCCAATTATTAGAAGGTGTTTCAGCGGATGGTGTTGACAATTTTGCTGATAAAAAATTGAAGCTGGATATGCATTATTTGAGAGTATTGATCTCATTATATTCGACAGACTATGGCCTTCAATATAGTCCCAGTATAACTTTAATCCCTTTCTGAATTTATCCATTCGAATGGAGTTACTACCTGTCGCTAAACCAAGCTGCTTAAGTTGGTATATGTAGCATTCTCGCAAGCTATCTCCATTTAAAAAGTTTCCATCGTAATTGAATGCATTAATTACTAGCTCACATAACTTGAACTCTTTTCTTGTACTTTCCCTCAAACAAGAAGTATTAATGTTTGAAAGACTGGGGAGCACTACCTCTCTTCTTCCCACATCAAGGCGTAGCAAGTGCACTTTATGTTTTGAGCAAATGACCACTGCCGGTAATTGGTGTTGAAGATGCCAATATGTATGACCATAAAACTCATAATCTATTCTCGCACATACTGGGCAGTACCCTAATGGTTCACTGTTCGATATGCGGTTAGCTATAAGTGAAAGCCTGGTATGAAGAGATTCAGAGCTGCCTGTAAGAAGCGACCGTCTAGCATTAAGAAATATATCCTCTTTGGTAAAGCCTCTAAAAAATGGAAGGATTGTATGTTCATCTATTAGTGTTGTTAGCGTCCGGCTCGCATATTTATGAATCTTTGGAATAAAACTAGGAAATGCTGATGTGATTTGCATATTGTCATTTCCTAGCAATATTCTTATTGCCGTTCGATGAGACGGGTAGCCGCTAAGAATAGTCCAACGACTAACCCAGCTATAGATAGACTCATCCGACAACAATTTTGGGGCGAACGAATCCATTTCTTTTAGCATCTCTAAGTGATTTAACTCCCATGAATCGAAGCCATAAAAGATGAGTCAAAGCAGGTACTTTCCGTGGTAATTCTTTTGTTTTTTCAATATCTATAGCCTTGCAATTATTTAGTTCAGTTCCATCCACAAAATACTCATCTAACCTATTGTCTACCAACCAGTCGGTAAACGCTTTTTGTTGTCCATCAAAGATGCGCCACTTATTTCTGTCACCTAGTTTCCAAACACGAGCTGTAATCAAATCCACAGCGTAATGCATAACCCATTCAAAGTCCGGGCGAAGAAAACTTGAAACACAGTTATGAAGCTCTACACCTGCTTGCTGAATCCATTTGGCATCTTCCGTAAGGTTTCGGTAAATTGTTCCAATCGTTCCATGACACAACGGACATTCTATTGAGGGTGGGATAGCACAATTTCTCAAATCATAAATTTCAAATCCACAATGAGGGCAGCCTGAATCTAAATGCTCATTTGTATGCTTATGGCATGTTAGGGCTGTCGGCAACTGATGTAGTGTATGCCAATATGCTACCCCATATTTTTGAGCATCTTCTTTTGCACAAGATCGACACCAGCGCCATAGACGTGCATTTTTCATAATCGAAACTCCAGGTAAATAAAAGTGCTCTCGATCTTTATATTTGTTAATCAACAATAATTTATCCCGATGCTGATACTTCATGCTATGCCGATAGAACCCCATCAATGTATGCTGATTTAAAATTTCCTCTCTAGACTTTTGCTTCTTAAATAATTCAAACAGTGAATCATATGATTTATGATATGCCGTTGAGACATTTAGACTTGAGTTGTTACCTACTAGCCCTTTTTGTAATGTCTCCGAGTTACTTGTTTTATTCAAAAGTAACAGCCGAGAGAAAGCTCCTAATAAATGCTCACCTGGCAGTAAGTTAGGTAAAAATGTTAAACGTTCCATCAAGAGTTTCCTTTTACAAATCCATTTGCAATATCAGTAGATAGCGATTTCGGATGAGATGCATGATCGTCAAACATCCCTCCTTTTTTGATTTCTACGACCACGTCTTTTTTAGCTTTTTTCTGTCGTTTCTTTTCCACATCAGAGAATACTGCCTTTCCTATTCCACCGCCGGTTATCGAGGCCTCATACTGGGTAACCTGATTGCGCCTAAGCTGTTTGAGAGCTGGGTCAATGAGTTTGAATTGGTGCTTATAAACATGCTCCAACAAGTCGATACATGAAGGAACTTTTTTACCACTACCGCGCCTGCGCAATTGAACATGAGTTTCATGATACAAATGCGCTAGCCTCGACATAACTGCTGGGAGTCCGCAGGTTAAAAAGTGAAATTTTTGATAAAACAATTCATCTAAACTAGTTTCTTCCCATTGTAAAAACAAAGGAAAAAAAGCTGAAAAAAGGTTTTTAAAGTGAGGGCTATTCGCTTTATGAAGATCGAATTTAAACTCCCTATCGTTTAGCATTCGTCTGGTAGTCGTGAAGTCTGGCATCAGAGAATTGTCAGTATATGAAGCGTCAAACAAAGCAAGTCCTTGAGTTGTACAACTCAAAATTAGCGGTATACCCAATTTATTAAATAGCGCTTCCAAAATCTGAAGGCTTGGACTGTCTTTTGATTTTGCGTACTTAAGCATAAACTGTAACTCGTCTATATGTATTAGACCCAGCTCATGAACGATAGCAACTTTCCGCATACCAATTAAATGCTGATCGACCGAAGTCTTTGCTTTTTTAGACCATTCTTCATAGTAAGTGGTGCAGCCAAGAGCATTATCAACGGCCAAGAAAAAGTTTAACGCTAGTGCCTTTAAAGAAGGCGTTGAAGGAAGATCTATTGATATCCAAACTAACTGATCCTGTCGATAGTGGCGACCATTGTAGTTATGGTGTTCAAGCACTTGAGGTATGCAACTGAGAGCTAAACGAATCTCAGTTGTTTTTCCAATGCCTGAAGGACCTTGTACCATCAAACTAGGCGCTGTAGTTCGTCCAAACATTGCGACATTTAGCTCCCAATCCAGCTTTGAATCTGTCATCAAAGTTGCCAAGTGATACTTATTTTTTGTATTCAAAGCACTGAAAGGGTGAATTTGTGAATATGCATGCAAAAGCAAAGACATAAATTTAGAGTATAAACTTCCAAATTGAGGGGCTGGAATATGTATGTTCGCAAATTCTTGCAAAATGGCTTGCTGATAGATTGCATCTAGTTTCCAGAAGCCTTTAACATCTATCGTCTTTTCAACCTTCTTTAATAAAACATCCTTATCTATACAAATGCTGAGAGCCTCGGTCAGTGGATTTCCGCAAAACTGAGGTACTGGATGTTTGTTGTATTGTGCAATAACTCGCATGTTAAATTCCTTCTAATCGTAAAGTTCTTGGTCTAAATCAAAATCAACCAAGCCCGTATTCTCACCCTGAGATTTTTCCCCAAACGTATCAGCTACTTCAGTAGCGTGGCGTAAGATATTAATGTTCTTTTGAACCTCTTTTCGTTGCTTAATGCCAGACTGCATTGACTTGCGTTCTGAAGGTTCAGCTAACGAAACTTCATCGTACATTTCAGTGCGGACTTCACTTTGTATGGTGCGTTTCTCAGCCCGCATTTGTCTTGCGGATTCCTCATTAAGACTGACCTTTTCTTTGTGTCGCTCCAACTGATGTAATACAGTTTCCCAGTGCTGATTAAGCCACGGACTTTCGTTATTTATATTTTTCAGCTTTAGCTCCACATATTCACCGTTAGCTGTTTTATGCCATATACTGTTACACCAATCTCGCACACGTTTTACCGTTATTTTAAACCTACCGTGATGTCGGGCGCGCGAATACCACCCCGCAGAAGTCGCAAAGGTAGAATGATATTCCAATCCCTCGAAGTAAATTGATGTGTCGCGAACGGTTGCTGTTTCCTCTGGCAGAAAAGCCCATCTAATCCGAGCTTCATTTTTTTCAGTCGTAGGCCTACCACCATCCATATCTTTTTTTACACTGTGCAAGAACAATGCTTGAGGTGTGATATCAATGTCATCAACCACACACTGCCAATTGAAACGTTTTAGTCTTTCCGCGCTATTATTGTGATAGATCACTTCAGTTATAATAATTTTAATTAGAGCATCATAATCGTAAAGCGAGTGGTTGGATGGATGCTGCTCGCCACGTTGTACTTTAAAAATAGAACCGGGCTGGTAATGCAGACTTTGGTCGTTTAGAGCTCCAAATTTTCTTTCAACAGTGCCTTTTGCATCACCTCGATAAACAGCGGCAATATTGATTGCAGTGACGCCTATTTCATTTTTTAAGACACTCTCCAACAGAGAGTTGGGATATTCAGAACCGTTGTCTATTGTTATCTCAGAGGGAATATGTCGAGCCGGCCAATCATCCGACTTTATTTCAAGACCATAACGTAGAGCAAACTTAACTTTATCTAAACAAGCATTAGCAAGTGCTTGCGATACACCAGTCCAGTTCGGACCGTCAAATCCAATATAGAAACCCACGATCATCGTTGAGAATACATCAACGACTAAATACAAAATTGGCCGTCCCATAGAAAAACGACCGCTAGTATCGAAAGGATAGCGGACATATAGATCAAGGACTGTAGCATCGACTTCGTATCGATATGTCGCTCCAATGACGCCATCATGAGCCGCCCCCTGTCGATCTTTATGATCTTTCTCAAAATTCAAATTTCCGACTTTTAACCGTAATAAATCTGCTCGAGAAAGTATTTTATTAGAATGGAAGTAAAATTGATCGTAGCTAATGGTATTGCTCAACTCATACGGTACATACGTACGCAATTGTCGCTCATCAGAAGCCCGTGTAAGAACATGTGTTTCATATTGTTCTTGGTATACTTCAAAAGCTCGTTTTAAAGAAAACTTAGAATGAACACGAGTAAAATAACGTAAAACATTTGCTATATTATCCTTGTCTTTTTTCGTTATACCTCTAGTTTTTGAGCGAGAAAATTCGTTATTATTACCACCGCGCCCTCTTTTTCTGACATCACAAGAACTTGATTCAAAATGCTTATAGTTCGAACCAGTTTTCTTTAAACCAAAAGGAAGCAATGCATTTTTAGTAAGGCCAAACGTAACATATTTATTTATAGCATTGTAATACGCACCTCGTGACCCCCAACTTTCTGGAAACATTTCGATTGTTTGGTCAATCTCTTTATGTAACCCTCCACCGAAGAGGAATTGATGAATCAACTTATCAGTACAAAGATTTTTGATCACATTCCATTTATCATCTCTCTTTTTTAACCATTTCCCTTTGCCCATGTTTAAAATATGCGTGTCTGAAAATGTCATTTCAGCAGGTAATTCAAAATAACTTTCTTCAAGAGCTTTTGATTGAATTAGATCCGATAATTGTTTTTTGGGGAAAGCTTTTGGTTTTGATGCGTTTTCGTTTGCCAAGGCCTTATTCATATCAGCCATAGAAACATAGTTGCCGCAAGAACTTATCAAACAGATGCGAAACGATATTGAGCTCTCTTTATTGAACCAATGTTGACCTTCGTAATACATATTAGGTACTCCCTCTTTTAAAGAGAGCCATGCTGGCCTTGTATAATTCAACAGGTCTAAAAAGGCGTATACACTTGTCATGCTTAAGTGGTAATAACTCGTTTATGACAGTAAATTTAAAAAGCTGCATTACTAATTCATAACATTGATTCATCTCTAAAGCTGTTCTGTTCGCTAGGATCTGTAATGATAAGTTGGGTTCAGTGAACCAACATTTCTGAAAAGTAGTTAAGAACCCATTAATCAATTCGTCAGCAAACTCAAGTTGAGCGGCTGGCGAACAAAACTGTACGTTCCAGAAACGTTCTTTTGTTGCGTCTAATTCAGTAATCACTCGATATTCGACTTGTCGTCGATTCCAGTATTCCCTCTCAATGCCAAACTTTTCCCAAGTACGATGGCTTTTAGCTTTCTTTTTAAAGCCATCAACTTCAAAAATTTTATCTGAATATTTAAATGTGTAAGCAGTAGTAACTACCGAGGACTGATTTGAAGCGAGCCTTTTAACAACAAAATCAGTGCTCATTACATGAGCCTCCCCGGTCTTGAAATTGCGAGGGTGGATAACGTTTGATTCGAGCGCAATCTCCATTGTTTCGTCAATATCCAATGCAAATTGTTCCATAACGCACAAGGTGCCAGGTGTGTTCAACAGGATGCTGTAAGCCCTTCTTTCACCATCGCTCAAAAGGTGCACATCGCGCTTTTGTCGCAAGCATCGAACCCAGTGCCTACGGCCCACTTTATTCACCTTCCTTACCGTTAGGTAAGGACGATAAAGCCCGTTATTAATATCGCTTTTCCATTGGTTCAAAGCCTTAACGGTTTTGCTTTGCACTGTTAAACACTTACCCATCAAAATCTACTCCATGACTAAATCAACTAGAAATAGTGTAGATCTAAAACCTGCTCACTTAAAGCTGAAAAACCACCTATACCATTGTTTTAATTACATATTTTTTCATTATGATAATTTGTCAATCTTTTATAAAACTAGTTTTTCACGATGATTTCGCGGCAGACTATATAGAGTGGTGGATTAATGAATTTCGTCGAAAATTTCTGTCTGAACAAGAAATTTTTAAAAAATGTAAAAAAAATCCAAAAAAATATTCCACACCCACTTTTCGTGCTTATTTTTTGACCGAAATTGGTTCTAATTCAAATTCAGAGGTCTGACCTGTCGAAAATATTAATTATTTTTTTACTTTTTTCGCGAAGACTAAAAGAGCCATAAATCGTATATAAAACATGCTTTCACTTAGAATCCAGAAAGCAACAAAATACTCTAACACTTTGTTTTATATACTATATTGTTAGGCGGCGGTTTGACATGGATAGCAATAGTGTGGATAAGTAAAAGAACGTTCAGTACACAGAGTGAAGGGTAAATGAGTATTAATAAACAAATTGTTGAGCTTCACATGGAGCTCCAAACATTTACAGACAATGGGGCGCTATATTTTTCTGAGAGTCATAAAAAATTCATTGTAGCGAAACAAATACAAGGCAATTCGTATCACCATGAGCTATCGCCCAAGTTTAGCGGCCTAATTTATGAAACTTGCTGGAGTACTGAAACTATAAACGTAGTTATTTATGATGAATCGTCACTGCGCTCCGTGGAAAACACACCCAAAAAGCTGTACTCGACCGGAATCTTACAAATCGAAAAGCTCTTCTTTTACGGCGGATGCCATACCCAGACCATTGAAGCAGCCGTTTACTTTGCTTCGAGGCATCACGGGGAGCAAGTTCGTAAATCAAACCATGAACCCTACACATTGCATTTATTCGAAGTGCTCAACCTTATTAAATTCTTTGGAAAAGACGTAAATGAGACAACATTAATCGCGAGCGTTTTACACGATGTTGTCGAAGATACTCATGTCACCACAGAAAGTATTGCGTTTTTGTTTGGCACTGACGTCGCAAAAATCGTTGCAGAGTTAACATGTGAAAACGCCATAAGCTCAGATGAAAAAAAACAGATTTTGCTAGACAAGATAAAGACGGCAAGTGCCTCAGCGAAAATCATCAAACTGGCAGATGTCATTAGCAACAGTTCCTCGATTCCAAGTAGTTGGACTGATGAGAAAAAGAAGTCTTATCTTAGTTGGTGCGACGAAGTAGCTGCCGTTTGCAAAGGTACTAGCGAAAACTTATACCACGTCTATATACAAAAAAGACCAATTTGCAGCTCCACACAGCACTAGTCAAAAAAGAAATAAGAGATTTAAGATATGAGCACAAAAGAATGGATTGTTTATGCCGATGAAGGGGCAGGCTTTTTCAAGACGTAAGCTTCGGCAAAGAGAACAATAACCCTGCAACAATTGAAATCAAAAATCCCATTGACTTTATCATCGAAAGTGAGAGTAATTCTCCCGGTAAAGTGATGTCGCTACTGAAAGTCGATATCCCTGCCAAACGATTTGATGAACTTGCAGTAGCTTGGATAAAGCACAGAGGTATCTCGACTCGATCTAGTAAATATACGTTAGAAGAGTTATTGGACGAATGTGATTTCAAATGGCCAATTACCGAAGATGAGCTAATTGATGGGATTGAGGACGCACAATTGCAAGCTCTTGTTGTAGAGAGACTTACTCAAGACGAGATAGAAGTAAACGTGGATGAGCTAGGCATGGCGACATGCAAGGACATTGAAGCACCAGCAAAGCGTATAGAGGTAA
>Ga0316204_10012928_pt1 | contig 10072 bp, 8 predicted proteins | sample 6monrhotite_MG_2_FD_205661 | JGI IMG/M metagenome (GOLD analysis project Ga0316204, IMG submission 205661) | Microbial mat bacterial communities from mineral coupon in-situ incubated in ocean water Damariscotta River, Maine, United States -... | ecosystem: Environmental > Aquatic > Marine >... | reverse complement strand
TTGAAATTCTACTGCTTGCGATAATTTTAGACGCTGTTTTGGGCGAACCTGAATGGCTTTGGTCACGTTTCCCGCATCCGGTCCAAATCATTGGTAATTGTATTACCTGGTTTGATAAATCCCTGAATGCGCAGCCCTTTAATAAATTAAAAGGTTTTTTGACTGTTGGTATTCTTGTGGCGGCCTCTGGTTCTTTGGGGTGGATATTGTCTGTTATTCCGGACTTTGGAATTATAGAGGTTATCATCGTTGCTATACTTCTTGCCCATAAAAGCCTTGTACAGCACGTGATGAATGTGGCCATTGCACTAGCCAAAGACCTGTCGCTGGGGCGCAAGGAAGTTTCAAAAATTGTTGGACGAACGACAGAGCATATGCAGCCCAGTGATGTGGTGCGTGCAGCCATTGAAAGTGCTGCCGAAAATTTTTCAGACGGAGTTATTGCCCCTGCTCTTTGGTATCTGATCTTTGGGCTGCCCGGCATTCTGATCTACAAGGCGGTCAATACCGCAGACTCGATGATTGGATATAAAACTGAAAAATACAGCGATTTTGGCTATGCAGCCGCAAAACTTGACGACATTATGAATTGGGTCCCTGCCCGTGTCAGTAGCTTGTTAATCTGCCTTACATCCAATCCCCGTAAAAGTTTTGATATTGTTCGTAAGGATGCACCTCTTCACCGCTCTCCAAATGCGGGTTGGCCCGAGGCGGCAATGGCAGCAGTTTTGAACATATCCCTAGCCGGCCCCCGTTTTTATGATGGGGAAAAGGTCGATTACCCTTATGTTAATGCAAATGCGCAGCATCAACTTGATCCAGAGGATATCCGCCGATCAGTAGCGACTTTAAATATCGTTTGGGTTGGGTTTTCGGTCGTCTTATTATTCGGAGTTTTGTTTTTCTATGCCAAAATTAGTGGGTATGACTGACACCGTTCATACAGTCATCCGCCCTTAAAACACAAATTGCTATGTTATCCTGATATGGGGATTTTTTATGCAAAACGGCTTTCATCAAAGCGCTTACAATTTTCTCAGAGCTTTTATTATTAACCCGTTCCAGAGTTTGCTCAATTTCTTCATCACTTAAAAACTGCAAACCATCACTGGCGGCTATAAGCAGATCCTCTTTAGCCAATTTAAAAGCTTTTCGAGGGCAATCCACTTGTTTAAAACTGTCTCCGACAACTACTGATAGCAATGAATTACGCATCGGATGATTAAGAGCCGCTTCTTTGGTTAGCGATCCCTTTCGCACCAAAGCGTCCAGTTTTGGCGCCATGGAATGATCTTGATTTAATTGCTTCAAGGCACCCTTTCGGAAAAGATATAAGGGTGAATCGCCGATAGAAATCCAGTATAGATAATTCGAGATTATAACTGTTGCCAGAAGTGTTGACCCCATGCCTTCGGTTTCAGGGTTCGCTTCCATATGCATACGCACATGCTCATTTGCCTTATCTGCCGCCATCTTTAATTTTTTACGCAAGTTTTTTTGTAAATCTTTAGAGTCGGATGCACCCGGCTTTAACGCCTGCATCACCTTATCGGATACAATTGAACTGGCCACATGCCCCGCGGCATGGCCACCCAACCCATCTGCTAATACAACAACGGCTGAATGCCGATCTTCCGGTATATAATACTCGACCGCGTCCTCTTGGTAATCACGCGCACCACGATTGATCTTGGAACTGATATCAAGGTTTCTTTTGGTTTTAAAGAAGGACAACATAACCGCTACCAACCCCGTTTATTATGCGAACTAACTCTCATGGTATACCTTACTTCACAGGCAGAGTAGTTGTTTCAGATGTGCTATTGTTTGACGGTGTTTCAAGTGCCAACTCAGACATAATCTCTGCAATTGATCTTGATGGTTTAGGGTTGGATTTATCGCCGGCATCGATTGAAGGCATTGCTGTTACACTGACTTTTTTTACAGGCCTGGATATAGTTTTATCCACTGGCGTTTCTGTTGCATAAACTTTTTTCACAGGAAGGGTTTCAATTTTTGCTACGGGTGTCTCATTTACAATAATTGTATTCCCACCGTTTGGTTTATTCACCGAAATTATTGTATCTTCAGATCGGTCAGGGTTATTAAGATATAAATGCGTATAAGTAGCTGCACCCGACATTAACACAAATAAACCAGCCGTTGCGGCTACAACCTTAAAACCAACAGAAGATAAAATACTGCCGGCTTTTTTATTAGCGAAAATTGGTGCAAGATTACTTTTGGTATCCCCATTAAGCATCGCCAACCACTCACCGGCACTTTGTGAGCGGCTTTGTGGAAAGAGTTCCATATTTTTGTCGATTGATTCCAGGAAATTCGCGGGATAGCCTTTAAAATTGCCGGCCACAGGCTTGTATAAATCAGGTGCCCCTTGTGCAACTGCACTTAACCGTAAATTACTATTCGGTGGTGCCTGACCCGTAATGCAATGGTATAAACTTGCCGCTATTCCATAGAGATCACTTGCAGGTGTTTGCTTGCTGCCCTCGATGTAAAACTCTTGTGGTGAATAGCCCTCTTTCACGATCTGTAATTGCGCGGAAAGAGCGCGACTTGCCTTGCTGACCTCTTCTTTGGAAGCGCCAAAATCGATGATTTTCGGCTCGCCGCGTTTATCAATCAGGATATTGTCAGGCGAGATATCGCGGTGCAGCATATCCGTTGCATGGATATAACCCATTGCATCTAATGTCTTATGCGTAATCTCAACGATATCAGCGGGTTCGAATTTATAATTGGGATTGTCCAACAGGGTTAACATATCCGACCCTGTTACATAATCCATTGCCATATAGGCAGTCGCATTTTCCTCAAATACATGGTGAACATGAACAATATTCGGGTGCTTAAGCTTCGATAACTTCACAGCCTCTTTTATAAAAAACTCAACCATATTCGAAAACTCAAGCATTTGAGCCTTGGATCGAATGCCAACCATTAATTGGCTGCGACGGCAAATTGTTTTCGGGAAGCATTCTTTGATGACAACATTTCTGTTCAAACCATCTGAAGCTAAATAAGTCAGGCCAAAACCACCATCATTAAGGAATTTCTTTATCGTATATTCCCCATTAAACAGCATTGTACCTTCCGGTAATTTATCGGAAAATTCCTGAACTTTATGTACATTTACCATTTGCATCTTTCTACCTTGAGCCCGATCAGGCTCAATCCCTTTCAATAAGCCTAAGGTTATTCAAACCCCAGCATCATAATATCTTTAACACTTGGTTGAGCGATTTCTTCTTGTTGTGTTAGGGCCGTAAACACACTTATAGCGGCGGCAGATCTGTCCCATCCGGGTATCGGATTCGAAAATGAAAATTGCTGCCATTTGGGGTGGTTTGGCGGTGATTGAAGCTCGATAATATGTAAATTCAGCTCGGATACAAAATCAGAAAGTAGTTTGAATTTCGCACTGCCGGGCGGATAATTACCATATGATGCCAGGATTACATCTACCGAGATAGTGGGAACAAATTTATCTTCGACAAGCCCGGGATAGTCATCTGTCGTAAACTGTGCCTCTCTGTATGTACCACTTAGTGCTTCATTAAATGGTATCCCGATCAACATTAAGCCTTCATCAGAACTTATGCGTTGGAACATTCCCGACGGTTTCCCTGTCAGAATAAAGTTCGCATCCACTTTACCGTCTTTAAGCGCCTGTAATGCCTCATCATCCGGCATTTCGATCACATTAGCATTAACACCCAATGTGCCCATAACCAACTGTGCTGTTAACCATGCACCGCTGCCATGTTGGCCGATTGTAACTGTGCGGCCTTCCAAATCCGATACCGCGCGTATATCCGAATTCCGGGATGCGATAAGATGTAATTCCGATGCATAAACCTTGGCGATATAGCTAAGTTTCTTTACGCGGGGGTCATCCGGGTTTCTGACTTTAAAACTGGTCAGGGAATCTGAATTCACCAAGGCTATATCCGCGTTTCTGAAGCTCATTAAATCGAATAAATTCTGAACGGACCCCGTGCTTAGATATGGAACAATCCGCAAACCGGACTCGCCATCAAGGATACGTGCAAGATCGCCGCCGATTTTCACATAAGTCCCGGTTGTCGACGCTGTCAGTAGGCCAATACGGCCTTTGTTTGCTGCGATCGCACGGGATGATTGTGCTGAAACAACTGTGCTGAATGAAATCATGATCAGCACCAATGAAATCAAGCATATGGTTGCCCGTCTTATATATTCTAGCATTATGATCCCTCTTTTATTCGCAACATATTATGCCGCTTTATTCTTTTTTCCGATTATTGGCTCAGCACATTGCCAAAATAATTAAACCGTCCCCAGCCATCGACTGATGCATTCAAATCCAATTCTTTCCACTTTGGGTGGCGTGGCGGTTGTTGTAATGACGGAATGGATGCAAGAAACAGATCAGAGAACGCTACTAGATTTTTGTAACGAGAACTGCCTTTTGCAAATCTATTGTATACAGCCAGGACTACCGGCACCGAGATTGTGGTTACAAACTTTTCCTCAACGAAAGCAGGATAGTCTTCAGACAGAAATGCAGCTTCATTATAGATGCCGGCAAGCCTCTCGGAGAATGGGATATTGATCATTTTCAACCCATCTTCTTCATGAATATTTAACAATAGCGGAAGCGGCTTTGCCCCCACAAAAAAAGCTGCATCTAATTCACCATTTTTCAACGCAGCCAAGCCATCTGTTGGGTACATAAATGACCCCGTTACATCTATACCCAAGAGCCGTAGCACCAAACGAGAAGTCAACGCTGAACCGCTGCTGATATTACCCATGTTGACTTTTTTGGATGTCAAATCATAGATATCGTCTATGCCGCTATCTTTACGTACAATAAGATGCAGCTCTGAGTCTGTCACTTTGGTAATATAGGCCAAATTCCCAATTGCCGGGTGGTTCGGTTTTGTGATTTTGATATTCGTTAAAATATCCGCATTCACAAAAGCAAGATCAACGCCGCGTAAATAAAGCAGGTCATCAATATTCTGACTTGAGCCTTTACCAAGCATCGCCCTAATTTTAACATCTGATTTCCCACTCATGGTCCGGCTTAAATCTTCTGCCAATCGCGCGGTCGTACTACCAATGGCCCCGGCCATAATTCCAATATTGCGTTGGGGACCTTGGTTGGATTGTGCATATATAGGCGTTGAAACAGCCATATACGAAATGCCAAGCATGGTAATTAAAGCCGCTTTAATGAGTGCTAGCATATAATTATGCTCCTTATTTTCGGTATTCACATACATAACGATGCCCGCTTAAGTAATGCGTGAGCACGGTTACAAAATTTATAGAGATGTCCAGAACGTGGATGCACATAATTACCCAATTGTGAAGCTACATCCGTTATCATGCGTTGTTCACAATCAATCTTAGAAAGAAGAATAACGCGCCCACCATCATAGTTACGGCTATGGCCGGTCGCACAGCTGTAGTTGGTATCTTCCAGTAGGTTTCCAGAATTTTTTCAGGCCTGAACAGACTTTTAGTATCAGCCGTTTCCTCTGTAACTTTCTCAACATTCAAATAACGCAACCATTCGGTTGCGCTTTTGATCCTGTCCCGGGGGAAAGGTGCCAATGCAATATCCAAAGCTTCCAGAAAACCTTTTTTGTATCCAACCTTCTGTCCGGCAACGCGAATGTATGGATCCGGGTTACCATGCGCAATTTCAGAAATCCGCTGTATATTACTAATTGGCGGCTTTCCCATAATTGCAAAATACATACTTGCAGCCATACAATAAATATCTGCAGATGGTGACTGATCGCCGGATTCGACACTCATTTCCAATGGTGCGTATTTATTCGCATTCGATGCCAGTTTTGAATACGCGCGGCTTTCACGGCCGGGCTTATCCCGAAAAGTTCCAAAATCAACAAATAATGTTGGCTCAAAGTCTTTTGTAAGCGTAATGTTTTGTGGCTCTATATTGCGGTGTAATAATTCAAGCGCGTGAATATCATGTAGAGCCAATAAAAGTTGTGTTAAAATCGATGTGATCTGCTGTGGCGTCAATTCCGAATCCGGATCATTTACAGTATCCAGCAGCGATGCGCCTGTGACAACTTCCTCAACCATATAGGCCGTGTTGTTTTCCTCAAAAACCTCTAGGATTGAGCCTATGTTGGGATTGTCTAAATTCACAAGCTTACCCGCGTCTTTCAAAAACCCATGTATAAGGCTTTTGAATTCCGGGATGCTTTCATTCGAAACAATTGCAACATCAGAGCCATCCCGAACGCATATTTCGGATGGGAAAAACTCTTTTAAAACAAAGGCATCACCGTTCTTATCAGATGCATGATATTTAATGCCGAAATTATTCAAGCCCATGACGTTTTGAATAGTATAGCGCCCTGACTTTAAAACAGTCCCCACACCAAGTTCGTCTTTACTAGCCAGTATGATTTCCTTTTTCACAAGCTTCCCTCAGAAATATTTTCGCAATAACAAAATTCAATCAGAGGCCTTTCAAACCACTAATTGTGTCCATATTTAGAACATACTGTTGCGCGGGAATATGGCGATTCTAAGTCAAAAACTTGTCTGGGATCAGCAACTTGAGGCAGTTTAATGAAACCGAATACTCTGGCAGAGTGTATCAAAATCATAACTTTGGCTGTCAAAGCCAAACCGAAACAGCCAATAATGTCGAATAGTTAATATTTAGAAGCATGTTTCACCCACGGGCAAAACACCCAAGATAAAATAAGGCCAACTGGTTCTTAAGATGTCAATATTATCTCTGAAATACGTTCTATACGGTCATCATGATTAGTATAAACGACGTTTGTAAATAATGATGTATGTGGGTAATTTGGTGAGCCGGCCGGGATCCGAACCCGGGACCTACTGATTAAAAGTCAGTTGCTCTACCAACTGAGCTACCGGCCCACCATTGCGCGGGTATTATGCGGCCTCGTCATGCTGGTCAAGTGTTTATCTGCAACAAATCACTACATCTGGATTGATTGATCCGACTCGTTTATACGATGCCCATGACTCATGCGGATACACATACCAAAGGACTGCCATTTTTAAAGATGCACGGGCTTGGCAATGATTTTGTCATCATCGATGCAAGGAAGGCAGAAAACCCAGTAACGACTGCGATTGCAAAGGCAATTGGTAGTCGGTTTTTTGGTGTGGGCTTTGATCAGCTTGCCGTATTGCGCACAACGGATGTTGCAGACGTGGCGGTGGATTTTTGGAATTCTGATGGATCAAAGGCGGATGCCTGCGGCAATGCAAGCCGCTGTGTGGCGCGTTTGCTAATGGAAGAATCGGGTCGTGATTCTATTTCAATCAAGACCGGCTTTGGCATTCTACCGGTTCAGCGTGTTGATGCGGATAATTTCAGTGTGAACATGGGGCAACCGCAACTGACATGGGATCAGGTGCCTTTGGCGCGCGATGTAGATCTGAACGCCTTGCCGATACATGGCACCCCGGGGGCTGCCGGCATGGGCAATCCGCATTGTGTGTTTGTGTTGGATGATGTGATGGCGGTTGATTTACCAAAAATCGGGCCGCAGATTGAGCACCATGAATTGTTCCCCGAACGCACAAATGTCGAATTTATTCAGATTATAAACCGCAATCATATCCGCATGCGGGTTTGGGAGCGCGGCGGGATGATCACGCTGGCTTGCGGTTCCGGTGCGTGTGGCTCAGTTGTTGTTGCGCACCGTTTAGGGCTGACAGACCGATCAGTACGGGTTGATCTGGATGGTGGAACGCTTCAGATAGATTGGCGCGATGATGGCGTTTGGATGACGGGCCCGACCGCTCTGGTATTTTCAGGTGAGTTAAGTCCGGAATTTCTGGACAGCATAAATGACTAAACCCCCGATATTTGCGACCTTCGGCTGCCGGCTGAACGCCTATGAAACCGAAGCGATGAAAGAGTTGTCGACGCAGGCCGGGTTGGACGGGGCGGTAGTGGTCAACACCTGTGCAGTCACGGCCGAGGCGGTACGTTCATCGAAACAACGCATCCGAAAATTACGGCGCGAGAACCCAGATGCAAAACTGATCGTGACGGGTTGTGCCGCACAAACAGAGCCTGAAACCTATGCTCAAATGGGCGAGGTTGATCTGGTCATGGGCAATATTGAAAAGATGCAGGCAGGAACATGGAATAAGCTCGCAAATGGTCCTGACTTTATTGGTGAGACCGAAAAGGTTCAGGTCGACGATATTATGTCTGTCACCGAAACAGCCGGCCATTTGATCGACGGGTTCGGTACGCGGGCGCGGGCCTATGTTCAGGTGCAAAACGGGTGTGATCATCGCTGTACGTTTTGTATTATTCCTTATGGACGTGGGAATTCGCGGTCGGTGGCTGCGGGGGTTGTTGTCGAGCAGATCAAACGACTGGTTGATAAAGGCTATCAAGAGGTTGTTCTGACGGGTGTTGACATGACGAGCTGGGGGGCTGATCTGCCGATGCAGCCGAAACTGGGCGATCTGGTGCAACGTATTTTACGGCTGGTTCCAGATTTGCCGCGCTTGCGAATTTCGTCGATCGACTCGATCGAGGCAGACCTCGCTTTGATCGATGCGATTGCATCTGAAAAACGCTTGATGCCGCATCTTCATCTATCATTGCAAGCGGGGGATAATATGATCCTGAAGCGGATGAAACGGCGGCATTCAAGGGATGATGCAATCGCTTTTTGTGAAGACATGCGAAAAGCGCGGCCTGACATAATTTATGGTGCGGATATTATCGCCGGGTTTCCGACGGAAACTGAAGCGATGTTTGAAAATTCGCTGCGATTGGTAGAGGATTGCGGGCTGACTTGGTTGCATGTTTTTCCGTATTCAGCGCGGGCTGGCACGCCTGCGGCAAGGATGCCGCAAATGGATCGCGGAATCATCAAGGAACGGGCGGCGCGGTTGCGTGCTGCGGGGGATCGGCGTGTTAGTGAACATCTGATGTCCCAGTTGGGACAGGTACCTAACATATTGATAGAAAACGAAAACATGGGTAGAACTGAAGGTTTTACCGAGGTGAATTTTACCACACCGCAACCTGTTGGCCAGATTGTTCAGGCACAGATCAAGGGCTGCTCTGATACGCAGTTGATCGCCTAAATGACCCGCCCGATCCTCTATTCATTCCGGCGTTGCCCCTATGCGATGCGGGCGCGTCTGGCTTTGGAAGCGGGCGCGATTGAGGTGGAACTGCGCGAGATTTTTTTGCGTGACAAAGCCCCTGAATTACTAGCCGCTTCTAAAAAAGCTACGGTGCCCGTTATGGTGCTGGATGATGGGACAGTGCTGGAGGAAAGTCTGGATGTGATGCGCTGGGCATTGGATACATCTGACGCGGGCGAAAAGCTGACGCCTGATCAGGGCAATATGCATGATGCAATCGCTTTGATCGAACATATGGACGCTGATTTCAAACCGCATCTGGACGCTTATAAATATCTGTACCGCAGTGATCAGATGGGGGCATTTGAGGCGCGTGAGAAGGCTTTGCCGTTCCTGTATGAACTGGACGATATGCTGTCGGGGCAATCCTATTTATATGGCCAAAAGCGATCCGTGGCAGACATAGGAATAGCCCCTTTCGTGCGCCAGTTTGCCCATGTGGATCGTGATTGGTTTTATGCACAGGGTTGGGAAAACCTGAAGCCGTGGTTAAAGGCTTTTTTAGCGTCGGATGCATTCAAACGGATCATGGGAAAATACCCGAAGTGGGTGGCCGGGGATAAGGTGACGCTTTTTCCGCCAGAGGTTTCGTGAATAACTCATAGGCGGCATTGGCAGCAATTTGCAGTTATTAGGCCTGCTCGCCATTGGATGGGATGATGCCTGTTGGATAGAAACAGATCGCTCGCTTAGCCCTGATCCAATTCAGTGAAATCCACCCCGCGTTCCACAGCAAATGCCCGCGTTGCCCGCAGGCCTGCCGCAGCCTCTGACAAATGGCCAGCAACTGAGCGCAACAAGCTTGCCGCAACCATCGCGTCATTTTCGATCACAGCCAGCAACTCACTGGCCCCAATTCGCA
>Ga0316204_10012927_pt1 | contig 10073 bp, 14 predicted proteins | sample 6monrhotite_MG_2_FD_205661 | JGI IMG/M metagenome (GOLD analysis project Ga0316204, IMG submission 205661) | Microbial mat bacterial communities from mineral coupon in-situ incubated in ocean water Damariscotta River, Maine, United States -... | ecosystem: Environmental > Aquatic > Marine >... | reverse complement strand
ACTTTTAATCGTTGTTGGATTAACTTCAACATCCATCTTCTCATCCATGGTTAAACTCACACCCATACGACCTAATAATTCCATGGTAGTGGTGATGTCATGTAGATGAGGAATGTTTCGTATTAAAACAGGATCATCAGATAGTAAAGTTGAGACAATAATCGGCAAGGCTGCATTTTTTGCACCAGAGATACGAATCTCTCCGTTTAGTGGTTTGCCACCTGTAATAATTAATTTATCCATAATAATTTAATTCTTTTATTTAAATGGTTTCAATTTTCTTTTCTCAGATATCGAAATTATCTGACTTGAAGTTTTTGAGCCTTTGCAAATTCTTCTGCGGTATATGTTTTGATTGTCAAAGCGTGCACTTCTCCACTGGTAATTTTATCACCCAATGTTGCGTAAACTTTTTGCTGTTTTTTAACTAAGGACAAACCGTCAAAAACTTCACCAATAACAACCGCTTCAAAATGGCTACCATCGCCCGTTACCTTTACTTCACAGTCCGGTAAACCTGCTTCAATCATTTTTTGTACATCTTCTGGATTCATGGAAATCACCAAATTTGTCTATTAAATCATAATGTTGGGCAGGCCATTAAAACAGTCGCCGCGCCACTTTTAAAGTGCGCTATTGTAACGCGAGAGAAGGTTATCGGATACGGCTAATATGCGGTTTAAAGCCCAATTTAATGACTAGATATCAATAGAAATGGGGAAATTTGCAGATAATTGCACAGATTGGAGAAAAAGAGGAGTTAAGCTTAATTTTTATTAACGGGCAAAATATCGAGCAAACCACTCAGGCCAGCTATATCTTTCATTTGTTGAGGCAAATTAGTGAATAAAAGATTCAAATTAGCCGATTTAGCAAGCTGCATCACTTCAACGAGAAGAGCCACCCCTGCACTATCACTACGAGAGACCAGGGCCAGATCCATTGTGATATTTTTACCTTCAACGGCTGGAATAAGCGTAAGCAATTGTTTAGAGATATCGGGCACTGTTTGGTTATTGAGCTCCCCTTCAATCGCATAGTTTCCATTTTCATTTGTTTTTATTTTTGGCTGCATTTTAAATATTATTTTTTCGTGTCTGAATCTTTATCAACAAAAGCATCAACAAAACGACTGATCAGTTTTTCTAAAACCAGTGAGCTTTGAGTGAGTTTTAACTTATCACCTTGCTGTAAATTTTCTTCATCTCCACCTGCTTCAAGGCCAATATATTTTTCACCTAACAAACCGGCAGTATAAATACTGGCAGATGTGTCTTTTGGTAACGCTTTATATTGACTTTCGATACGGATTTTAACAACGGCTTCAAATATTTCTGAATCAAATGTTATGTCACTTACTCGTCCAATACGAACACCCGACATCGTGACTGGTGATTTTACTTTCAAACCACTAATGTCATCAAAGTTTGCGGTAATCTCATAACCAGAATCATTATTATAAATGTTTAAATTACTCACCTTCATTGCCAGCATAAATAATGAGGCCAGACCGATGGCTATAAACAAACCGACTAATATTTCTGTATTTTTTGTATTCATCATCCTGACCTCAGAACATGATTGCTGTAAGAATAAAATCTAAGCCCAATATGGCCAAAGAAGAATGTACTACGGTGCGTGTGGTTGCACGACTTACCCCTTCCGATGTGGGAATGGCATCATAACCTTCAAATACTGCTATCCATGTGACAACACCACCAAAGACGATACTTTTTATTACACCATTTAATATGTCGTCATACAAATCAACACTGGCTTGCATTTGTGACCAGTAAGCACCTTCATCAACGCCTAACAAACCAACACCAACAAAGTCACCACCCAATATACCAACAGCACTAAATAGGGCTGCCAGTAATGGCATAGAAATAAAACCAGCCAGAAAACGAGGTGTAAGAACTCGTCGAATGGGATCAATCGCCATCATTTCCATTGCCGAAAGTTGTTCCGTTGCTTTCATTAAACCGATTTCAGCGGTTAAGGCAGAGCCGGCACGTCCAGCAAATAATAAAGCGGAAACCACTGGCCCCAGTTCGCGAACTAATGCTAACGAAACCATCACACCTAAGGTTTCTTCTGCCCCAAAATCAACAAGGGTGTTATAACCTTGTAAACCCAATACCATGCCAACGAAAAATCCAGACACTAGTATAATAAGGAACGATAAAACACCAACGGAATACATTTGTTGAATGACGAGAGGAAGTCGCGTCAACATTGCCGGTATTCCCATTAAAATATGACCCAATAATATATGGGCACGCCCTAGTCTTTGGAAAAAATATAAACCACTACCACCTAGTTGTTGAATAAAATTAAGCATGTTTATTTATCTTTTCCTGCAGACAGTAAATCTTCAGCATAATCTATTGCAGGATAGTGGAATGGTACCGGACCATCTGGTAATCCATTCATAAATTGATGCGCCCACTCAGAATCAGATTGTCGTAAAGCACCAGCACTGCCATGGGCAACCACTTTGCCACCTGATAATAAATAAATAGTGTCTGCAATTGATGAAGCTTCTTCAATATCATGCGAAACGACTATACTGCTTAAACCAAGCGCACTATTCAACTCTCGAATTAAACGAACCAGCACACCCATTGAAATAGGATCCTGACCGGTAAACGGCTCATCGTACATCATCATCATAGGATCAAGCGCAATCGCTCTTGCCATCGCAACGCGTCTTGACATACCACCGGACAGTTCACTTGGCATTAATTCGCGTGCACCACGTAACCCCACCACCTGTAGTTTCATCGTAACCAGGGAGCGAATCATTTTTTCTGAAAGTTGGGTGTGTTCACGAATAGGGAAAGCAATATTTTCGTAAACGCTCATATCCGTTAACAAGGCTCCATTTTGGAACAACATCCCCATACGCTTACGTAATTGAAATAATTCAGAACGACTTAATTTTGTGACTTCAATACCATCAACTTTTATACTTCCTGTTAAAGGTGAGATTTGACCACCAATTAAACGTAATAAAGTTGTTTTACCCGTACCACTCGGCCCCATAATGGCAGTTACTTTACCGCGCACAATGTCCATATCGATATCATCGAAGATCATACGATCTCCGCGGGCAAAACTAAGGTTACGAATCTCTACAAGAGGTATTGATGAATCAGTCATGAATTGATTGTTACTCAGCTGTTACTTAATCGCAATAATAATTTTCACAGTTTTAAATATCACTGTTATTCGTGAATAGTTTCATAGCAGATTTAAAATAACATCTGCATTACGCAGCTTCTCAACTGAAGGAGGATCACCATCAAGACACAAAACTGAAATGCAATTTTCACTTGAAACACTTAAACTATGCTCAATAACCTTTCTTAAACCCGCCATATCTAGCTCATCACCTGAAATATGGCTAATAGCGAGTGAACCACGTTTAAATTTTTCATTTTCACATGGCTCACCATCCCAAACTTCAGAGATATTTTGTTTTAATAAAATCTCATTAAGTTCATTCGTAAGTTTAATCCCATGCTTTTCAACACAAACAGGGGCAAGTGCCTGAGCCAGATCTACACGTTGTTTAAACAAATTAGTGTCATTACAAATATTCGGGGTAAGCTGAAAAACCAAACCGAGACAAAAATCATCCAATGTTTTTACTTTTTCTAATGCAGCAGAAAAACGCATCTCATCATTTAGCACGTCACCCGAGATTTCTAGTATAAAACGAAAAGAATTCGAAACATCTTCCGTCCATTCAGATAAATCTGCCACATTAATCCAATCAGCAGCCGGTACATAAACCACAGGAAATTCATTGGAATAAAAACCAAGCTGCCAGTCTTCGGGTAAATCTTCTGAATAAAAGTCATTTAACCAGGTTTTATGATTCCAACCACAGGCACCCATCAGCACTCTATGTGTTTCTACAGACATTTTGTCACCTTAATTTTTTCCAAAACGCGCCTTATTCATTAAATTATGAAATAATATTCACTATTTAGTAATCACAATTATGACAGATTATGGGCGATGTAATTCAATTTAAAAAAACTCGATTGAAAGATAAATATAAAGGCCGTTCTTTATGTAAAAGCGGCTTTCATAAATGGGAAGTTATAGAAACGCCTTTTGATGTTAAAAAAGGAAAAATGTTAACTACATATCGTTGCTCACGCTGTGGCGAAACAAAAACTGAAAGCAAATAAAAAAATATGCCACATAACTCTGCTTTGAAAAACATCATTTTAATTTTAATGCTCTCCCTGCTATCAGCTTGTGCCAGCGTGCCCGGTGGTCCAACTGAAGGTGACCCATTCGAATCATTTAACCGCGCCATGTTTAGTTTTAATGATGGACTCGATGAATATTTCCTTAAGCCTGTAGCAGAAGGTTACGATGCAGTATTACCTAACCCCATTAAAACGGGCATCTCAAACTTCTTTAGTAATATTGGTGATATATTTGTTATCCTTAATGATCTGCTTCAATTTAAATTTGCACAAGCAATTGAAGACACTGGCCGATTTATATTTAATACTACTATTGGTTTATACGGCCTAATAGATGTTGCAACTCCAATGGGACTGACCAAAAATAATGAAGACTTTGGCCAAACGCTCGCGACATGGGGCGTAGGTGATGGTCCTTACATTGTATTACCTTTTTTTGGTTCACGTACCTTACGTGACACAAGTGATCTTATTATCCTGGCTACTTATGATCCAATTTATGACATTGAAAATAAAGAAGCACTTTACGGTACTATTTTTCTGCGAACCATTGATATACGGTATAAATTGTTACAAGCAAGTCGTGTCGTTGAACAAGCCGCATTAGACAAATATTCATTCATTCGTGATGCTTACCTACAAAACCGTAAGAATTTAATTTACGATGGCAACCCGCCAGAAGAAGAACTTCTCTTGCCTAAATCAAACGAAGAAGATCTGGAACTTGAAAAATCATTAGAGTTAGAGCTGGAAAAAGAGTTGGGCCTTTAACAATCAGTAATTCATAAAACTTAAGAGACAATACAATTGGAACAAAATATTTTACTTTCTGTAATGGCCATTATTATTGGTTTTGGTTTATTAGTTTGGGGTGCAGAACGCTTTGTACATGGCGCGGCCGCAATTGCTAAAAACTTAGGTGTATCATCTCTCATTATAGGACTCACCGTTGTTGGAATTGGCACTTCGGCACCTGAGATTTTAATTTCAATTGTTGCATCCTCACAGGGCAACCCTGCTTTAGCGGTCGGAAATGCACTTGGTTCAAATATTACTAATATTGCATTAGTCCTTGGTATTACCGCAATGGTTATGCCATTGACAGTTAAATCTGAAACACTACGACGTGAATATCCCATCATGTTTATTATCATGTTGGTTGCACTCATGCTGGTAATGGATCATCACTTAGGTCAGATGGATGGACTTATTTTAATTTCAGGTTTATTTGTCATGTTGTACTGGATGATACAACAAGGCAGAAAACATAAACGTGACCCAATGGAAAAAGAATTCGAACAAGAAATTCCTAAGATTTCTAATCAAAAAGCATTTTTATGGTTTGCCATTGGATTGGTACTACTTATTATCAGTTCACGCGGATTGGTTTGGGGGTCTGTTAATATCGCAAAAGCAGCCGGCATTAGTGATCTGGTCATTGGTTTAACGATTGTAGCAATTGGCACAAGCTTGCCTGAACTTGCCGCCTCAATAATGAGCGCATTAAAGAAAGAACATGATATCGCCATTGGTAACATTATTGGTTCAAGCATGTTTAACCTATTGGTCGTATTTAGTATTCCGGGATTAATGAGTCCGCATGTCATTGACTCATCAATACTCGAACGTGACTTTCCATTTATGATTGGTTTAAGTATCACCTTGTTTATAATGGCGTATGGTTTTAAAGGTCAAGGTCGTGTAAATCGTTTTGAAGGTAGCCTGTTATTAGGTGGTTACATCGCATATATGACTGTGCTGTATTACACCGCAGTTATTTAATTTATATTTGGAGCGCTCATAATGGAACATCTTGATCTACAAGCATCAAAAATAAAATGCGGAGGTTGTGCTGCTAACATAGAAAAAGGTTTAAAGGATTTTTCAGGAATTAAGAAAGTTAAAGTGGATATTGAAAGTAATATTGTCAGCATACAAGGACATGAACTTGATAAAGCCACTATTGAAAATAAATTAAAAGAAATAGGTTATCCAGTGCTTTAAAAGAACTACCATTTACATATTCTTCCCTTACTTATAAATTCAACAGTTTTTTTAAATGTAATGCTTTTTTACTGTCCCCTCTTATGCACTGAGAAGCAGGCGAAGAGATAGAAGGATATTTTTTCCACATTGTTGAATAACGCGCTTTAAACTCTTTAAGTGTTGAAGACTTTAAGTAAACTGGTAAAACTAATTCTAACTCTGGAACAAGATCGTCCTCAACAGTGCCTTTTGATTTAAATTTGAAATAAGCACCAAAATCACAAATATAATTCACTTTCCCTGGCTTTATTGAAAAGCTAAAAGTTTCCTTTTCAGATAAAACCGCACTGTTATTTTTCCAGGAAATATTATGAACAGTATATTTACCACCCATCAAGCTCATTACTAACAAGACATTTTTGTCATCTTGTAGCTTTGGTTCTAACCAGAAAATTTTACCTGATGAATTTTTTAATGCTAATTGAAAGGGATAGTTGGTTTGAAGTTTTGTTAATAATATACCCTCACCTATTTTTAAAGTGTGGTCATGTTTAACATTTTTTAGTGAAGTGGAGCACGCACCGATCAGAATAGACAGCATAATCAATGTAACTCGTGAAAACATAACCTGTGTCTCTTAAAACCTGTTAAATACTATTTAAAGATTACAACTTATATCCAAGATGTTCTTCAATAAACTCGCGCACGCAGCCATAGCCACCTTTATTGCTTAAAACCACGTCAACTATTGTTTTAATAGATGGCATGGCATCTGCTGGGCATGCTGTAAAACCAACCGCATTTATAATATCTCGATCATTAATATCATCACCAATATAGGCAACTTCTTTCATATCAACGCCCATATCATTACACCACTGTTGCAGGATACCAATTTTCGGATCAGTTCCGACATAGAATTTTTCCAGACCAAGTGTTTGCGCTCGACCTTCAATAATTTTTTTCTTAAAGCCTGAGCTTAATAAACCAACTTTTACACCCTGCTTTTGCAGCTCAATGATGCCTCGCCCATCTTTGGTATCAAAACGCTTAAATTCTTCGCCACTTTCTGTGTAATACATGCCACCATCAGTTAATGTTCCATCAACATCAAGCCCAAGAAATTTAATTTTAGATTTTATTGGCATATTAAATTATAGTCCGGCCAACTGCAGTTGCTATCGGACGTAGTGTTGTTAACAAATCACGGAACATATCATGGTCGAGTTGTTGCGCTGCATCTGATTTTGCGACAGAAGGATCGGGGTGAACTTCAATTAATAAACCTTCGATACCCATTGCTGTACAAGCACGTGCTAAATCCGGCACACCATAGCGATAACCAATAGCATGGCTTGGATCTAATATAATTGGTAAATTGGTATACTCTTTTAAATAAGCAACACCACATAAATCTAAAGTGAAACGTGTTTTTGTTTCAAAGGTACGAATACCCCGTTCACATAAAATGACGTTGTCATTGCCAGCAGATAAAATAAATTCTGCAGCCTGAACAAATTCTTGCAACGTCGTGCCAAAACCACGTTTTAATAAAATTGGTTTTCTGGACTTACCACAAGTGCGTAAGATACCCTGGTCATACATGGCTTTCGCACCGATTTGTACAATATCAGCATACTCAATAATTTCATCTACATGCGTTGTATCGCGCACTTCGGTAATAATATTTAAACCAAATTTACTGCGCATTTTATCCAGCAATTTTAAGCCTTCAATGCCCATCCCCTGAAAAGAATAAGGTGAAGTACGCGGTTTATAACAACCGGCACGTAGGGTTGAGATGCCCTGTTCTACCATTAACTCGGCAGACTGAGTGATTTGTTCTTCTGATTCAACTGAACATGGGCCCGCGATCACCATGGTGTTATTATTGTTACCGCCAATCTTCATACCATTAATATCTATTTCACGTGTTTCACTAAAATACTCCGCGCTCGCAAGTTGCATATCATTTGGAAAAGCAAAACTTTCTTCGGTGATACTTTCATATTTTGCTGGTACTTCTTGTAATGCAGAAGGTGTCACTAAAACATGAAAATCAGGTTTTTTAATATGAAATGCGTTTAAGTCTTCTGCTATTTTTTGTACTTCAGCATCTGAGACACTGTTTTTTAAATGAATAATCATAACTCACCTTTGATCAAATTGAAGAAAGTCACCGCACCGGTCACTTTGTTTGTGTCGTCAACAACAGGTAAATAAGAAATTGCAAAACTCTGTTGTTTTATAAAACGCAATAATTCCATTACGCTAAAATTTTCGTTTGCTGTCACGGGGTTAGTATTGGTTATATCTTCAACGCTAACATTATTTAAATTATCAGTATGTTTTAACAAGCCCTTGCGTACATCCGCATTAGTCACAATTCCATCAAGTTTACCATTTTCATCAATTAAAATAGTGAATCCCACATCATAATCTTCGATTGACTGAAGGATTGCCGTTACGCTGCGCTGTTTCAGTTTCATTAACGGCAGCTCATCGACGGTACGCATAAAATCTTTAACCTGAAAATGTGAATCAACTTCATGCGTTTTCAGGTTTAGCATTGCTGCCCCCATAGATTCACTGGTCATTAAATAGGAACCCGAGACAGAAGCATAAACTCCCATATTACGTAATATAAAAGATACTTCGCCATTCACCCCGCCATCAACATGAATATTTTTATCAGGGAATTTTTGTCGAAATTCACGAATTTTCTTGAAATTAGATTTATCAAACACACCGCCACTTTGGCCGGGGATCGTAGTCATAAATAAAATGAAATCAAACTTTTTTGCATAATCACTAAAAACAGAAATGTCTGTTTCTGAAGTAATCGCCAAACCCAGCTTGGCTTTAATGTTTGAAGGAATTATTAATTTTTCTTTCAGATTTTCATATTGAAAAGTAACATAATCAACATTAAGTTCTGCCACTTTAGCGTAAAAATTCTCTGGTTCAGAACTAATGATGTGCAAATCTACTGGCGTTTTACTTAACTGTTTAATTTCAGCAATGTCATCAAAAACACTTAAATCATCATTGCAATCAATATGAAAAAGATCCGCACCATGCACATCAAGATCTTTGATAATTTCAGGTAGAGACTGACTCTTGCTGGAATAAACTGAAGCAGAAATTTTCATCGAATATTTATATAATTTCAGTGACTTAGGTAGACTATCATACTAATAGCAAGCCTCCTTTGGGTCAATCTTTGTCTGCATAATTGGTATGCTCTTACACTCACATTACGTTAGAATAAGCCCTATAATATTAAAAATATAACATTGGCAAAAACACCTATGAGCTTCCGAATTGTAATTCCCGCACGCTTCGCTTCTACCCGCTTACCGGGTAAGCCACTACGTGATATTTGCGGTAAACCGATGATCGTTCGTGTTATTGAACAAGCAAAACTAAGTGATGCCGAAGAAGTGATTGTTGCAACCGATTCTCAAGAGATTGCAGATGCTCTTTCCCACATAGATGTTCGCGTTTGTATGACTCATGAAAACCATCAGTCCGGTACCGAACGATTATCAGAAGTAATTGAACAACTCGGTTTTGATGATGAGCAAATTCTGATTAATTTGCAGGGCGATGAACCCATGATGCCGCCGGTTTGTTTGAATCAGGTTGGGCAAACACTTGAACAAGATGCCTCTGTAAAAATGGCAACCTTATGTACCCCGCTAACTGATATAGAAGAACTCTTTGATCCTCATGCAGTTAAAGTTGTACGTGATATTAATGATTTTGCACTTTATTTTACTCGCGCTGCAGTGCCATGGTCTCGCGACTGTTTTAATGACAAGCCCAGAGAAATGCCACAAGAACAAGAATACCAGC
>Ga0316204_10012926_pt1 | contig 10075 bp, 9 predicted proteins | sample 6monrhotite_MG_2_FD_205661 | JGI IMG/M metagenome (GOLD analysis project Ga0316204, IMG submission 205661) | Microbial mat bacterial communities from mineral coupon in-situ incubated in ocean water Damariscotta River, Maine, United States -... | ecosystem: Environmental > Aquatic > Marine >... | reverse complement strand
CTGCAAAAATCCTTTTGAATAAGAAAAATAAACCTTGGTATCAAGGTAATAGTTATAAGAAGAATTGGAGAGTAGGTTCATACATCAATAGCCGTTTTCAATTAAAACGAACACGCTCATTTGCCCATTATGATCAGAAAATGTTGTCACAGGTATTTCGACAAAATCACATTAATGCATCAATTTTTCAACTCAGTATATTAATCTCCATAATTCTATTGGGGGTTTTTAGGGAAAATGAAGTTTTTATTATTCCTGCTAGCGGTACATTATTACTCATTTTTACTATGCTACTAATGTTTACTTCAGCCATACGGTCATGGATTAGAGGCTGGACTGTAGTTATCATACTCGCTTTGATTATTCTTCTAAATATGTTCTCTAAGTATGATCATTTATATTATCAAAATAGAGCCTATGGTTTAAACTACTCCAAAGATGCAGCATACAATCAAACAACTACAAATAGTGCTACTGAAAAAGACTTCCAAACTACTCTATCATTTTTAGAAAATTGGAAAGCCAAACAACAAAGCGAAAAACCAAAAGCAATTTTCATTGCTGCTAGTGGTGGTGGCGCAAGAGCTGCATTTTGGTCGTTCTTAGCTTTGCAACATCTAGATAGCATTAGCAATGGAGAACTCATGAAACATGTTGTTATGGGTACAGGATCTTCAGGTGGAATGATAGGTATGTCTTATTTCCGGGAATTAAAGCTAAGACAGCTCCAAGGTGAATTAAATCCTTATGATTCCCGTTACAGATCTGATTTAGCCAAGGATATTTTAAATCCCGTAGCTTTCACACTTGCTGTTAATGATGCCTTAATTAGAACTCAGAAGTTTGAACTAGATGGTGAATTGTATTGGAAGGATAGAGCCTATACATTTGAAAAAACGCTAAACAAAAATACCCATGGACTTTTAGACAAGCGCTTAGGAGATTATGCTAATGCTGAAAAGGAAGCCATTATTCCACAGTTAATCTTCACTCCTTCCATAGTAAATGATGGCAGAAGATTGCTGGTATCTACATTACCATTGAGCTTTTTATGTAGTACTAATGGTGGTTACAAAGCTGAAAATGTCGACTATCAAACTCTATTTGCGGAAAACGATCCCATGAAGTTAAAATTCACTTCACTTTTAAGAATGAACTCTTCTTTCCCATACATCATGCCGACAGTTAGCATGCCTACCGATCCTAAGATTGATGTTTTTGATTCTGGCCTAAGAGATAACTATGGAATAAAAACAACACTCAATTATATTTTCCAAATTCGAGAATGGCTAGAAGAAAACACTTCAGGAATTGTCATTGTTCAAATTAGAGATGGTTTAAAACAAAAGAATAAAAAGAAATTTATTGAAAAGCAAGGTATTCTTAATGAACTGCTCTCTCCTTTTGGAAGTTTATATGGCAATTGGTTTGAAGTGCAAGACTACAACAACGATGAACTAATGGAATATACCAAAGAATGGTACGATGGGGAGGTTGATTTAATTAACTATCAACTCAATAAAACAGCTGATAATTACATATCCTTGAGCTGGCACCTTACTTCTAAAGAAAAAAATCAAATCTTAAATTCTATACCTTTAGAGAAAAATCAGAATGAAGCAAAAAGGCTTCTCCAACTTTTAAATGAACCTAAATGAAAAAGAGTTTTTTACCAATAACTTTACTCTTAGCTCTAGCTGCTTGTAACAATTGTACGGAAGATAAGAACAATATAGAAATCAACGAGTCAGAAAAAGTTGAAGAACTTCAGCACAAACTAGATGCCACTGAAGCACAATTGCTCAACATTCGTACGGAGTTAGCAAAGTGTAAAGGAGATAGTCTTAGTTATTAATTTAAAATAAGATGAAAGTAACCTCTCTTCTACTCTGCTTTATTTCACTTTCCTTTTTATGGGGGCAAGAAAATAGTAATGACTCTGCCCTATTTTACTATCAAAACTTTGAGTTTCAAAAGGCGATTTCTATCTTAGAAAGTAGTGGCGCTAAGATGGAAAGCAATGAAATCTATTTATTAGGTAAAGCGTATCAAAAAACCGGTCAGCTTGAAAAAGCAAAGAAGGCTTATTTCATAGCCTCCCAAAAAGACAGCAACAATATTGCTCTTAGAAATGAGCTGGCCAAAAGTTATTACCAAAACAAACAATACGATTCCGCTCTACTTTGCTTCAATCATTTGTTATCTATTCAGAAGAATAACGGATATTACTGGAAACAAATTGGGAAAATTCACACTGCTACAAATAACTACTTCGAAGCTATTTCAGCATATAAATCAGCCATAAACCTTAATTCAAATGATCTAGAAAGCTCAATTGAACTGGTTAAATTATTAATGAAGATAGAATTATATGACACCGCATACGAGTCTATAATTACTGCTATTGAAAGTTATCCGGCAAATCGGACATTACTCAAATTACAATTGAAATTAGATTATTCTATGGGTAAAAACAAAGAACTAATTGCTGTAGCAGAAAAATTGTTTCAATTAGAGGATAGTTCAATATTGACTCAAAAGTTACTAGGAATTACTCACTATCATGAAAAAAACTACGAGGATGCAATTCATTTCCTTGAAAATGTTCTAGAAGTAGATACTAAATCCGAAACATTACATTATTACTTAGGTTTAAGTTACCGAGAAAATGGAAATCAAAAATTAGCAGCTGACTATTTAGAAAAAGCGATCGACTTAGGTGTGTCTGATAATCTTGGGACTTATTATACTCAACTTGCAGTAAGCTACGAGGAAGGTCAAAATTTTAAAAAATCTATTCACGCATACAAAATAGCCTATAAGAGTACAAAAAATAAGATTTTACTGTACCACTTGGCAAGAAATTATGATCTTTTTTATAAAGACAAAAGCATAGCCATTAAGTATTACGAAAAGTATTTAGCCTCTAACGATAGTGCGAATGACAACTATTTTGATTACACAAAATATAGAATTCAAGAACTGAAAATGCAAAAGCACTTCAACCTTGACACCTTAAATTAGTACAAGAAATCAAAGCCGAAAATCAATTAAACAAACCAGTAGGCTTAATTTTGCTTAAAATATTGAATTATGGAATTGAATACGATTGAAGAAGCAATTGAAGCAATTGGGATGGGAGAAATTATCATAGTAGTAGATGATGAGGATAGAGAGAATGAGGGTGACTTCATCGTTGCTGCTGAGAAAGTAAATCCTCAAGTAATCAATTTTATGGCTACTCATGGCAGAGGCTTAATTTGTGCTCCTTTGGTAGAAGATAGATGTGATGAATTAGGGTTAGGGCTTATGGTAGAAGAAAATACGGCAGCCTATGAAACTCCTTTTACCGTTTCGATTGACTTAATTGGTCATGGAACTACAACTGGAATTTCAGCTAGTGATCGAGCAAAAACGGTATTGGCTTTGGTAAACCCTAACACTAAAGCTGAAGAGTTAGGTAAGCCGGGACATATTTTCCCTTTACGAGCTAAAAAAGGTGGGGTATTAAGAAGAGCTGGACATACAGAGGCAGCAATTGATTTTGCACGTTTAGCTGGGCTTCAACCTGCAGGAGTAATTGTAGAAATCATGAACGAAGATGGCAGCATGGCTCGTCTTCCTCAATTGAAAGAGATTGCCAAAAAGCATAATTTAAAGTTGGTGAGCATTAAGGATCTTATTGCTTATAGAGTAAAACACGAAACACTCATTAATAAAGAAGTTGAAGTAGATTTACCTACTGAGTATGGTGACTTTAAATTAATAGACTATACACAAACTACTACTGGACAAGAACATTTGGCCTTGGTAAAGGGTGAATGGAAAAAAGATGAGCCAGTTTTAGTAAGAGTTCATTCTTCATGCATGACAGGAGATATTTTTGGTTCTTGTAGATGCGATTGTGGACCACAATTACAATCAGCTATGAAAATGATAGAGCAAGAAGGAAAGGGTGTAATCGTTTATATGAATCAAGAAGGTCGAGGAATTGGCTTATTGAACAAATTGAAGGCTTACAAATTACAAGAACAGGGTTATGATACAGTTGAAGCCAACCTCAAACTTGGTTTTAACATGGATAATAGAGATTATGGAATTGGTGCTCAAATTCTCAGAGATCTTGGTATTTCAAAAATGAAACTCATGAGCAACAATCCAAAAAAGAGAACAGGCTTAATTGGATATGGCTTAGAAATTATAGAAAATGTATCTCTTGAAATTGAATCCAATCAACACAATGCCCTATATTTAAAAACAAAAAAAGATAAAATGGGCCACTCACTAAAGTTGGGATCTTAAGCCTTTTTTGAGCCACATTATTTGTAATTTGCAGCCATTGTGAAGCGATTAAAATTAATTGGAAAGCTGCTGCTTATAGCAAATAGCATATTGGCTATTGCTACATTATTAGCCTATGTAGCTCCATATGCTAATCCTTCAACTTTCTGGCCTATTGCTTTCTTAGGATTGGCACTACCATACTTACTTCTCTTAAATATAGCTTTTCTATTTTACTGGATATTTAGAGGAAAAAGCCATTTCTTACTATCACTTCTGATCTTAATATTAGGTTATAAGAGTATTCCCAATTTTATTCAACTTAGAATTAATACATCAGAGTTTAAAGAAAGTCAGCTAAAAGTACTTTCTTTCAATGTAAGAGTATTCGACCTATACATGTGGAGCAAAGACAAAAGCACCCGCAATAAAATCTTTGACTTCTTAGCAAAAGAAGATCCTGATATTTTATGTTTACAGGAATTTTATCACACAGATGTTCAGGATCCAACATATGAATTCAAAACGCTGGATACATTAATTCAATTTCTCTCTGCTAAAAACTATCATGTTTATTATACTACTAACCTGAGAGATCAAGATCACTGGGGTTTGATTACATTCAGTAAATACCCCATTCTCAATAAAGGTATAGTTCCTTTTGCTTTAAATGATGATAATTCATGCATTTATACAGACATTCAAAAAAATAATAAAATCATTCGTGTATACAATACCCATTTAGCTTCAATAAAGCTTAACAGACATGATTACAAAGCTATGCAAGAGATAAATAAGAATGAATATTCTGAGGATTTTGATAAGGAAATGATGATGTTAAGTAAAATTAGGTATGGTTTTGTTCGTCGAGCTTCACAAGCTGACTCAATCCAAAAGAGCATTAAAGAATCTCCTTACCCTGTTATTTTATGTGGTGATTTTAACGACACTCCTGCATCTTATGCTTATAAGACTATTAAAGGCAGCTTGAAAGATGCTTTTGTAGAGAGTGGAGCTGGTTTAGGAAGAACCTATATAGGAGAATTTCCTTCATTTAGAATTGATTATATCTTTCATGACAATAGTATTCTACCCAGCAACTTTCAAACTCATTCTGAAGAACTATCTGACCACCATCCTATTAGTGTATACTTTGACTTGTAAAGTATATCATAAAAAAAGCCAATTCAAATGAATTGGCTTTTTTTATGATATCGTGTAAAAGGCTTACATAAAACCTTTTGCTTTTGCATCTTTAATACTAGCAGTTAAGCCTTTCTTATTAATTATTCTTATTCCTTTAGCAGAAACTTTTAATGTAACCCAAGAATCGCTATCTGGGTTGTAGAACTTTCTTGTAAATAAGTTTGGCTCAAATGTTCTTCTCGTTCTTCGCTTAGAATGAGAAACATTATTCCCTGTAATTACTTTCTTTCCTGTGATTTGACAAACTTTAGACATGGCCTTATATTTTCCTCTAAAAAATTGGAGTGCAAAATAACGACTTTTTCTTTATTTAAGCAACCATTATTTTAAACAAAAATCAGTTTTTATTCTGAATTGGTTTAGCCTTATTTTCGCACTAAAAAGTAATGGTAAAGAGAATTGGCTTGCTTGTATTCGTTTTTGCTCTTAGCTTAGATATAAGCGCCCAAAAAGAAAGGAACTATACTGAAAAATGGGAATACATTGGAGAAGATGAGACCTTAGGTTTCATGCTAAGGTATGAATTGAAAGAAAACAAAGTAGGTAAAAAAGAACTACACATTAAATTTAAAAATAAAAGTAAAAAGCATCTAGCTCTTGAAACTAAATTTGGTTTTTATAGCAATGGCATATTAGAAGAAACAACAGAAATCAACTCTTGCTTGCATAAATCAGAACTTAACAATTGGTTTCGGAGAATTTATCTGATAGAAAGCGATGCTTTGAATGCAAATGACATTGAAATTAAAATACTAGAATTTAAACACACAATTATAGATGAATGCCGAGAAACTGATCGCTAACATTCTATCAATACTAATTGCTGTTGCAGCTATTTCAGCTTTAGCACAGCTTTCAATTGCTCTACCTGAAAAACTATCTGTGGCTCCCATTACAGGACAAAGTTTGGCTGTATTGGTAGCAGCCCACATTTTAAAATGGAAAAAAGCTAGCATTAGCATTTTACTTTATTTGTTTCTTGGTGCAATAGGGCTACCAGTTTTTTCAAACTTTTCTTCAGGAGTAGATGTATTATTTGGTAAATCAGCTGGATATATGTTAGGTTTCTTAATTGCTTCAATTGTTGTTGGAATTATGGCCACAAAACAGAAAGAAAAATTTCCTTATTATTTCATACAAATGGCTGTAGGAACTCTTACTATACTTCTTTTTGGAGGGATCGCATTACTCCGTTTTTTAGATATAGGGGAAGTATTATCCCTTGGTATAAAACCTTTTTTAGCTGGTGGTTTTGTAAAGATATTATTGGGTTCAATATTATTATCCGTTTATAGACGTTTTCGCTTTTTAATGAACTTCGACAAAGCAAATGCTAATCCTTAGCTTTGGATTAAATTTTAGTTTCCTTTGAGTCAAAATAAGATCAATATATTATTCTTACCTAAATGGTACCCCAATAGGCTTGATCCTTTTGATGGTAACTTCATTGAAAACTATGCTCATGCTATTAAAAAACATTGCTCCATAAAGGTATTATTTGTCCATTCAGACACTTCCCTTAAACAACCTTATGAGTTAATAGATAAAAACAATAAAGAAATAAGGGAGGTTAGAGTCTATTTTAAGAGCCCACAATACAAACTTTCTATAATCAATAAGATTATAACTGTGCTAAGGTATAAAAGGGCACAAGAAATCGGCTTTAAACATCTAGCTGGTGAACAAATTGATCTTTGCCATATTCATGTTTTAACAAGAAGTTCCTGGCTGGCTTTGCGCCTAAAGAAACGGTTCAATATTCCATTTGTTATCAGCGAACATTGGTCTGGTTATCATAAAAAATTGGGGGGTTATAAAGGCTTCTTTAAGAAGTGGTTTACCAATAAAATAGTAAAAGAAAGTAGAGCTATACATACCGTTTCTACTCACCTTAAAAAAGCCATGCAAGCTCATCGGTTAATTGGGAATTATACAGTAATTCCTAATGTTGTCGACACTTCAATATTTAAAGTCAGAGAAAAAAACAATTTAGATACTGAAATTATCTATGTTGGTAACCTGCTTCAGCAACCTAAACGAATTTTAGATATTATTGAAATATTTGCACAGATCGTTGAAAAGTACCCTGCAGCCCTGCTCTCTATTTATGGTGAAGGAAAAGATGAAGATGATTGTAAAAAATTAATCAAAAAACTTCATCTTAGCCAAAATGTATTTTTAAGAGGAGTTAGAAATAGAGAGGAAATCGCTGAGGCCATAGGAGAATCTGATTTTTTGCTGCTTTTTAGTGCTTATGAGAATCAACCTTGTGTAATCAATGAAGCCCAGTCTTGTGGTATTCCAGTTGTAGTACCAACGATACCAGGCATTAGTGAATTGATGAGTGAAGAACTTGGAATTACCTTTCCTACAAATGATAAAAATGCATTTAAGTCTTCAGTTATTGAGATGATAGAAAAGCACAGAACTTATAATAGAGATACCATAAGAAAATCCGCTATTCAACGTTTTAGCGAAGAAGAAATTGGAAAAAACTTCCTCAGTTTATATCAAAAAGCCCTAACAGTTGAACCCAAATAAGTCCCTACAATTTGCGGTATTAGTTGATAGTAATTTACTAAAGAAGTGGCAATTGGATTCTATTCAGCATTTAGTTAACAACAACTATGGTTTGTTAAAGTGCTTCATAAAAAATAGTGAAACTTCAGTTTATCAAAAGTCCAACCTTTCACTTGGTTTCCGATACTTAGAGCGAAAAATCAGGAATGAAGGTCCTCTTCAAGTAATAGATATACACCAACATTTCCCTCAAATTGAAAGCCTTCTAGTAAAACCCAATATGAAAGGTAAGTCTTCATATTTTCTTGATGAAGACCTAGAAAAAATCAAAGCACTACAATTAGATTTTATTTTGCGTTTTGGGTTTGGGATAATAAAAGGAGATATCCTTAAGGCGCCAAAATATGGTATATGGTCCTTTCATCATGGAGATCCTAAGAAATATAGGGGTGGTCCGCCAGGCTTTTGGGAAGTCCTAAAGGGGGACTCAGTTAATGGTGTCATCTTACAACAGTTAACTGAGAAGTTAGACGGGGGACTTCTTTTGAAAGAAGGGAGCTTCAAAACTATTTCACACAGTTATTCAAATAACCTATATCAACTTTTAGAAGGAAGTAAAATCTGGCCTAGTCAAGTAGTTCAATCTATTTTATTAGACTCTGCACAAGAATTAAGAAGCAGACAGATAGAAACTTCTGCTCCAATTTATAAACCTCCATCTAGTCTAATCGTTCTTAAACTTCTTTTATTAGAATTTCAGAATACAATTAGATTCCATTATAACGCTTTGTTCAAGGCAGAAAAGTGGAATATAGGCACTATCAATACTTCCATTGAATCTTTATTAGAAAATGATATAACCGAGATTAATTGGTGGAAAGAAGCACCCAGCCATTCCTATTTTGCCGACCCTTTTGTTGACCCTGAGAATAAAGAAAAGGTATTGGTGGAGTTATATGATTATAAAAAACAAAAAGGGAAAATAGCAGCCATTTCAAAAGATGCTAAAAACACCGAGGTATTGGAATTAGAAAGCCACCTCTCCTACCCTTTTACATTTAAATACAATGGGAAGAATTATTTGCTCCCTGAAAATTTTGAGGCTCAAGAAGTAAAGCTTTACGAAGTAAGTAACGGAAAAACAATTCATCCTACCACTCTTTTAAAAGGAAAATGGGTTGACCCTAGCTTAATTTACGAGAATGGATATTGGTGGTTATTTTGCACTGAAAAAGAAAAAGCGAATGAAAATTTATTTCTTTTCTATGCAGAAACACTTGACAAAACATTCACTCCACACCCTTTAAACCCTGTGCTTACTGATATCAAAAGTGCTCGCCCAGCTGGAAAGCCTTTTCAAAAAGGTGACGACTGGTATCGTTTAGGACAAAACTGCTCAAACACATACGGTGGCAGTATTCAAATTAAAAAAATAGAAAAAATAAGCATTACAGAGTATCAGGAATCATTTGTGAAAGAAATTCACCCCTTAAATACTAGTAAATACAATAAAGGACTACATACTTTATCCCCTTTTGGAGAACAGACTTTAGTAGATGGAAAACGGTTTTATTTCAATCTCTACAATTTTAAAACCCAGTTACAAATTAAACTTAAACGCCTTCTTAAAAAGTGATTGGAAATATTGTAAATACTGTAATTAGTAGAATTGGAATGGCAATTATTGCCATTCTACTCTTGCTACTTAATTCTAACTTTCTAGGAAGTGAAGGTTTGGGTACAGTAGGTCTAATTACTTTAAGCATTACTATCTACTTGCTGTTTGCCAATTTAATTTGTGGAAGCAGTTTAATCTACTACGCTTCTCGTTATAAGATGGTAGAACTTTTCCTATTTGCATACTTATGGATACTCTTAACTGCTTTCTTCTTATTTGGACTCTCTTATTTCTTTCCCATTTTTGAAGGTCAATACGCCTATGATATTCTTTTATTGGGAGTACTTCAAGCTGCTATAGGGGTTCATACTGCTTTATTGGTTGGAAGAAAAGAAATCAAACAATTCAATCGTATTACTATTCTGCAAGCAAGTGCACAAATTATTGCGT
>Ga0316204_10012925_pt1 | contig 10075 bp, 7 predicted proteins | sample 6monrhotite_MG_2_FD_205661 | JGI IMG/M metagenome (GOLD analysis project Ga0316204, IMG submission 205661) | Microbial mat bacterial communities from mineral coupon in-situ incubated in ocean water Damariscotta River, Maine, United States -... | ecosystem: Environmental > Aquatic > Marine >... | reverse complement strand
GAATAAGCGTAAGTTCATCCATCCTTTTTAAAATTATCTAGTTATTCTATACCCAAAGCCATTGGAGTTGCAGCTAGGCGGCAAAGGAACTCAGCGCCATGAGCCTAGGCGTACTAGGTGATTGGGGTGAGTGAGAGCAGCCAACAACGCTGCAGCTTCAAGGGAGACGGGCATATACCCAAAGCCATTGGAGTTGCAGCTAGGCGGCAAAGGAACTCAGCCCCATGAGCCTAGGCGTACTAGGTGATTGGGGTGAGTGAGAGCAGCCAACAACGCTGCAGCTTCAAGGGAGACGGGTATACATCTGTGATTGTAAATAATTAGACAAGCCTAAACGCTTTATTAGACCTAGCTGCTGTTCAAGCCAATAGGCATGATCCATCTCAGTGTCGTCTAATAAAACCAACAACATATCTCTGGTGACATAATCTTGTTCTGTCTCACACAGGCTAATGGTATCTTTTAAAGCTTGTGCCACGGCATATTCCACCCGCAAATCACTTTCCAACATAGAAGGCACATCTGAACCTACCATTAGCCCATCACGTTCGACCATATTAGGCGTGCCTTCCAAAAACAGCATGCGTTCTATTAATTTTGTGGCGTGGCCTTTTTCATCATCAAACTCATGGGCGATACGCTCATACAATTTAGTTAAGCCCCAATCTTGGTACATTTGAGAATGAATAAAATATTGATCCATCGCTGCCAGTTCGTAAGCGAGTAGGGCGTTAAGTTGATCAATTATGACTTTTTTACCTTGCATGTTAATCCCCTTCAACTTGGCTTTGTAAATAGTTTTCTATACCTAAATGTTTGATTTGGTATTGCTGGGTTTCGATCCAATCAATATAGTCTTCTTCGTAGCTTAGAATAGATTCAAGCAAATCCCGAGACACAAAATCTTGTAACCCTTCACATAAACTGATGGCTTTTTTTAATAAGGGCATTTGAGAATTCTGGAAGGTCATATCGCAGTTCAGCATCTCTGAGGTTTCTTCACCAATCATTAACTTACCTAACATTTGTAAATTAGGTAGGCCTTCTAGAAATAAAATACGTTCTATTAACTGATCGGCTTGCTGCATATCTTTAATAGATTTTTTATAGGCCGCGCTATTTAGTTTCTCTAATCCCCAGTTTTTGAACATACGTGCATGTAAAAAATATTGATTGATGGAGGTGAGTTCGAAGGTAAGTATTTCATTTAGTACAACTAATACTTGTTTATCGCCTTTCATTGAGTGTAGTCCGTTAATATACTGATAAGCCAAATTATAGTCTTATGTGTTTTGAAAAACCACAAGTTAATCAAAAACATCTTATAAAACAATGTGATAGACAATGATAACGATTCTTATTTTGATCTCCATTAAGGCTTTGAATGCCTAGGTAAAAGTTGCAGACTTTCCTCGGCAAAGCCTGTTCCCGCTTCGGTAAAGAAGTTAAATACCTTGTCTGAACCTGCATCAATAAGTGGTTGTATTTCATCTTCATAACGAGCAATAGAGGCAATTTTACCTGTATATTGAGCGTGTTGCAGTTGTTCAGTGATGTTGCAAATATCTTCGATAGAAGGCAATGCCATTAAGATGAGTTGTATTTGGCTTAAATCCATATTCTCCCATAAATCAACGTCTTCACCGTCTCCAACCATGGCCTGATAGCCCACTTTTTCAAGGACTCTAATGCGTGTAGGGTCTGCATCCATCCCCCAAACTTTTTTACCTACCATACTATGTAAAGATGAATAAGCGCCTTTGCCTACTCTTCCTAGACCGATCACAATTATTTCAGCACCTACCGGTTGCACATAAACATCCTCAAGTAATCGGTTCGGGCTTTCAAAAGATTTAAGTCGATCCTTAAATTTGGTGTATTGGTTATGTGAGGTTTTGTAAGCTGAGCCCGTTAACACAAACGAGAACGATACCGTCAAAGCTAAAACCACTAACCACTCAGCACCTAACCAACCTAGACTGACTGCCAACGCCACTACTATCAACCCAAATTCACTGTAGTTTGATAACACTAAACTAGCTAAATAGCTGGTGCGAGCTCTCAATTTTAGAAGTGTGAACAACGAAAAGAACAACACAAATTTGATTGGGATAAACAGGCAAAGCAATAGGGCTGTAAGGGTTAAATCGAGGGTAGGGAGCGCACTAAAACCAATTGTAAGGAAAAAACCAACCAGAAAAATGTCCTTGAAATGCATTAGCGCTTTTGACATTTCTGTAGATTTAACATGTGTCGCAATAAACATTCCGACAATCAAAGCGCCTAAGTCACCTTTAATTCCCACTACCTCAAATAATTCATAACCACCAAAAGCGAACAAAAATCCTGATAATATTAGCAATTCACCATGACCCACACGTTCTAAGATCCGGGTCCATATTGGTTTTGCAAAAAATAACAACAACAGCAGCAACGCCCACATCGAAGGTACTTTTCCGGTGGCGATGACCAAAAACAGCACGGCAACAATGTCCTGCATGATCAACACACCAATGGCCAATTTGCCATGACGAGTTTTGATTTCACCACTTTCTTCTAGGATCTTCACAATACACACAGTGCTGCTAAAGCTTAATGAAAAAGCGAGCAGGGCTTGTGTTGACCAGTCTAAGTTGGCAAAAGCAGTTAAACCAAGCCAAGACACAGCAAATAATAGTAGATTGATGAGTGTGACCCATATAACAGCATGGGAAATGCTACCTAACCAGACTTCCTTTTTATATAAATCACGCACGTTGAGTTTTAAGCCAATGGTAAATAACATCAAAGTTATGCCCAGGTTGGCGATGGTTTGTAATGCTTCTGTTGACTGAAATCCGAGATAATTTAATGCAAAACCGGCAATTAAATAACCTATTAATGGTGGTAGTCCAAGGATTTTAAAACCTAAACCACAGATGAATGCTAAAAGAATAAATGCGAATTCCATATGAACTCTATGACAAAAATGAAGTAGCTAATATGGTAACGATTTTATTTAGGAAAGCTAGGTGAACAGTACAAAGGTATATATGAGTGATGATAAAAAAGATATTTAGTTGAATTGTTTAGAATCTAACAATTGAGATATTTTATTAAGTTCTTCCATTAACTTGTTTTCTTTTATCCTGAGTTCCCCCAACTCAAAAGTGATTTCAGTTTCCCGGTGTTTGACTTGTTCGTAAGTCATCATTTTTGGAGCCTGACTCCTTTCTCGATGTAACCTATCTAAACGTTTGGAACGGTCGGCTCTATCTAGCAGCTCAAGTTTTTCGATAAACCGAGTTAAAGAAGTGATATTTACACTTATGCCAAAGTCCATGCATTGTTCATAGACCTTATTGGAATTTTTATAGTTATTCTGACGGATCAGCTTCTTGATCGTTTCTACTTTATCAGAACGGGAATTATCGCCAAGCATATGTTTACCAATTACCCAATCTTGGTTGTTTAGGATCAGTGTAGATGAATAGGTCGTTTGTCTTCACTACAAAATACTCAATTTAACATAATATACATTATAGGAACTCCCAGAACATCCTAAGAGGAATGCTAATTTATATCATACATATCGACATACAGAAAAATTACTACAGATAAATTGAAGTAAAGGAAAAGCTTTGGTTGTCCACATATTGTGGCAGAAACTAAAGTTGCTGGCACAATATGTGGACAACCAAAATATATTAAAGAGCTTTAAGTGCCTCAAAATAGTGAATCTCAAAATCCTCAACACTATGCTGCGCTTCGTTTTGCACAGGTAACAAATTAAACAAGTTGCGCTATGCTGCCGTAAGCTCACGTTTTAACGTAGTTCTGGATTTGAAATTACTTCAATCTATAATGAGCACTACGTGCGTAGAATTAATTTAGCAGCGTCATACTGTCTGTTTATTAACGTAGGAACGCATAATGATAATTTGCTTATCAGGGTTAACCAGAATCATCACTTAAGGATTTACGAAACAGGGAAATACGTTGAGAAACATTTTCTTGCGTGACAACTCTGCCCTCACCCCAAACTCGGGAAATAAGGTCATCTTGTGAAGTAAGATAAGGATTTGTTCAAGATCTAATTGTAGATCAGCAAATTGATTAATCATCATAAGTTCATCACTGAGTTTGCATCCAAAAAAATTTAACAAGATGTTATTTCAACAGGTACGCCATTGAATATTGCATTTCCTGACAAACTATCAACCCGTTGATCATCTGTTAAGTCATTCATACTGACTCCTGGATTAGTTTGCGCTACACGCAGAGCAATACCTTCTCTATCATGACCCCAACCATGGGGTAAACAAACAACACCTCGCATAACATCTTCAGTAATAACTACATCAACTTTCAATTCCCCAACCCTTGATTTCAAGAACGCTTTGCCTCTATCGACAATACCTTTTTCTTTTGCATCTTCAGGGTGAATTAACAAAGCACAGCGGTCTTTGCCTTTAATTAAACGCAGGCTGTTGTGCATCCATGAGTTATTTGTGCGTAAATCTCTACGGCTTATCATCATCAACGACTTGGATGCTTTACCTGAAAATTGTACTTTCATTTGCTGAAAATCATCTAGTATTGGCTCAGGTAATAAATGGATAAGTTTATCGTTAGTAAACAAGTATTCAGGTAAGCACGGCTGTAAAGGGCCAAGATCTAGACCGTGAGGGTATTGTTTTAATACCTCTAAACTTAGACCGTAATCATGATTAATTTCTTTACCTGATTCATAAGAAGTAAAAGACTTTCCATAGGGACCATTGCGCAAACTATAATCTAGAATTTGTTCAGTAGTCACTTTAGGTTGTTTACCCGTATCGACAATGCCACGTTTTAGCTGGTTAATTCGTTGCCTTAAACCTGTCATAATATCGAAATCAGAACGTTCATCTTCTGCGTGTTCAAATAGTGCTTCTGAATATTTAGCGACGTTGCGTACGGCTAAAAGGTTAAAAACCAAATCATAATGCTCATGTTCTAACGGCCCTGTAGGTGGCAAAATAATATCAGCATGACGAGACGTTTCATTTAAGTAAAAATCAACAGAAACCATAAAATCTAAATTTTCTAGCGCTTCATCTAACTGACGACCATTAGGAACAGATAATACTGGGTTTCCGGCAGTACAAATAAATCCCTTCACTTGCCCTTCACCAGGTGTCAACATTTCTTCAGCTAAGATAGATGTAGGTAGTTCACGACTAAATTCTGGCAAGCCTCTCACTCGGCTATGGTATTGAGCAAAACTTCCAGCTGTAGATGCCTGAACTCCCATATCTACAGCGGGTTTAGTAAACATCATGCCCCCTTTTCTGTCTAAATTACCGGTAATAATATTTAAGATATTTACCAACCAGTGATTTAATGCTGAAAAATTTTGTGTGGACAACCCCATTCTTCCATAACAAATAGCACTATCGGCGGTAGCAAATTCTGTTGCTATACGTTTAATATTTTCTTCAGATATACCACAAACATCACTGATTTCAGCGAGGGTAAACTGATCAAACATTCCAAGTAGTTGATCGAAGCCATCCAAAATAGGTGATAAGTGAGCTGGGTCATACAAAGATTGTTGAATAACATATTGAATCAGACCATAAATAAATAACGGGTCGGTGCCTGGTTTTATAAATAAATGTTCAGATGCATATAGTGCAGTCTCGGTTTTGCGTGGGTCTATTAAAATTAATTTTCCGCCGCGATCTTTTATACTTTCTAAACGCTTAAGCACATCACCAGCCGTCATTAAGCTACCATTTGAGGCTGCTGGGTTTGCACCAAGCATTAACATATAATCTGTACGATCTATGTCCGGTATAGTAAATAATTGTCCATGACCAAACATTAAATAAGACATGAGTTGATGTGGCATTTGGTCTAATGAACCACCTGAATGCATGTTTTTAGAGCCTAACGCTTTACGAAATTTACCTATCGCTGTCAATATCCCAAAGTTATGAGATGCAGGATTCCCCCAATACCCGGAAATTGCATCATCACCATATTTACTTTGAATATTGACTATTTCTTTACTGACGCGGTCAAGTGCATCATCCCAACTAATGGGTAACCATTGACCGTTCACTTTTTGTATTGGTGTTTTTAAACGATCAGGGTCGTTATGCAGATCTTGTAACGAATAGCCTTTAGGACAAATGTGCCCGCCACTATGTGGATCTTCATTATCACCAGCGATAGATATAATTTTATCGCCTTGATATTTGATTTGAATACCGCACATCGCTTCACACAGCGTACAATTTCGTAGATGGGTTTTAACGGGTAAATTTGTTCTTTGCTGTTCTTTTGCTAACTTTTCAGTGCGAGCGTCCCGAATTATATCTAGCATTCGCTTAACATTGGTCACTTTACGTCGTGGACGGCCGGATAAATGTCCTTGCTCTTGTTCATATTGATCAAGTAATTGCCAATCGCTAAAACTTATATATTCAACCATACGTTCTACTAGCAAATCTTCAATATCTTGACGGACAACTTTTGCAGACGAGATATTTGCATCAACTAAATCGGTGATTAATTGATTTACGGTATCTTGAGCACAATGCTTATTACTGCCTATTACACCACTCGCCCCACGCTTTATCCACCCAGCTGTATACTCTGGGTTTAAAGCACTAGCTTCGGACTTAACTTGTGAACTATGATTGACAATATCTACGCGACCTTGTTGATTAAGAATAACGCCACGTTGCTCATCAAAAGCTACGTTTTCAATCGCATCACCTTGATAGCCAATCGCATGTACGATGAGGCTTGCTTTAATAAGCGTTTTTTCACCGGTTGTTTTAATAGAAATACGATCATCTTCATCTCGAATGATTTCATTCCGCGTAAGATGTAATGTTTTGCACCCATTTGCATCGTTATCAATATACTCAGGACTATGACAAAACATAAAGCGAATGCGTTTTTTATTCTGCTGAATATTATGACCGTGTTGACGTTGTGCAATTTCTTTAAGCAAATTAATGTTTTGTTTTACTTCACTAAATTCAGGTAATTCTGTTTGCTCAATGGTTTGTAGATCAATCGCTAAATCATTTGGGTCAATAATTAAGTCGACATCATCAAGTCCCATTAATTGTTCTAATTCTTTGGGCGTGAAAGCCGCTTGAGCAACTCCTCGACGTGCTATTAAAACGACCTCTTTTACTGCGCTTTGTTTAAAAACATTCAACGCTTCATCAGCAACATCAGTCTTTTCAAGTTGCGCTGTTGATAATACCAACATTCGAGCAATATCTAATGCGACATTCCCCATACCAATGACAACAGCGGTTTGTGATGACAAATCAACCGATAGTTGACTTTGATCAGGGTGACCGTTATACCAACCAACAAAGGTTGAAGAGCCAAAAATATTGGGTAATTCAGCCCCTGGAATTGATAAAGTTCGACTTTTAGAGCCTCCCGTCGCATAAACCACCCCATCATACTGGTCAAGTAAGTCATTTCGTTGAATATCATGGCCTAATTCAACATTGCCAAAAAAACGAAACCGTTCATTTTCTGCAATACGATCAAAGCTAGATGTTACTGATTTTATACGAGGATGATCTGGCGCTACGCCATAACGAACAAGTCCAAAAGGTGACGGTAAACGCTCAAACATATCAACGTTGGCTAATGGCATTTGTTTTAATATTTCTTCAGCGGTATAAAAACCTGAAGGGCCAGAGCCTATTATTGCGAAGTGTCCTGAAAAGCTAGCCATAGGAGATGCCGCAACATCATGGCCAATACTTTCAGTTATCACCGGATAAATTTGAGATTTCTCAGCATTCAATGCAATAAAATCTTTCATTAAAAGAGGAACGGAACTTTCTGAGTAAATGGCATTTTCTGGGCATGCAGTGATACAAGCATTACAATCTATACAAACACTAGGATCAATATAAAGCATTTCAGGACCTTCTCTAAAGGCCTCTACAGGACATACGTCAACACAGTCGGTATGTTTATTTCCAATACATGTGCGAGTTACTACATACGCCACAATAATCTCCAGATACTATCAGTCAATAAAGATTATTCTATGAGGTATTTAAAATGAAATATTGACAGTTTTAGCATCTATTGACATAACGTGCCAAAATGTTAACTTGATAAGTATATCGCTCTTATTTATGAAATAAATGACCCAGCACAAAGCCTATCTGCCCGTTAGTTTCCTTAATATATTAACGCAGTACTTAGATGAACAATCATTAAAAGCAGTAGATGTTAGACAGACACTTCAAGAACTATCTAAAGGACAACGCATTGATACGCTGATATTTTCACAATTACTCAATCAAATTCATCAGTTAACTCCCCTACCAGCACTTGGATTACGTATTGGGGCAATGGCAAAGCCGGAAGATTTTGGCTTAGTTGGAAATTTACTCACTTCATGCAGTACGCTTAAACAAGCGTTAATTAGATATGGTCGATATCAAGAATTGGTCCTAACTGATTTGGCGGCTAAAGTAGAAATTCAAGGAGATGCTTATAGTTATCAATGGATGTTACGAGGGGTAGATAACCGACTGTTATATGAATTTGGTTTGATTATATTTGTTAAACTTTACCAGTCGTTAATTAACCGTCAAATTGCCCCAGTATCTGTCGCTTTACCCATTAAAAAGCCCAAAGAAATTAATATTTATCAAGCTATTTTAGGCTGCCCAGTTGAGTTTAACTCACCTACATTACGGGTAAATATACCGATGCATTTAACGTTATTAAATATTTCAACGCGTGATCCATCGCTACTTAAAATTTTTGATCAGCAAGCTAAATTCTTATTAACAGAAGAAAAACATCAAGATAAAACGTTTGAACCTTTTCTCTTAACATTACGTGAACAAATATTGATCGCGATGAAAGACGGTGATACTCGTGCGAGCACTGTTTGTGTAAAAATGGGTTTTTCACTACGATCATTTTATCGAAAACTCAGCGATAACGACCACAATTACCGTTCTATACTAGCAGACTCACGTTGCCGATTATCTAAACGTTATCTTGTTGATGGCCAATTTACATCTTTAGAGATAGCCTTTTTACTGGGATATTCAGAACAAAGTGCATTTATTAGAGCTTTTAAAGAGTGGATGGGCATAACACCAGGTGAATATCGCCTATCGGTAAAATAAACATTGATTTTTTTGAATTTTAAAACCGAAGAAGTTACATCCGTCAAGCAATGATATTGTTGAACTTTGCTGTTCATATATTTAAAGGGGTCGAAGTCAATTTAAATAATATTTTTCCAGCCAATCTGTATTTTTTATTTAAAGGGGTCGAAGTCAATTTAAATAATATTTTTCCAGCCAATCTGTATTTTTTAGTAACGTTGAATATCCACATCGCTTAGGTCAGCAATGTCGCTTTGGGTCGAAAGCCGAATAAATTGGCGGCACAATTATTTACCATAATCGTTTTTGACTGCAATTCGCTTAAAACTCTTAGTCGTTTGTGATTTGAACATCTGGACAACATCGCTCAACTTTCTATTGTTTTTTCCTCATTGCTTGGCCGAAGCGCGTGCTAATGCATCTCTTTTTGCAACACTTCAATTACACTAAAGTTTGCATCTGCTGCCGACTTCCAACTCTCGTCAAGCTTCCCTACCCCATAACCAAAATCCTTGAACGTAAGCTGCTTAACTGACTTGCTGGCAATGTTGAGTGCAGTTTTGTTACTAATCATGTCGTGACCAACATGTGCAATCGCGACGCCTTGTCCAATACATGCAACGAGTAATAATGTACGAATGATAACTTTCATTTTTGTAATCCTCTGTGGGTTTTACTATTGAAGGTTATTTAAGTCCGATAACGGTGTATTGCCCTTCAACAATTAATTGAATAGCGACGGGCTTGTTACTATTGTTTTTCCAATACCAGCCATGGGAGCCTTCGAATGGCGATGTGAAACTGCCTTTCATTTCGCTAAGCGTGGCAATAGCATAACTCTCAAAATAGCCCGTAGTATCGCCCTCTGGTTCACCGTGCAAATCAAAGTAAAGTGCTGCACCGTCTGTTACCCATTCATAGGTCATTTTTTC
>Ga0316204_10012924_pt1 | contig 10075 bp, 7 predicted proteins | sample 6monrhotite_MG_2_FD_205661 | JGI IMG/M metagenome (GOLD analysis project Ga0316204, IMG submission 205661) | Microbial mat bacterial communities from mineral coupon in-situ incubated in ocean water Damariscotta River, Maine, United States -... | ecosystem: Environmental > Aquatic > Marine >... | reverse complement strand
ATTGCCAAAGACCTTTGCCGATTACGGAATTATCGGTATTCCGATCCTGGACGCCCACGCCAAATTCATGCGCCCGTCGAAGTTTCGTGATGTGATCACCGTGGAAAGTGGAATCGAAAGCTGGGGGAATTCCTCGTTCAGGGTTCGCCACCGGGTTCTTAAAGGTGATGTGGAGGCCATCGTCGGCCACGAAATTCGCGGCTGGGTCGGCATCGACAAAGATCATCCCAACGGCATCAGTGCAAGGCGGGTTCCCGACGAAGTGCGCGCCCGATTCGACGGATAGAAATGGACATTCCCCATGAGCGCAGAACGTTCATTTGCCAAGGAAATCGAAAAGCTTCGTCTTAAGGATGGCGAGATTTTTCGAGGTGAAGGTATCCTTGCCGTTACCAAGGCGATCCTGCAGTCGGGGGTCGCCTACGTGGGGGGCTACCAGGGCGCACCTGTCTCTCATTTGCTTGATGTCATGGTCGAAGCCGAAGACTTGATGAGCGAGCTTGGCGTTCATGTGGAAACCTGCACCAACGAAGCCGCCGCCGCTGCCATGCTGGGGGCTTCGGTCAATTATCCTCTGCGTGGTGCCGTGACCTGGAAGTCTATTGTTGGCACCAACGTTGCTGCCGATGGTTTGTCCAACTTAAGCTCGCCCGGTCTTAAAGGTGGTGCGCTGATCATCACCGGCGAAGATTACGGCGAAGGGGCCAGCGTGATTCAGGAACGCACGCACGCCATGGCCATGAAATCATCTCTGTGGTTGATCGACGCCCGGCCCGATCTTGGCTGCATTGTCGATATGGTCGAGCATGGTTTTCGCTTGTCCGAAACCTCGAACACGCCGGTGATCTTGGGATTGCGGGTGCGTGCCTGCCATATGCAGGGCGAATTTGTGGCCAAAGACAACGTTTCCGCGCCAATGAATATTCATAACAAATTCAGCGACCCGGCGACGTTTGATTACGGCCGATTGGCCCATCCTCCTGTTACTTTCGCTCAGGAAAAGCTCAAACAAACCGAGCGCTTGCCGGCGGCACGCAGGTACATCGCCGACAATGGCCTGAACGATATTTTCGATGGCGATTTGAAGAACGTCGGTATTGTTCTTCAAGGGGGGCTCTACAACACAGTGATCCGTCGCCTGAACACGCTGGGGCTGGCCGATGCGTTTGGGCAAAGCCGGGTGCCCCTGCTGGTTTTGAATGTCGTTCATCCGTTGGTGCCGGATCAGATTACAGAGTTTTGTACGGGCAAGGATGCCGTTCTGGTGCTCGAGGAAGGCAATCCGGAATTTATCGAGCATCAGATCAATACCTATTTGCGTGAAGCCGCCTTGCCGACAAAAATATGCGGCAAGGCAGTCATGCCCGTGGGGGGCGAATATACGGCAGAAGCGATGTCGGATGGCCTGCTGACTTTTCTTGCAAGTGCAGGCGTGATCGATGAACCAGGTGCTGATGTCGGGCTTTCGGTACCACGGGACGCCGGCGCGTTGGCCCTTGGTGGCGCGCTACCGCCGCGGCCTCCGCAAATGTGCACAGGGTGTCCGGAACGCCCGGTTTTTTCAGCCATCAAAATTTTGGAGCGAGAGGTCGGCAAGGTCCATATCGCTGCTGACATTGGTTGCCATGCGTTGGCTACGTTTGAGCCATTTTCCATGGGTAATTCTATTCTTGGCTACGGCATGAGTCTGGCCAGCGCCGCTGCCGTCGGGCGGTTTCAGGAACGCCGTTCCATCTCGATTATGGGGGATGGTGGGTTCTGGCATAACGGGCTGGCTACGGGGGTTATTGGCACTTTGCTGAATAAGGGCGATGCGGTCCTGATTATCATGCAAAACGGCTATACGTCGGCCACCGGTCAACAATTTATTCCCAATTCAGCGCAGGGCTGGCATGGGGATGATCCGGGGATGAACATCGAAAAAACGCTTAAAGCACTTGGCGTGCCGTGGCTGAAAGTACAACGCACCTACGATATAGCGGACATGATTGAAGTCCTGCGCGAAGCCCTGACCACGAAACAAAAGGGCCTGAAGGTGATCATCGCAGACGGTGAATGCCAACTGGCCCGGCAGCGCCGTTTGCGCAGTGAAAATCAGGCCCGTCTTAACGAAGGAGCGCGTGTCTCGCTGCCGCGTTTCGGTGTCGATGCCGCTATATGTACAGGCGATCATGCTTGTATCCGTCTGTCCGGCTGCCCCAGCCTGACACTGGCGCCAAACCCCGATCCTTTTTCCGAACACCCGGTCAGTGCCGTCATCGATACCTGTGTCGGATGTGGTTTATGTGGTGAAGTGGCCATGGCGGGGGCGTTGTGCCCGTCGTTCTATAAGGTCGAACGGGTGAAGAATGCGACGTCGACCGAGAAATATGTAAATGCTGTGCGCGCACGCACCCTGAATTGGCTAACGACGGGAGGCAACGCATGACGGGTCAGGCCACGCGACCTCTATCCCTGTTGATCGCGGCGCTTGGCGGCGAAGGCGGCGGGGTGCTGACGAACTGGATCGTCGCTGCTGCGCAAACCCAGGGGTTGCCCGTACAGGCGACGTCAATTCCCGGTGTTGCCCAACGTACCGGTGCGACGACCTATTACATCGAAATCTGGCCGCTGCCAGTCCAGGGTGGCAAACGCCCTGTGCTGTCGTTATCACCGGCTCCCGGTGAAGTTGATATCGTTGCCACCACGGAATTCCTGGAAGCGGGACGGTGTATTCTGAATGGTTTTGTAAGCCCCGACCGTACTCATTTGATCGCCTCGACCCACCGTGTGTACACCACGTTTGAAAAGATGGCCGTTGGTGATGGCCGCTTTGATATGGAAACGCTTTTGTCGGCCTGTAAAACCCGGTCCCAGGAATCCCGATTGATGGACCTGGACGTCCTAGCGCATTCAAGTGGGTCCAGGATCAATGCCGTCCTGCTGGGCGTGCTGGTGGGGTCGGGCAAATTACCCGTGACGGAAGCGGCGTGCCGGGAAGCCATTGCGGCAGGCGGGATCGCCGTAGAGGCCAACCTGCGGGGCTTCGCTGCCGGGTTAAAAGCGGCGGACCCGGAAAAGACAGGCGATCCATGCACAGACACGGAAGCCTTGCTGAACGAGGCAGAAACCCGCTTGAAGTCTTATCAAGGGGCCGCCTATGCCAGGTTGTTCAAAAGCCGGATGCAGCCGTTTGAGGATTCGAACCCTGAAGTGTTGGCCGAAGTGGTAAAAGGTCTGACCCGGCGCATGGCCTATGAAGACATCATCCGCGTCGCCCAGTTAAAAACCAGACCGGGTCGACGGGGACAACTGGCAGGTGGCATTGCACAAGGCGAGGTCGTGCACATTACGGAATATTTCCGCCCGGGACTGCGGGAAGTTTGCGATATTCTGCCCACATTCATCGCCCGGCGGGTGCTGTCCTGGGCAGATACGCCTAAACGCTTGAGCCTGTCGTGGCCCATGGCGATGCGCTCGACCACGATAACAGGCTTTCTGATGCTCAGGTTCCTCGCGTCTATGCGGCGTTTGCGTCGAATTTCCTATCGCTACGGGATTGAGCAGGCAGCAATTGAACGTTGGCTTGCCGATATTTCCAAAGCGCAGGACATGGATCAGGGATTGGCATTGGAAATTGCCAAGAATGCCCGGCTTATCAAAGGCTATGGGGAAACCCATGCCCGTGGTCTCGCGGCCTTTGATGCGTTGAATGAAGATTTCGTCAGTTCCGCTTTGCAAGGGCAGGGGGCTTCGGTTGAATCAATCGCTGCGGCTCGGACACGGGCCTTGTCTGGGCGCCCGGGCTAATGAACGAAGCCCGAAAATCTGACTGGCCCGTGGTTACGTTATCGATCCTCGCCGGGATCACAGCGGCCGCGCATATCGGTAAGGCGCCACCGGCATTGCCGTTATTGCGCGCCGAATTGGATTTAAGCATTGTCCAGGCGGGTTGGGTTGTTTCCATTATTGCCGCCATGGCCATGGCAACAGGGATAGCCGCAGGTATGGTTGCTGACCGGGTCGGTCATCGCAGGCTATTGATAACCGGATTGGCAATTATGGCGCTGAGCAGCGGTGCCGGTGCGTTTGCCACCGGCTCTGAGCAAATACTCGTCAGCCGCTTTCTCGAAGGAATCGGATTTATTTCCATCGCTGTGGCGGCACCATCGCTGATCATCACGTCAATCCTGGCCCGGCACCGGCAGGTGGTTCTTGGCGTCTGGAGCTCGTGGGTACCCGCGGGCATCGCGCTTTCAATGTTTGTTTCGCCACTGATTCTGGGCCCTTTGGGATGGCGGCCGTTGTGGGTGTTCTGGGCGGTCATGGCAGCCCTGCTTGCGCTGTCGTTGATGGGCAAGCGAACGTCGCCCGCACGGGCAACAAAGGAGCATGTACCGCGTCATTCGTTCCTGGGAAGTTTGCGGTTGATATTTAGCCGCCCGGGGCCACTGATCCTGGCGGTGAACTTTGGGCTGTTCGCCGCCCAGTGGGGATCGATCATGATGTGGTTGCCAAGCTTTCTGGTGGACCAACGCGGCCTTGGAGTGTCGAGCGCAGCCTTGCTAGCGGGCGCTGTCGTGGCGTCCAACGTGCCGGGTAACCTGTCGGGCAGTTGGTTGCTTCATCGGGGGGTGCAGCGCAGTCACATGATTGCCGCAGGTCATTTCATGATGGGCTTGTGCGCCGTTGGCATCTTTTCAAATGTTTTGCCCGATGGCGCACGCTACAGCCTGGCTTTGCTTTTTTCCTATTCCGCCGGTTTTGTGCCGCCCGCGATGTTTGCCTCGGTTCCGGTACATGCACCATCCCCACAACAATTTGGGGCAACCAGTGGGTTGCTTTTGCAAGGCTCCAACTTCGGTAATTTTTTTGGCCCACCAGCCGTAGCAGCCCTGGTCGCCGTACTTGGGTCGTGGAATGATATATTGTGGCTGGTTCTGGGGTGTGGCGCTGGCGGAATCGCACTGGCTTTGTGGTTGGTGGTGGTCGAGAAAAAACTGACTGAAAACCTGGACTGACTTGGCCCTGAAAAACGGGACGAATGGTGGGACAATGACAATAGAATCAGATGAAAACGTACATCGGGACTTGCCCGAAGGGGCCCATACCGAATTCGATCGGTCTATGGGTTATGGCGAATACCTGGATTTGACGACTCTTTTGAGCGCGCAAAACCCGGTTACGGATGAACATGATGAGCCGCTGTTCATCATGATCCACCAGATCAGCGAGTTGTGGATGAAGCTGGCCATTCATGAACTGGCTGCGGCGGCCAAATGTATCGCCCAGGACAACCTGCGTCCGACCTTCAAGATGCTGTCCCGGGTGTCGGCCATTCAGGCGCAATTGATTGAAGCCTGGGCGGTTCTGTCGACCATGACGCCATCGGATTATTTGAAATTCAGGGATCAGCTTGGGCAATCATCCGGATTCCAGTCTTACCAATATCGTCAGATTGAATATTTTCTGGGAAACAAGAAGCCGGCCTTTCTGGCTCCACACCGCCACGATGCGGCGATTATGGAACGGCTGGGCAATACTTTGAACAACCCAAGCTTGTATGACGAGGCGGTGTTGCTGTTAAGCCGCCGTGGATTTGCGATTGATAGCGACGTTATCAACCGGGATTGGTCAAAATCTCATCAGGCAAACCCGTCGGTGCAGGCGGCATGGTTGACCATTTACCAGGATATCGACGCCCATTGGGACTTGTACGAATTGGCTGAAAAATTGATCGATCTGGAAGAATCATTCCAACGCTGGCGTTTTCGCCACCTGATCACCGTGTCGCGCATCATTGGCCACAAGCGCGGCACCGGCGGCACCAGCGGTGTCGACTACCTGACCAAGGCGCTGGATTATCGGTTCTTCCCTGAACTGTGGGATGTGCGTACCGCCTTATGACGCGGGGCAGGGCTATTGCGTGCTTAACGTTCGCCTGACGGCGTCTTTCCAACCGGCGTATTTTTGGTTGCGCAGGGCTGGTTCCATCGCAGGTGTGAAACGTTTTTCCAGCGCCCAGGTTTTTGCAAAACCTTCCGGGTCCGGATAAATATTGCGATGTTGTCCCGCCAGGTAAGCGGCGCCCAAAGCGGTTGTTTCGGGCACGTGTGGCCGGTCCACCGGGCCCCCCAGAATATCGGCCAGGAACTGCATGGCCCAATCCGATGCTGTCATGCCGCCGTCCACGCGCAGTACCATATCACCAGATGCTGCCGCCCAATCACCGCGCATGGCGTCGAGCAAGTCACGGGTTTGGTACCCAACACTTTCAAGGGCGGCACGCGCCAATTCCGCCGGTCCTGTGTTGCGGGTCAGGCCGAACAGGGCACCACGAGCGTCGGCATCCCAGTGGGGGGCTCCCAGGCCGACAAAGGCTGGCACCAGGTAGACGTCCTGCCTGACGTCTGCCTGAGCCGCCAGCGCGCCGGATTGACCTGCGCTTTCAATGATGTTCAGGCCATCGCGCAACCATTGCACGGCTGCGCCCGCGATAAATATAGAGCCTTCAAGGGCATAAGTGGGTTTGCCATCCAACTGATACGCGATGGTGGTCAACAGTCGATTGCTAGAGGCGACGGCGGTTTGCCCGGTATTCAAAAGAGCAAAACAACCCGTACCGTAGGTAGACTTCATCATGCCCGGATTAAAGCAGGCCTGCCCGACGGTCGCGGCCTGCTGGTCGCCAGCAATGCCGCATATGGGAATCGGGCCACCAAACAAGTCGGGATCGGTTTCGCCAAAATCATCGGCGCTATTCATGACCGTCGGCAAGACGCTGGCCGGGACGTTGAATAGGTCCAGTAAATCGTCGCTCCAACGGCCTTCGTGAATATCATACAACAGGGTCCGGCTGGCATTAGTCGCGTCGGTCGCGTGGACTTTGCCGCCGGTCAATCGCCACAACAGGAAGCTATCGACAGTACCAAAAGCAAGCCTGTCCTGGGCGGCGGCGTCACGGGCACCGTCCACATGATCCAGGATCCAGGCGACCTTGGTTGCGGAAAAATAAGGATCCAGCAACAGGCCGGTTTTATGGGAAACCATGGCCTCATGCCCGGTGGTTTTTAGGTCGGTGCAAATATCCGCCGTTCGCCGGTCTTGCCATACGATGGCATTGTGAAGGGCCTTTCCGGTCTGGCGGTCCCACACAATGGTGGTTTCGCGTTGATTGGTAATGCCGATGGCGGCGATATCGGCGGCGGTTGCGTCCGCTTTTTTTAAGGCGCCCCGACACGTTGCCAGTGTTGAGTTCCAGATATCCTCAGGGTCGTGTTCGACCCAGCCGGAGTTGGGGAAATGCTGCGTGAATTCGCGTTGGTCCATGGCCTGGGCGCGGCAGTGTTCATCAAATAGAATGGCCCGGGACGATGTTGTTCCCTGATCGATGGCTAGGACGTATTTGGCCATTGAATTTAATCCCCGATGTTTTGTTCAGGCTGTCGAATAAGCCTGCGCCGCTGGGTCGTTTTGCATCCAGTCCGTAAAATGCTGAATTTCTTCAGTGGTCATTTTTAACCCCAACTTGGTGCGTCGCCAAAGAACATCTTCGGCGCTGACTGCCCATTCATTGGCAAGCAGGTATTCGACTTCGAGCGCATAAAGTCCGGCCCCGAAATGTTCACCCAGCTCATCTAAGGTTGTGACGCCGTTCAGGAATTTATGCGCGCGCGTGCCGTAGGAACGTGCAAGACGCCCAAGCAGGACTTTGTCCAGGCCCGGGAAGGCCTGTTGCAAATCGCGGGTCAGGACAGACAGGCCTTCGACATCAAAGTCGCCGCCGGGCAGGGAGCTGTCTGCGGTCCAGTTCTTACCCGGTATCGCGACAATGGTGCCTAACTTTGCCAGAACTTCTTCGGAAAGCCGTCGATAGGTTGTTATCTTGCCGCCAAAAACACTGACGACGGGTGCCAGCCCATCGCCACCTTGCAGGTCGAGCACGTAATCACGGGTTGCTTCCTGGGCGGCACTACTGCCGTCGTCAAACAGCGGGCGGACACCAGAATAGGTCCACACGACATTTTCCGGCTTGATCGATACGGTGAAATATTCACTGGCGGCAGCGCACAGGTAAGCAATCTCGTCAGGGGATGCCGATACATCATCCGGACGACCCTGATAGTCCACATCGGTCGTTCCAATCAATGTGAAATCGGTCTCGTAGGGAATTGCGAAGATGATCCGGTTATCGGCATTTTGAAAAATATAGGCCCTGTCGTGGTCGAACATGCGGGGAACTACGACATGACTGCCTTTGACCAGGCGGATTTTAGCGGTCGATTTGGCATCGATGCATCGGTCATTGATGTTGGCAACCCACGGTCCGGCGGCGTTGATCAGCATACGCGCTTCGATGGTTTGTCGCTGTCCGGTCTGGGTGTCGATGGTTTCAATCTTCCAAAACGCACCCTGACGAACCGCGGATGTGACTTCTGTTCGGACCTGAATATGGGCTCCCCGTTCGGCGGCATCCAAGGCGGTCAGGGCAACAAGACGTGCATCGTCAACCCAGCAGTCTGAATATTCAAAACCTTTTGAAAATCGTTCCCGCAAGGGGTGGCCTGCCACGTCGACGCGCAAGTCGACATAGTTGGAACCGGGAAGCAGTTTGCGTCCGCCCAAATGATCGTACATGAAAAGTCCTAGCCTGATCATCCAGACGGGGCGTTGTTCGGCGTTGTGCGGCAACACGAATCGTAGAGGTGAAATGAGGTGCGGGGCCATGCGCAGCAAGATTTCGCGTTCGATCAAGGATTCCCGAACCAGACGGAACTTGTAATGTTCCAGATACCTGAGTCCACCATGGATCAACTTGGTAGAAGCCGAAGACGTACCGCTGGCCAGGTCTCCTTTCTCGGCAAGGAAAACAGACATTCCACGCCCGGCGGCGTCGCGGGCGATGCCGCACCCGTTAATGCCTCCGCCGATAATAGCTATGTCGTATGTGTTGGTGACCACGCGGTTTGTTCCGATTTCAACTCTGTGAATGAGGACTGTTGACAGGGATTGTCAACGAAGATGAAATCGTAAATGAAGAAAAACGAACCTACAACGAAAATGTACGGTTTTGATTAAGCGGCCTTCACGTATTTTCGGATAGCAGGATTTCAACGTCACTCTCACGGCATACTTGAATCAACCGTTGTGATGGTTTCTTGTCGGTGACGAAGGTGTTCATTTGGGACAGGTGGGCAATGCGCACCGGTGCAGTTCGCTCGTATTTCATGCTGTCGGCGACCAAAATCGTGTGCCTGGAGTTTTCGATGATCGCTTTGGCGACCTTCACTTCACGGTAATCGTAATCAAGTAATGATCCATCTTCATCAATGGCTGAAGCCCCGATGATAGCGAAATCGACCTTGAACTGGCGAATAAAATCAACGGCCGCTTCGCCGACGATGCCGCCATCGGAATGTCGAACCAGGCCGCCAGCGACAATGGTGTCGATTCCGGGATCGCCATATAATATATTGATAACATTGATATTATTGCTAATTGCCAAGACGCCGTTCTTACCACGCAGGCCCTTGGCAACCTGTTCGGTTGTGGTTCCGATGTTGATAAATAGCGAGCAATTGTCGGTAATTAGAGATGCCGCCTTCAGGCCGATACTACGCTTTTCAATGGCCGCCAGTTCACGTCGGGCCTTGTATCCGTAATTGACGACACTGGAGGACAATACGGCACCGCCGTGAACCCGCTGCAGCAAGCCGCGGTCACAAAGGTCGTTTAAGTCTTTGCGGATCGTTTGTGATGTGACGTTGAAATGCAGCGCCAGTTGTTCGACATTGACGCGCCCTGTCTTGTGGGTCAGTTCAATAATATCTGTTTGGCGTGGCGGTAGGGGGGTGGGCACAACATTCTCCTAAATCAGCCTCATCTTAATCGTATTTGCAGGCTTTTCGCTAGCCAAAGCTTTGGTTCGATTTTTTTCGTTTGACCTTCGTTTTCTTTCGGTAGATAGTTTCTGCCATAAGAATACCTCGGGAGGGAACAGTACGAGAGAAAAAGGTAAGTCAGCGGGCGTTGGGGCGGCTTTTGAACTCCGTAATATTAGTATCATATCACCTTGTTATACCCTTGCAGCCGCTTG
>Ga0316204_10012923_pt1 | contig 10075 bp, 5 predicted proteins | sample 6monrhotite_MG_2_FD_205661 | JGI IMG/M metagenome (GOLD analysis project Ga0316204, IMG submission 205661) | Microbial mat bacterial communities from mineral coupon in-situ incubated in ocean water Damariscotta River, Maine, United States -... | ecosystem: Environmental > Aquatic > Marine >... | reverse complement strand
CGGCCATACCCAAGGTTTCCGCGATGTCGAGGCCTTATCGCGGCTACAAAATTTCATGGGTTTACAGACATACAACTCACTCTGCGCGTTCGACTTTCTCGCTTCGCTGCCCGATGTCGACACGGACCGTATCGGCGTGTCCGGCTCCAGTGGCGGTGGTACTCAGACGTTCATGTTGTGCGCAATCGATCCTCGTCCGGCGGCCGCCTTCCCGGCGGTTATGGTTTCCAGCAACATGCAAGGTGGCTGCATCTGCGAGAATGCCTCCTATTTGCGGTTGGGAATCAACAATGTCGCCATCGCTGCGCTCTTCGCGCCGCGTCCGCTGGGCATGACCGGAGCCAACGACTGGACAATTGACATCGAAACCAAAGGGTTGCCGGAATTGAAGCAGGTGTACTCCTTGTTCGGCGCGCAGGAAAATGTGGACGCCAAGGCGTTTCCCCAGTTCGGCCACAATTACAACCAAGTGGCCCGAGAACGGATGTATGACTGGATGAACCGGCACCTCAAGATCGGACGTGAAACTCCGTATGTAGAGACCGATTTTATCCCCATTCCGCCGGCCGAATTGAGCGTGTTCGACGACGCCCATCACTTGCCCGAAGGCGCATCCGACGCGGCGATGCTCCGTGAAGCTGTCACTGAATATCAAAAACAAATGTTCGACAGCCTCCTCCCCAAATCCAAGGCAGACGTGGCCCGGTACGACGAAACGATTCGCGCCGCCGCAAATGTGATGTTGGATACGGGTGTCCCCGCGGCGATGGACCTGGAACGCGAGGACCGGGATACGGCTCACGAATCAGGTTTTGACATCTACAAATTGCTCGTCGGCCGTACGGGTGCCAAGGAGCAGGTGCCGTTGATTGCATTAGTTTCGCCCAATTTCACCGGCGCTGCGGTGTTCTGGGTGCATCCCGAAGGCAAGGCGGGATTATTTACCGAAGATGGCGAACCGAGGTCAGCCGTACAAGACTTGCTCGATGAGGGTTTTGCGGTCGTGGGTGCCGATCTATTTTTGACAGGGGAGTTTGTCGCCGAGGGTGAAAAGCCCAAGTACCCGGCGCTGGATGAGAAGTACGCGGGTTATACATTGGCCTATAACCGCTCAGTACTCGCCAATCGTGTTCGCGATATCTTGACGGTGATCGGCACGTTGGTCGAAGATGAAAACATCAATACGATTCACCTGATCGGTACCGGCGAAGCCGGCCCGTGGGCCATGTTGGCACGTGGGTTGGCGGGAAGAACGGTCGACAAAACGATCGTGGACGCCAACGGTTTCGGGTTTGAATCGGTGATATCGATCAACGACCCCATGCTATTGGCCGGCGCACTCAAGTATGGCGGGCTGGGAGGCCTGGCCGCACTCGCCGCGCCTGCGGAATTGACAGTCGCTGGCACCAAAGGCGTACCCACTGCTGAGCTACAGCCGTTGAAAACCGTCTATGACGCCGCTCAAGGCAAGTTAACGTTGATCGATGAGAAACTCGATATGAATAGAGCGGCGGAGTTATTGTTGAAATAGTCTTGCGACTCCGCATCACAGCCCACGGTTTTACCCGATTGCGTCGTACATGCGTCGCCAGTCGTTTCCATTCGATGACCCCTGGCGGCCCATGCCACACGCCTTACTTGAAACCGAAGAATATGTGGAACAGGCGTATTTCTTTCGCGTGTTTCGTCAGCGGTTAGAAGATAGCGTACCGTCGCAAGTGATCCTGGCCGACCTCAAAGAGGAAATTCTGGCCACCACAAAATTGCCGATGGCCATCGACTTTCTCGTCGGTGAAATGTTGCTCAACGGGCGGATGGCTGAAGGAATGGCACAGCTGAAGCATTATTTCACCGAGTTTCAAACCTATATTGTGTCGGCCGCCGAAGATGATTATTCCCGTTTTGACCAGCGGACTGCGCTGGAGATCTTGCAACACGAAGCGGAATATCGAATCAAGGATCCCACACCCGCCGGCATGTTCGTCTATCACTTCGAATGCCTCAGCCGCAATAAGCTCGGCTACGACGCGGGCATGAAGGCCATGGCGGGTGATCCGGTTTATGACAAACATTGGTCCGAATGGATCATGCGCACGCGTCTCCATCTGGGAACGACTGATTTCGCCGACCTGATTTGCATGCGCTCGCAATACTCCGTGGATGAGTACCGCCGCAAGAATCGCAATCCCAATTACGAACCGGCCGAACCGGTGCTATTCGGGCACAAAGCCGGCCGAATTGCTTATGCGAACCGCGGCCGCGATCCGTTATATATGTTCGCCGCCCTGCAGCGCCACCTGGGATACCCAGTGGTACCCCGCCCGCAACCAAAGACCTCACAAGAGTCGCTTGTCGGTGAATTAAAAGCCAAGCTCTTGAACATGGAAAAACGGCTGACGCTCTTGGAACGAGAATCCAAAAACCAACTCGACATCAGCGAGTTCTACGTCAAACCCGACACGCCGGCCGAATCACCGTGGAAAGATGCTGCTGAAAAAAAACGCGGTGACCAGGAGAGTTAAACCATCCCCAACGCCGTAGAGTGCGTCGCGACGCACAGTGCGCAATCGATCTGCGGGCGGTCAATTCGGCAAGGTGGCAAATCGCTCGGCAAAGCGAAAACCCTCACCCCGGCCCTCTCCCAAAGGGAGAGGGTGACAGGTTTTGTGGGGTGTGTCGCGGCGCAGTTGCCTGTGCAGGATGCGTGTTGCGCAGGCCGCGCGCCAATTCCACGTGCCTTACACTCCCGGGGAAGGTTACAAGACCGGCGAAAAGATCTTCATCAAGTTTTCGCTCAACCGTTGTCCGAGACCGCGGCTTTCCCAGGCCGGGATGTCAATCGCCCGCGCTGAGGTGACGTCCTTCTCAAATGCGGTTTCCAGTTGCCTCGCCATTTCTTGATCATAGACGGCGACGCCCACCTCGAAGTTGAGCAACAAACTGCGCACGTCGAAGTTCGCCGTCCCCACCAGCGACCAATTGCCGTCGATCGTCAGTGTTTTACTGTGCAGCAAACCTTTTTGGTATTCAAAAATTTCGACCCCGGCGTCCAATAGTTCGTCGTAATAGCCACGGCCCGCATACAACATCCACCGGTAGGCCCCTCGTCCGGACAACAACAAGCGGACCTTGACGCCGCGAAATGCGGCTGTCGTCAGCGCAGCCATCAACGGTTCCGTCGGCACGAAATAACTTGTCGCCATCGTGATGTTCTGTTCGGCTTTAGCAATCGCAGCGAAGAACAATGCGTGAAATGAATTGAATTCATCGATCGGCCCCGACGAGACGACCTGGGCGATGTTGTCGCCGCTAACACGAGGATCGGGGTAGAGTGCCGGCTGGGTCAATTCCTCGCCGACCGCATAAAACCAGTCCTCGGCGAAGACTTGTTGCAACTGCAACACGACCGGGCCTTGCATCTTCAAATGCGTGTCCCGCCAATACCCAAGCTGCTTATTGCGCCCCAAGTATTCGTCGCCGATATTCATACCACCGGTGAAGCCAATTTGTCCGTCGACGATCACAATCTTGCGATGGCTGCGCAGATTGATCGACCAACGTTCACGAAACGACCGCCCCGGTAGAAAAGCAGCGACGTGGATTCCCGCATCAATCATCGGACGAAGAAATTTGCGGCTAAGAAACATCGAGCCGATTCCGTCATACAAAAACCGGACGGTCACACCCGCGCGGGCTTTTTCGATCAATAAGTCGCGCACGCGGGTGCCGGTGCGATCCATTTGCCAAATGTAGTACTCCAAATGCAACGAATGCTCAGCGGCAAGAATCGCTTGTTCGATCAACCCCAAGGTCTGGTTCGTGTCGTTGAGCAACTCGATTCGATTGTTGATGGTCGGCCGCGTGGAAGAGAGGCGGCTGATCAACCGCACAATGTTCTGCTGCTTGGCGGTGAGACCTTCACCGGGGAGCAATTGATAGTGAGTCAGTTCAGGAAGCAGCCGCGCAATTTTTCGATCGGAGACAGTTTTACGCACCACGCGCCGTTGCACGCGATTGACCCCGAAGACCACATAGAACAACGCGCCAAAATACGGTGCGAGTACGATCAAAAACAGCCAGGCGACGGTCGAGACCGGCCGTTTTTTTTGCAATAGCACGACCGGGATCAACAGCAGCGTTACGAGGTAGCCGCAAAGTGTGACCCAGAAATAAAACGTGAGCATGATGCATTTCAGTAGAGGTGTCGCGGTCGTGGTGATCTTTGCCGATTGGTATCGAATCCTACCGATGTGCCACGTTGGCCTCTATTGTCAACAAAGCAATTCAGTGCCACCAACGATTCGATACGCGTGGCTACGCAACATTCTACCGGTTCTCGCCACACGAACAACAAACCGGCTGAGGAGACTCGTCGTCGTCGGTGATCACTGTTATCCTAAGACCGTAATCAGCCCGGATTCGGGGGACCTGCTCGCCACCAAATTATGTACCCATCTTCGCAGGGTACGTCGCGACACAGCTTTCGACGCCCGAGGGGTGATTCACAATCTGACTACACCGCTTGCACATTGGGAGAACTGCCGTCTCGGCCGTGCTGGGTTGGGAGTCCTGCGCAAAACAGTACTAATGAATCTAAGGATACCAAAGATGAAATTCGCCATCTGCCAAGAGTTGTTTGTTGATTGGGATTGGGAACGACAATGCCAGTTTATCGCCGATGTGGGATATACCGGAATTGAAGTCGCCCCATTCGCACTGGCTGACCGAGTCACCAACATTACCGCCGAACAACGCCAAACCTTGCGAAAGCAAGCGGAGGCCGCTGGGTTGGAAGTCGTTGGCTTGCATTGGCTTCTGGCTAAAACCGAAGGATTGCACCTAACCACAGCCGACGCAGGTGTCCGCAGCAATACGGCGGAGTATATCGCCGAATTGGGCCGGGCGTGCGCTGATTTGGGGGGAGATGTTCTCGTTTTTGGCTCGCCCCAACAGCGGGATCTCGAGGCGGGTATGTCGCGGGAACAAGGGATGGCCAATGCAGCTGAGGTATTCCGGAAGGCGATGCCGGTTCTGAGTGATCGGAATGTGAAGTTGTGCATGGAACCGCTCACGCCGAAGGAGACAAATTTCATCACCACCTGCGCCGATGCGGTAGAGTTGATGGGGTTGGTGGACCATCCGAATTTCATATTGCATCAAGATGTCAAAGCCATGTTGAGCGAGTCCGATTCGATCCCGGATTTGATTCGTCGACACGCAAATGTGACCGGACATTTTCATGTCAACGACAGCAACTTGTTGGGACCGGGAATGGGCGAAACCGACTTTGCGCCGATCTTCGAAGCCTTGTTAGAAATCAAATACGAAGGTTGGGTCTCCGTGGAAGTTTTCGATTACAAACCGGGCGCTGAATTGATCGCGCGCGAAAGTTTTCGTTACATGCAAGAGACGCTCAAGGCGGTTTCCTAGACGTCGACAACGTGTTATTGAGCGCGTATTTTTAAAAAAAATGAAAGTTTGCAAAAAAAATTTCGCATGGGAAATGCTCTGCTTCGAAGGCATGCTTAACGGCGTGACAATGCAATAGAGCGCAGCACAAGCAGCGCATCATAAAAAACGATGCACGCGATTGACGCTTGTTTTACAGGCGTTTTTCGCGTTTTTCCATGCGCGCCCTTGCGCGCGTTCTTTGTTGCGATGCAATTTTCTATGATAGTGAATCGTTGAGTCGCTTCGCGCAAAGCATTCACAGCAAAGCAATTGAAACGAAAAATGATCAACAGACGTCTTGCACAATCTCTCGAAATGCTTACCATGTCCACGTGTCAAGTGAACACTCTGATTTTTCAAGAGTTCGAGAGTTATGAATTGCTTGAATTTCGATTCATCGTTAGCGGTTGATAACGCGGCTGTTGATCAATGAGCGTTCCGGCCACTTGTCATGTACGACAAGTTGGAATGGATTCATGTTTCGGTGTTGTGTGGTTTGTCTTTGCCGATAATAAAGCCCGGTGCCAGCGGCGAGACGACTACCCACATTGGCTCTGTAAGGAGGAACTTCTGTGGCCAAGAAAAAAGCAGCGAAGAAGGCTGTCAAGAAGGCAGCAAAGAAAAAGGCGACTAAGAAGAAGGCCGTGAAGAAGAAGGCCGTCAAGAAGAAAGCCGCCAAGAAAAAGGCCGTGAAGAAGAAGAAGGCGACGAAGAAAAAGGCCGTCAAGAAAAAGGCTGCCAAAAAGAAAGTCGCCAAAAAGAAGGTAGCCAAGAAAAAGGCCGCCAAAAAGAAAACCGCCAAAAAGAAAAAGAGGAAGTAGCAATACTTCATTGGTGAAAAAATCGACTGCCGGATCCACCGGCACACGGGTTACAACGAGAAGAAGCGGCTGGTATACGCCAGCCGCTTCTTTCTATTTCCAGGTAGTCAAACGAGTTAGCCGCACCGCTCGCTAAAGATACATATTGACCAGGTTCTCCAGCATCTCCTGACGACCGCTTTCGTTGGGACGAACCTCTCCTGCCTCGAGCATGGAGGACTCTAAGTCGGCGAAGGTAACCGACCCCGCCTCGATCTTCGCACCGATCCCCTCGTCGAAACTGCGATAGCGGTTTTTGACGAAATCGCTCAATACCCCATCGGCGCGGATCGCCGCCGCAATTTTCAGCCCGTGTGCAAAGGCATCCATGCCACCGATGTGCGCGTGGAACAAATCGATCGGCTCAAAACTTTCGCGACGAACTTTGGCGTCAAAATTGACCCCACCCGGCGACAATCCGTCTTGGTCCAAAATCGCCAACATGCATTGCGTGGTCAGATAAACGTCGGTCGGAAATTGATCCGTATCCCAACCCAGCAACAGGTCCCCCGTGTTGGCATCGATACTTCCCAGCGCGCCTTGGATTGACGCATAGATCAACTCGTGCGCCATCGTATGTCCGGCAAGCGTGGCGTGGTTGGTTTCGATATTGAGCTTCACATGATCCAGCAGATCATATTGCCGCAGAAAGTTCAGACAGGCAGCTGCATCGAAATCGTATTGATGTTTCGTCGGCTCTTTGGGCTTCGGCTCAAACAAAAACTGGCCAGTGAAGCCGATGCTCTTTGCATGGTCGACCGCCATGTGCATGAACGCCGCCAAGTGATCCAGCTCGCGTTTCATGTCGGTGTTGTACAAGTTCATGTACCCTTCGCGTCCGCCCCAAAAGACGTAGTTCTCACCGCCAAGTCGATGCGTGACTTCCATGGCCTTTTTGACTTGGGAAGCGGCGTAAGCGAAGACATCGGCATTGCAAGAGGTCGCTGCTCCGTGCAGATAACGCGGATGCGAAAACAAATTGGCGGTGCCCCACAACAGATCGATACCGGTCCTCTGTTGCTCCTCAGCCAAGACATCGGCGACGGCATCGAGGTTTTTGTGGCTTTCGGCCAACGTCGCGCCTTCGGGGGCGACGTCGCGGTCATGGAAGCAATAAAACGGCGCGCCGAGCTTCTCGATAAACTCAAACGCGACCCGCACGCGATTGATCGCGTTCTCTACGCTTTCGGTCCCGTCATCCCACGGCCGCTGCAATGTCCCAGCACCGAACGGGTCTGCTCCGGTGCCGCGAAACGTATGCCAGTAACAAACGCTGAATCGCAATTGGTCCCGCATCGAGCGGCCTTCGACAATCTCGTCGGCATTGTAGTGCCGAAACGCCAAGGGGTTTTTGCTCGTGGGGCCTTCGTAATCAATTTTGGATATGTCGGTAAAAAATGCCATCGCTGTTTCCTCATAAATGTGTTGATCGCTGAATTCGCAGTCACCGAGTTTACCGCCGAGGCATGACGCCGAAAAGCGACGCCGCTCGGAAAATCACGGACTCTCTCGTATTCACATTTGCAGGCCGTAATGTACCTCAAATGACCGCTGGTACTCGGCATTTCCGCCCGTTGGAGATATACTGAATGACTGTGTTTTGAGTACTTCAGTTGAAGGCATGTGATGCGAATACGAATGGCGACAGCTCAACAACTTTTGGTAACCTCGTTAAGGCGTGAAATCGTTTTTGTTGGACTGTGGATGATCCTGACTCTCGCGCCCGAGGTACGGGCTGATGAGGACATGTTTCTCAAACGGGTTGCACCAGTGCTCGAACGACGATGCGTGCGTTGCCACAACGGAGACAACCCCAAAGGGGGCTTGGATCTCTCTTCGGCCAAAGGACTGCACGATGGCGGCGATAGTGGCGAGGTGCTTGCCGCTATCGTAGAGGAAAGCCTGCTGTTGGAGATGGTCACTGGCGACGATCCAGCGATGCCCGAAGGTGGCCCTCCCCTGCCCCAAGAACAAATCGCGGACCTACGGCAATGGATCACATCCGGGGCGAACTGGCCGGAGACAACGGTCCTCCAACCGAAACCGGGCGATGGTGATTGGTGGTCGCTGAGGCCGCTTGCCAAACCACCGGTTCCGCAAGCAACGTCGCCATGGATCCGCACGCCGGTTGATGCGTTCATCCTGGATCGGCTAACACAGAAAAAACTCACTCCCAACCAGGAAGCAGACCGCCGCACGCTCATTCGCCGACTGACGTTTGATCTGCACGGCCTGCCGCCGACGACGGAGGAGACCGATGCATTCGTGGCCGACCCCGATCCGGCCGCCTATGAAAAACTGGTCGACCGATTGTTGGCTTCGCCGCGATATGGCGAACGTTGGGCACGGCACTGGCTCGATGTGGTGCATTACGGTGATACGCACGGCTACGACAAAGACAAGCGTCGTCCCAACGCGTGGCCCTATCGTGATTACGTGATCCGTTCACTCAACGACGACAAACCCTATGCGCAATTCGTCCGCGAACAACTGGCCGGCGACGTGCTCTATCCCGGCGAACCCGACGGCATTATCGCTACTGGTTTCGTCGTTGCCGGGCCGTGGGATTTTGTGGGACACGTGGAACTGCGTGAAGGGACACTCGATAAAACGATCACCCGCAATCTCGACCGGGACGATATGGTCACGAATACCATGGCCACCTTTTGCAGCTTAACGGTGCATTGCGCGCGGTGCCACGACCACAAGTTCGATCCCATCACCCAGGCGGATTACTATAGCTTGCAAGCGGTGTTCGCCGGAATTGATCGCGCACCGCGTCCCTATAAAATCGATGCCGAGGTGGAAGCAGAACGTGCAAAATTGACGGCGGAGCGAAACGATCTCCGCGCGAAAATAAACGCTGCCAAAAAAGCCGACGCCGATGTGGCGGAACTTGAAAAACAGTTGGCCCCCGTCGAGGCGGAATTGGCCAAGTTGCCAAAACCGCCTTTGGTTTACGCCGCTGCGACCAGTTTTCCCAATGCGGGAAGTTTCCGCCCGACCGGTGGCAAGCCGCGAGAGATCCATCTGCTCAATCGGGGAAGCGAAAAACAGCCGGGCGAAATCATGCAGCCGGGTACGGTCGGTTGTATCCCGGGATTGCCGTCGCGATTCCAACTCGACAATCCCGATGACGAAGGAGCGCGGCGGGTCCAATTGGCAGCCTGGATCACCGACACCAATAATCCGCTCACTTGGCGGTCGATCGTCAATCGCGTGTGGCATTACCATTTTGGGAGCGCGATTGTTGATAGTCCCAACGATTTTGGTCACATGGGGGCTACGCCGACACATCCCGAACTACTCGACTGGCTGGCGGCTGATTTTCGCGACAACGGGCAGTCACTCAAACGGTTGCACAAGCTAATCGTCACCAGCGCCGCCTATCGCCAGTCGACAGTGCACGATGACAACAATGCGAAGATCGATTCGGGGAATCAATTTCTATGGCGAATGAATCGCCGACAACTGGAAGCCGAAGCGCTGCGGGATGCTGTGTTGGCGACCAGCGGAAAATTGGACACGACCATGTATGGGCCGGGGTTTGATCTGTTTGGTTTCATCGACGATCACTCGCCGCACTATTTGTACGACAAATATGATCCCGACGATCCCCGCGGATTGCGGCGGAGCATTTACCGCTTCATTGTCCGCTCCGTTCCCGATCCCTTTATGGAAACGCTCGACTGTGCCGACCCCTCGCAGAATGTGCCGGTGCGAAATTCCACCGTCACGGCGCTGCAGGCGCTGTCACTGCTCAA
>Ga0316204_10012922_pt1 | contig 10077 bp, 6 predicted proteins | sample 6monrhotite_MG_2_FD_205661 | JGI IMG/M metagenome (GOLD analysis project Ga0316204, IMG submission 205661) | Microbial mat bacterial communities from mineral coupon in-situ incubated in ocean water Damariscotta River, Maine, United States -... | ecosystem: Environmental > Aquatic > Marine >... | reverse complement strand
ACGAGCGTTTATGCGACCACTTCAGTTGTATTAATGATTTCTGATGCTTCTCATGCAATACCCGTGAGGGTTGCTCGTAACAATGTTCGTTCAATTGCGGCCGGAAGTGGCTTAATTGATCAACTTTTCTTAACAAATGTTACCTTGACCACCGATATTGTTGTGGGTGATCTTCTGATCAGTTCTGGATTAGGGCAAAAGTTTCCCGTTGGTTACCCTGTCGCTACTATTACTCAAGTAAAACATGACCCTGGTCGTGCTTATGCGATTATTGTTGCTAAACCTATTGCTCACTTAGAAAGGCTCTCATCGGTGTTGTTGGTTTGGACTGAAAATAAAGATCAGGAGGTAAAATAATGGTTAACACAGAATCAAAAGGAACATTTGTAATTATTATCTCCTTTTTTGTTGCAATGGTAATGAATGTACTGCCATTGCCGGAGTTTCTTGAGATCTTTAACCCTGACTGGGTTGCATTGGTACTGGTTTATTGGGTAATGGCTGTACCTAGCAGAGTTGGTGTGCTTGTCGGTTGGTTAGTTGGTTTGTTGGTCGATGTATTATATGGAACAGTTTTTGGGATCCATGCACTTACTTTTGCTTTAGTGGCCTATATTATTCAAATGACTTATCACCGTTTGCGGTTATTTCCTCGTTGGAAACAATCAATTAATATTGCTATGGTGATCGGCATTCATATGTTGTTAGGTTTGATACTGAGAAATTTCATTGAGCCGATCTCAACTGGTTACTTATATTGGCTTCCTTTGATTGGAGCAGGATTACTATGGCCTTGGGTGTTCATTATATTAAGAGATGTGAGACGTAAATTTTGTCAATAATCGAACCTTTCATCGATTTTAAAGCCTAATTTGTAGAGATTTTTAAATGATTAATCTGTTGTACAGAGTAAATACCTTTCGATGAAAATATATCTGGCATCAAAGTCACCGCGACGGCAGTCACTTCTTGGACAAATAGGGATTGATTTTGACTGCGTAAGCAGTGAAATTGATGAATCGCCGCAGTTCAATGAAAACCCCATTGATTATGTGCAGAGGATGGCAAGGGAAAAAGCCATTAATGGTTGGCAAAACGCCGATAGAATAATCAATATACCACTGCTAGCGGCCGATACAAGTGTTGTTATAGGTGATGATATTTTAGGAAAACCCGTTGATAGCGCACAGGCATTTGAGATGTTGATGCGCTTATCGGAAAAGACTCATCAAGTGATGACGGCGGTAGCAGTTAAAAACGAAAGTCTAATAAAGCTAGTGACTTCGATAACCTATGTCACTTTTGATAGTTTAACAGAGCAACAAATTAATGATTATATTGAAACAAAGGATTGTTTTGATAAAGCGGGTAGTTATGGAATACAAGGCTACGCAGCTCGATTTATTACTTCGATTTCAGGAAGTTATTCGGGAGTTGTTGGTCTACCTTTGTACGAAACAGCGAAATTATTAGAAGAATTTGACTAACTAGGTTTGGTTTGGATGAATATTGACTTCAGAGAATGATCTTTGAATGAGCTTAGATTTGAGTGAAGCGACTTTGCAGTATCAAAACGTTGGTGAAAATAATTAAATGAAAGAAGAAATATTAATTAATATAACCCCTCAAGAAAGCCGGGCTGCGGTTCTAGAAAATGGCATGCTGCAAGAGCTATTTATTGAACGTTCTTCTAGCCGAGGTTTAGTTGGAAATATCTATCGAGGTAAGGTTATTAGAGTTTTGCCCGGAATGCAGGCGGCGTTTATCAATATTGGTCGAGAGCGTTCAGCGTTTCTGCATGCGGCTGAAATTCTACCCATCTCAGAAGAAGAAGGTGTTGGCGATACTCCTGTTCCTGTGCCTGATATCAATGAGTTGCTTAATGATGGTCAAACAATCACTGTGCAAGTAACTAAAGATGAATTAGGAAGCAAAGGTGCAAGATTAACTACCCATTTAACGATTCCATCTCGATATCTTGTGTTAATGCCCGACAATGAACATATTGGTGTTTCTCAACGAATTGAAAATGAAGAAGAACGTGACCGTTTAAAACAAATTTTGTTGGAAAATAAATCTGAAAATGGTGGTTATATTGTTAGAACTGCGGCGGAAGGAGCTTCTAAAGGTGAGCTAACCAGGGATTCTGAATTTTTGTTGAAGTTGTGGGGACGTATTAGGCTAAAAGTCCAGCAAGTAAAAGCGCCATCTTTGGTGTATGAAGATCTTGATTTAGCATTACGTTTTGTACGAGATCTAGTGCCAACAGATGTCGAAAAAATTCGAATTGATTCAGAAGACGTTCATCAACGAATGTTAGTGTTTTTAGACGATTTTATTCCTAGCTTGAGTCCTTGTTTGGAGCTGTATCGAGGAGAACGCCCACTTTTTGATATGTTTAATGTTGAAGATGATATCGAAAAATCATTGCATAGAAATGTTCAATTAAAGTCTGGCGGCTATTTGATTATTGAGCAAACCGAGGCAATGGTTACTATCGATGTGAATACCGGTGGATTTGTCGGTTATCGAAATCTGGAAGATACTATTTTTAAGACTAACTTAGAAGCTGCATCTTCGCTAGCGAGGCAGTTGAGATTAAGAAATCTCGGTGGCATGGTTATTATCGATTTTATTGATATGAAAGAAGAAGAGCATAAACGTCAGGTTATACGTACTTTAGAGAAGGTGTTGGAAAAAGATCATGCTAAAACTCATATTTCGGAAGTATCCTCATTAGGCCTGGTTCAAATGACCCGTAAACGTGACCGCGAGAGTTTGGAGAATGTTTTATGTGAACCTTGCACAACATGTGATAGTCGCGGAACGATAAAAACAGCTCAAACAATTTGTTATGAAATTTTACGAGAACTTCATCGTTCAGCCAAAGCTTACGAGGCAAAAAAATATTTAGTTTTAGCTTCTCAAGATGTTGTAGACCGAATGCTTGATGAAGAAGCCGCTCACGTTGCCGAAGTTGAATCTCTAATTGGAAAACCCGTTAGATTCCAAGCCGAAAGATTATATTCTCAAGAGCAATTTGACGTGGTGTTTATTTAACCATGAGTGATAAACCTACCAGCGAAAATGAAGTCACAAAACGCAAACTAGGCATACGTATTTTTAGTTACTGTGTTAATAAACTTTGGTTGCTTCTTGCTAGTATTATCATACTGATTGCGTTAATCCATGTTTCGCTCGGAGTTTTATTACCTAAAATTGATTATTACCAATCGGATATTATCGAATGGGTAGAAAATGAATATCAAGTTAACATTGAGGTAGAAAAATTATCGGCAGAGTGGAGCGTGTACGGACCTACACTTGAACTATTTGATATTAGAATTAAATCAGCGGATGAAAGCTATGATGTTTTAAGAATTGATCACGTTTCTCTGTATCTTGATATTGTATCTTCAGTCAAAAATAAAAAAATATCAACTGAAGAAATAGCCATAGAAAAAGCAGAAATCAATTTCTATTTAAGTCATGACCTTGGTGTAACACTGAGTCAAGAAGAAAACTATTCATCCCCAATAAAAATCGATAACACTACTCAAAATTTATTTGATATGTTATTTGTTCAAAAGAAGATATCACTTAATGATTCTAACTTAACGCTTTATACCTTATCTGGTACAGCATTTAAATATCATGTTGAAACTTTGCAAGTTAAAAAGTTTGATGACATTCATCAATTGGTTGGGCAGTTAAGTTATAGCGATGGTGGAGTTATTAACCTTGTGTCAGAAATTTATGGAGCACCAACATCAGAGAATGCTCGTACAGAAGTTTATTTAACAGGATCAAATATTCATATTGCTAATCTACCTTGGTCGCAAAGAATATCTAATATAAAACCCACTTCTGGTGAACTTTCTTGGCAATTTTGGGGGACGTGGCAAGATAAGCACTGGAATAATATTAATGCAAGTATGAATTTAAAAAATGCAAGCTGGCATAATGATAAACAAGAATTAAATCAAAGGCCAGATACAGTTAAAAATGATTTGTCCAGCATGTTTTCATGGCAACATAAAAATATAAACGAAGGCTATCTTGCTATTCACGATTTTAATGTCACTGGTAGCGATGGTGTGAAACAACCACTTTCTGATTTTTACGCTAAGTTTCAACGACATAATTTAGAAGAACCTATGTGGGAACTTTCGGCAAATCATTTTCAAATCTTTCCTTTGGTAAATTATTGGGCGAGCCTATTAGATGTTGAAAGTTCATTATCTGATTTTTTAGTCAAGGCTAAACCCTCGCTGAATATTGATTTATTGGATGTTAAAATAGCTAAGCAATCGGACTATTGGTTGTTTCCAGAAGTCTATCTTTCTTTTTCGGACGTTAAATATGAATCTTGGAATGATATACCAAGATTCGTTGGTATTTCTGGACAAACATTTTTTTCAAAAGAAAGAGGAATAGCTCGTTTGAATGGGGATGATGTTGAGCTTGAGCTTGATGATTTATTTAGAGATTCAATTAATTTAGATAGTTTAAATAGCCAAATAAGTTGGAAGAAAAATAACGAAGATGTTTTTGATTTTTATGTAGATGATTTTAGCGGAATAAATCAAGACCTTACATTGCAAGCAAGAGCAGCTTTTTATTATCAAGATAAAGAACCTATTTTGTCACTTTATGCTGAGTTAACCAATGTGGATGCATCAAAGAAATCACATTATTTACCCGCGGGAATTATGACAAAAGATTTGGTGAGCTATTTAGATGATGGTGTTAAATCTGGACACCTTCCATTAATTAAAACAATTTCCAGAGGTTCTCTGCAAAATTTTCCTTATCATGATAATACAGGAGTTTTTGCGGCGTTAGGTTTTTTAGAGAATGCTTCGTATAAATATTTACCAGGCTGGCCCGAAGCGACGGAGCTTGACGCTAAACTTTTATTCGAAGGGAATGGAATGGATATTTCGTCCAAGCATGGAAAGTCGCTAAGTAATCAGATTGTCGCGGCAAGCGCCGTTGTTAAAGATCTATCTCTCGATAATCCAATTCTTGATCTGAGATTAAATGTCGATAGTAAAAATAATTCAGGTAAAAACTTTATTAAGAATACACCCTTGGATTTTATTTATGATGTTTTGGAAGAAATAGATTATCAAGGCAGCTTAAATACTCAAGTTGATATGGAAGTTGGTTTATCTAATGAAAAAGTTAAATTATCGGGAGAGGTATTCTTAGATGATGAAAAATCTAAATTAACTACATCGGTTATTGCTCTTGATGATGTTAAAGGTAGTGTTAAATTTACCGAGGCTGGGCTAGTAACCAGTAATGTTAAAGTGAGTTATCAGGGAGAGACTCTCGATGTTAAATTGACCGGTAAAAAAAATAAAGACTCGCCTGAACTCAGTCTAGATGTTCGGGGGAAAATTCTAGATAAAGGAATTAGTTCTTTTATTGGAGATGAGTGGTTACACTATATGGATGGTAAAACATCTTTTTCATCGCTAATACAGTTCTTTCCAGTTGATAAGCCTGATGCAGTGAGAGTGCTTTTTCAATCGGATTTGACAGGATTAGAGTTTAAATTGCCAGAAGTGTTAGGAAAGAAAAAAGAAGATGTTTCTGAACTGTTTATGACGCTTGATCTTGATGATGAATCTACAGGAGAAATAAAATGGAAAGAATTATCTGGTCGTTGGTTTTGGAAAAATGAAGGTGTAAAGAGTAATACTGATTTTTCAGGCATTGAACTAGGTGGAGATTTCTTTTTAAATAAAAAAGCCCTCTACCCAGATACTATTTCTCCAGGCTTTAGAGTCCAAGCTAGTTTTGAACACGCAAATCATAATCAATGGCATCAGTTTATTTTAAGTCTAAATAAACAATTTTCTAAGTCTAACAATAATGGATATGATTTAAGTGACGATATTGATGTTGAGTTGATTGATGTTAACGTGATGGATTTGAAAACAAAAATCACTGATTTATCTAAAGTTAATATAAAAATAAAAAAGCCAAAAAATGACGTTTGGAGTATGACGTTAAATAGTGAGCAAGGTGATGCTTCTATGATCATGAATGATGATTCACCTTGGATTATAAAGGCAGTGGATCTCAATATTAAATTTACTGATGAATTTCTTACAAGTGTTCAAGAAGATGAAGTCGATAGTAGTAACAAAGGTAAAGATAACATGATTTTACCTACAGATTTTATTGATCTAGATATTGAATGTAAAAAATGTATTATTCAAGAAAGAGAATACGGAGAGTTATTGGCACAAATTCGAACCAATGACAAAGGTATTGATTTTCTCTCAAATATAAAACATTCGAAAAATCATAACTTACTTTTATCGGGAAGTTGGGAACTAACGGAAGCAAGTAATAGCAAAACTCAGATTCAATTTGAACTAAAGACTGACGATGTAGGTGATTTTTTAAGAAGGTGGGATATTGATGCGGCAATAGAAGATAGTTCTGTTTTGCTAATTGCTGATATCAATTGGCAAGATGCACCATGGAATTTTGATTATACGAGTTTTGAAGGTGATATGCAGTTATCACTTGGAAAAGGATATTTGAGTGAAATCAGTGAAGGAGGAGGGCGATTACTGACTTTGTTTAATCTCCAGTCGATTCTTAGAAAATTAACCTTCGATTTTAAAGATGTTTATAAGAAAGGCTTTTTTTATGATTCGATCAGCGGCACGTTTCAGATTAGAGAAGCTATTCTTTCAACGGAAAATGTCGAAATAAAAGGCAATGTTGCGGATGTCAAACTTTATGGTACAACGGATATAGCTAATAGAAATGTTGAACAACTGGCTATTATAACACCTCACCTCACTTCTAGTTTTCCTGTTTTGGCGGCATGGGCGGTTGAGCCAACGACTGGAATTATTGTTTATTTATTAGGAAAATTGATGGAACCTGCTGTAGAGGTTGCAACCCAAATTGACTATCGAATTTACGGTAGTTTTGATGATGTAAAAGTTGATGAAATTAAAAAATCGAAACAAAAAATTAAAGTTGAATATGAAGCGGATGCTATTCCTGAAGAAATTAGAAAGTCGCTACCAAAAGAAAATAAAATTGAAGAGCTGCCCAAAGAAGCACCAGAAGATCAATCAGAACAAGATCAATCAGAACAAGATCAATCAGAACAAGATCAATCAGGACTGGTTCAATTAACACAATATAAACCAGCAAAAGATAAAAACGTTGAAAGTGATGCGGATAAAATATTACAAGACCACCTTACGCTAGATAACCCCTTTAAGCTGTTGAGAGCTAGTTTCTAATGCATAAATCTAATCCTACAATAGCCGCTATTCAAATGGTATCCGGTGCAAACTTTGAAACTAATTTAGCTAAAGCGGAATTGTTGATCAGTAATGCGGCCAATGAAGGGGCTGACCTCGTTGTATTACCAGAATATTTTGCTTTAATGGCAAACAAAGAACGAGATAAATTTGAAACTATGGAAGTTCATCTAGATGGTGTTATGCAACAAAGGCTTAGCCAATTAGCAAAAGAACTTAAGGTTTGGATTGTTGCAGGAACACATCCGATTCAATCAGATGAGAAAGAACGACCTTTTGGCAGGTGTTATGTCTTTAACGACCTAGGAGAGCAGATTACTTGGTACGATAAAATTCATCTATTTGATGTTGAAGTTGAGGATAATCAAGGTAGTTATTGTGAATCAAAATACACTAAAGCAGGACAAACGCCTGTTTTTTTTGATATCCCTTGGGGAAAGATGGGTTTAGCGGTGTGTTATGACCTACGTTTTCCAGAATTATTTAGGTTATTGTCAGAAGCAGGTTGTGATATTTTTATCATGCCAGCGGCTTTTACTTATACAACCGGAGAAGTGCACTGGCAAACATTGATAAAAGCTCGCGCTATTGAAAACCTTTGTTATTTTGTTGCTTCTGCGCAAGGCGGTTCTCACGAAAACGGACGGCAAACTTGGGGGCACTCTTGTATCGTTTCGCCATGGGGAGAGGTTTTGCAAGATTTACCGACTGGTGAGGGATATGTCCTTGCTGAACTTGACCGAGAAAAGCAAGCAACTAAGCGAAAAGAGTTTCCGGTTCTTCTTCATAAAAAGTTATAATACACAGTGGTATTGAACCCAGTGCCATTAAACCCTTTATTCTGATAATTGACGGATACCTTATGCCTCACACTGTTATTGAACCATCAGAAGATTTTTTAGGATCTGGAGAATTAGATCAAAATGATCTCATTACCACATTAGAATCTATGATGTCTCACCAAATTGATTTTGCTGAGTTTTATTTTCAGAGTTCTCAGTTTGAATCTTGGATGCTTGAAGGCGGTATTGTGAAAGATGCTAGCTTTAGTAGTGATAAAGGGGTTGGTATTAGAGCTTTATCTGGAGAAAAAACAGGTTTCGCTTACTCTGAAGAAATCAACTTACCCGCGTTACAACAAGCTTCAGTTGCTGCCAAATCGATTGCATTGGCTGGAAAATCAGCATCGGTCAAATTAAATCCAATTAGCCAGCAAAATAAACGCTACTCCGTTCAAAATCCATTAATGAGCCTGACAGAATCGGAAAAACTCGCGATATTACATCGTCTGGATCAACTTGCAAGAAAAGTCGACCCAAGAGTTCGAGAAGTGATTGCTTCATTAATCGGCTCCTACGAAAGCATCTTAGTCTGTGCATCCGATGGTACTTATTCCAGCGATATTCGTCCTCTTGTTCGAGCTAATGTCACGGTTATTGTTGAAAGTAACGGAAAATCTGAGAGAGGTAGTTCAGGCGCTGGAGGTAGAGACACTTATCAAATATTAACTGACAGTCTGTTAGAAAAATTGGCAAAAGAAGCGGTTCATCAGGCGTTAGTTAATTTAGAAGCGATTGATGCACCGGCAGGATTGATGCCTGTGGTACTCGGTTCAGGCTGGCCTGCTGTATTATTACATGAGGCCGTTGGTCATGGTTTAGAGGGCGACTTTAATCGCAAGGGCTCATCGGCTTTTAGTGGCAAAATTGGTGAGAGAGTCGCTTCCCCACTCTGTACAATTGTTGACGATGGTACTTTAAAAGGTCGACGTGGTTCACTCAGTATTGATGATGAAGGGACACCAACTCAATCGACGATGTTAATCGAAAAAGGCATTTTGACGGGTTATATGCACGACAAGAAAAATGCTCGCCTAATGGGGCAAAAATCAACCGGTAACGGACGAAGGGAATCATATTCTTGTTTACCAATGCCAAGAATGACCAATACCTATATGCTATCTGGAGAAAGTGAAAAGGAAGAGATTATTAAATCAGTCAGAAAAGGGTTATATGCACCTAATTTTGGTGGTGGTCAGGTTGATATAACTTCTGGAAAATTTGTTTTTTCAACCAGTGAAGCTTATTTAATTGAAGATGGAAAAATTACTGCTCCAGTGAAAGGCGCAACATTGATTGGTAATGGTCCTGATGTATTAACCAAAGTGAGCATGGTTGGTAATGATATGGCATTAGATAGTGGTGTTGGGATTTGTGGTAAAGCCGGACAAAGTGTTCCAGTTGGTGTTGGTCAGCCAACATTAAAAATTGATGAATTAACCGTTGGCGGAACGAGCTAATTAATATGTTGCATTCAGATGAAAATTCAGAACAAGATGTTGTAAGTAAAACGCAATTAAAAAATCATGCGCAAGCGCTTAAAAAATTTGGTTTAGGACTGGTTGAACTTTCTGATGCAAAACTAAAAAAGTTACCGGTTAATGAAGTGACTTTAAAAAGTTTGTTAGATTACAAAAAAATGACCACGAATTTAGCTCGTAAACGACACATCATGTTTATAGGTAAATGTTTACGTAATGAAGACCAAAAAGAAATTGAGCAGTTTTTAGAATGTGAATTAAACCCGAATAAAGTTACCAACGTTACCGAGTCGGAAAGAGAACAGGTCGATTTATTGATTGAAAACCTAATCACAACTGGGGAAGAAAAAATTACTGAGATCTTGGTTGATAATCCTCAGCTAGAAAGACAAAAATTAAGGCAGTTGCTAAGAAATATTAGTAACGCAAAAACTGAACAGAAAAAACAACAAG
>Ga0316204_10012921_pt1 | contig 10079 bp, 8 predicted proteins | sample 6monrhotite_MG_2_FD_205661 | JGI IMG/M metagenome (GOLD analysis project Ga0316204, IMG submission 205661) | Microbial mat bacterial communities from mineral coupon in-situ incubated in ocean water Damariscotta River, Maine, United States -... | ecosystem: Environmental > Aquatic > Marine >... | reverse complement strand
CCGCACATTCGTGTGAACCCCGCGATTCTGGGGGGGCTCGTCGTCCGAACCGGTGACACGATCTATGACGGATCGGTGCGTCGACGCCTGGAAGGCATGCGTCGTCGACTGCTCCAGGCGGATATGCCCGCGCATGCGGGCGACTCCGCTTAACTCAATAGGAACAACCAGAGAATGGCCAACGACTCCCAGCTCCGCGCCAGCGAGATCAAGGACGTCCTCCTCAACGAGATCGAGAAGTACGAGGAAGACCTTCAGGCGGAAGAGATCGGTGAAGTTCTGGAGGTAAAGGACGGCATCGCACGCATCTACGGCCTCACCAAGGCGATGGCGTCGGAGATGCTCGAGATCACGCCGTCGGGTGGCGGTGACCCCGTGACGGCACTGGCGTTGAACCTCGAAGAGGACAACATCGGTGCAGTAATCATGGGTGAGTGGACCGGTCTGCATGAAGGAGACCAGGTCCGACGCACCGGCCGCGTGCTCGACATCGCAGTCGGCGCAGGATACCTGGGTCGCGTCGTGGACGCGCTCGGGAACCCTGTGGACGGGCACGGCCCCATCGACGGAATCGAGGGCACACGTCAGATCGACATCGTGGCCCCCGGCATCGTGAAGCGGCAGCCTGTCAGTGAGCCGATGCAGACCGGCCTCAAGCCGATCGACTCCATGATTCCGATCGGTCGAGGTCAGCGTGAGCTGATCATCGGTGACCGCGGAACGGGAAAGTCGGCTGTAGCGCTCGATACGATCATCAACCAGAAGGGCAACGACGTCATCTGCGTCTACTGCGCCATCGGCCAGCGCGCCGGTAAGGTGCGGTCGGTCGTAGAGACGCTCCGTGAGCACGGTGCCCTCGAATACACGATCATCGTGACCGCCAACGCATCCGACCCGGCGCCGATGCAGTACATCGCGCCGTACTCGGCGACTGCGCTGGCCGAGCACTTCATGTGGCAGGGCAAGCACGCTCTGGTGGTGTACGACGATCTGTCCAAGCAGGCCCAGGCATACCGCCAGCTGTCGCTGGTGCTGCGCCGTCCTCCGGGACGTGAGGCCTACCCGGGTGACGTCTTCTACCTGCATTCGCGGCTGCTGGAGCGTGCCTCCAAGCTGTCCGACGACATGGGTGCTGGCTCGCTCACCGCTCTGCCGATCATCGAGACGCAGGGTGGAGACGTTTCGGCGTACATCCCGACCAATGTGATCTCCATCACGGACGGGCAGATCTTCCTGGAGCCGGACCTCTTCAACTCGGGTGTCCGACCGGCGGTCAACGTCGGTATTTCAGTGTCTCGAGTCGGTGGTGCGGCACAGACGAAGGCCATGAAGAAGGTCGCCGGTCGTCTCCGCCTCGATCTCGCGCAGTACCGTGAACTCGAGGCCTTCGCCCAGTTCGGCTCCGATCTCGACGCGGCCACGCAGCGTCAGCTGGCTCGGGGTGCCCGGACGGTGGAGATGCTCAAGCAGGCTCAGTACCAGCCGATGGCTGTCGAGAACCAGGTAGCCGTGATCTACGCGGTAACGAACGGCTACCTTGATGAGATCGACGTCGAGTTGGTGAAGAAGTGGGAGCTCGGATTCCACCAGGATCTGGCGGCCCGCAACCAGGACGTGCTCGACGATCTCCGTGAGGGCGGTGCCCTGACGGACGAGGTCGTGGAGAAGCTCGTCGCGGCCATCGAGTCGTACAACGAGTCCTTCGCCGCCGAGCATGCACCTGCCGGCGCGTCGGCCTGATCTACTAGAGACGAGGACGACACGTGGCTGGCGACGCAGACGTCAAACGCAGAATCAAGACGGTAGAGAACACCCGACAGATCACGCGCACGATGGAACTCGTTGCGACTTCGAAACTGAAGCGCGCGACGGACCGCGTGCACGCAGCGCGGCCGTATGCGGATGCGCTGCACGAGATCGTGGGCGGGCTGTATTCGCCGGGGCTGTCGGAGAAATATCCGATCCTCCGTCGGCCGGAGGTCACGAAGCGAGCGGCGGTACTGCTGCTGACCGCGAACCGAGGTCTGTGCGGCGGGTTCAATGCGAACCTCATCAAGCAGGCGCGCCTCCTCATGGACGACCTGCGGGGCCGCGGCATCGAGACCGAACTGCATATCGCGGGAAAGAAGGGAGTCGCGTACTTCCGCTTCCGGGGCGAGGAGATCCACACGCATCGCTCCGATGTGAGTGACCATCCGACGGTGGACGACGCGGAGCAGATTGTGGCTCCGGTACGCGATCGGTTCGAGAACGGGCAGGTAGACGCGGTCTATCTGGTCAGCTCGATCTTCAAGTCGGCGATGTCGACTCCGCCGCACACGCGGGACCTGCTGCCGATCACGGGTGGCAAGAACAAGTCCGCGAGTGCGGACTACATCCTCACGCCCAGTGGGGACCTGATCCTGGAAAGGATCCTGCCCGCCTACATCCGCAACGCGGTGTACACGGCGCTGGTAGAAAATGCTGCTGCTGAACAGGGTGCTCGCCGTTCTGCAATGAAGAGCGCCACGGATAACGCCGGTGACGTGCTTGAGCACCTCACGCGGACATACAATCGGGCCCGACAGGCCCAGATCACGCAGGAGATCGCCGAGATCGTCGGTGGCTCCGCTGCCCTCGAATAGCGACCAGAGTGTAGGGACGAAATGGCTGACAACATTGGTAAGGTCGTACAGGTGATCGGACCGGTTCTCGACGTTGAGTTCGAGGCCGCCCATCTCCCCGACATCTACAACGCGCTGAAGCTCACCACGACGAACGAGGCGGGGCAGGAGATCGAGGTCGTGGCCGAGGTGCAGCAGCACATCGGTCGAGGCCAGGTCCGCGCCGTGTCCATGTCGTCCACGGACGGTGTCACGCGCGGTATGGACGTGATGGACACGGGGGCTTCGATCTCCGTGCCCGTCGGTGAGCCCGCCCTCGGACGGATTCTCAACGTCCTCGGAGAGCCGGTGGACGAGATGGGTCCGGTCGGTGGCGAGGATGCTACGCCCGTTCGCTGGCCGATCCACCGCCTGGCTCCGAAGTTCGACCAGCTTGAGCCGAAGACCGAGATCTTCGAGACGGGCATCAAGGTTGTCGATCTTCTCGCCCCGTACGTGAAGGGTGGTAAGACCGGTCTGTTTGGCGGTGCTGGAGTCGGTAAGACCGTCATCATTCAGGAGCTCATCAACAACATCGCCATGGAGCACGGTGGTAAGTCCGTGTTCTGCGGGGTGGGTGAGCGCACCCGTGAGGGGAACGACCTCTGGCTCGAGTTCAAGGAAGCCGGCGTTCTCAGCTCGACTGCGCTCGTCTACGGCCAGATGAACGAGCCTCCGGGAGCCCGCCTTCGGGTCGGCCTCTCCGGCCTGACGATTGCCGAATACTTCCGCGACGTGGAAGGACAGGACGTTCTGCTCTTCGTCGATAACATCTTCCGGTTCACGCAGGCGGGCTCCGAGGTATCGGCCCTCCTGGGTCGCATGCCGTCCGCAGTCGGGTACCAGCCGACGCTCGGTACGGAGATGGGTGAGCTGCAGGAGCGCATCACTTCGACCGACAAGGGCTCGATCACGTCGGTGCAGGCCATCTACGTTCCTGCGGATGACCTGACGGATCCGGCGCCCGCGACGGCCTTTACCCACCTGGACGCTACGACCGTTCTGTCTCGGTCGATCTCCGAGCAGGGCATCTACCCTGCGGTGGATCCGCTCGACTCCACGTCCCGCATCCTGGATCCGCAGTTCGTGGGTGAGCGTCACTACCGTGTCGCGACCCAGGTTCAGTCGATCCTGCAGCGCTACAAGGATCTTCAGGACATCATCGCCATTCTCGGAATGGACGAGCTCACCGAGGAAGACAAGATCATCGTCGGCCGTGCGCGACGGATCGCTCGCTTCCTTTCGCAGCCGTTCTTCGTGGCCGAGCAGTTCACGGGCATCAGTGGCCAGTACGTCAAGCTCGAGGACACCATCGAGTCGTTCGAGCGGGTCGCGAACGGCGAGTTCGATCACCTGCCGGAGCAGGCGTTCTACATGCAGGGTGGCATCGAGGGTGTGATCGCGGCGGCTGAGAAGCTCGCGGCCGAGGGCTGATCATGGCTTCTACCCCGCTTCAGGTCCGAGTGGTGTCTCCGGATCGGATCGTCTTCGAGGGCGAAGCGTCCGGTCTGGTTGCTCCGGGTTGGGATGGCCAGGTCGGCATCCTGCCTGGGCACGCGCCGATGCTTTCGCTGCTCGGAGCCGGTCCACTGAGCGTGGATCGTGTCGGAGGCGGCAGTGACGCCTTCTTTGTGGCCGGGGGTGTTCTCAAGGTCGAGTCGAATCACGTGACTCTGCTGACCGAGTACGCCGGCGACGAGCCGCCCGCGAAGATCCCCGAAGAGGCGGTCGTCTTCGCGGAGGACGTGGAAGGCTAGGGGATTCCCGTGCGTCTGGATCTCCACATGCACACAACGGCCTCGGACGGCTCCTGGTCGCCCGAGGCCGTCGTGCGTGCAGCCGCTGCCGGTGGCCTCCATGTGATTTCGATCACGGATCACGACAACTCGGCGGCGTTCCAGACGGCGAACGCGATCGGTGCCGAAGTGCAGGTCCAGGTCATTCCGGGAATCGAAGTCAGTTCGACGCACCGTGGGCGGGACATCCACGTACTCGGCTACTTCGTCGACCCGCTGTCCGACGCCCTTACCGGACACAGTAATCGTGCCTCGGGACGTCGCATCGAACGGATGAAGGAGATGCTGGCCAAGCTCGCTGCGGCCGGCATCGAGATCGAGTACGAGACCGTAGAAGAGGTGGCCGGGCCGGACCGTTTCTCCATTGGCCGCCCGCATCTGGCTCGCGCGATGCTGCAGGGCGGGCACGTCTCGTCGATGCACGAAGCGTTTCAGCTGTGGATCGGCGATGATGGGCCCGCCTGTGTGCCGACGCACCTTCTCGATCCAGCCGGAGCGGTCGAGACGATCCTCGCGGCTGGCGGAATTCCCATCTGGGCCCACCCTCCGGGTGATCTCGTTGATGAGGTTCTGCCCGGAATGATCGATGCCGGCCTGCGCGGTCTGGAGGTGTACCGCCCCTCGCACCGACGGAACGACGTGCTCCGCTACGAGGGTATATGTCGGTCGGCAGGGCTACTGATGAGCGGTGGCTCGGACTGGCATTCACCGGACTACGGCGCGGCGCTCGGGGACTTCTTCGTCGAGAGTCGGGAGGTCGAGGGTCTGCTGACGGCAGGAGGCATGTAGTGCGCGGAATCGGCACTCCCGGAAGAAGTCGCACGGCGCTTTCATTGATCCTGGCGGCGGTATTCGCCGGGTGCGAGGCGGATACGGCCGATCTGTCGGCTCGGCCGGACGACGGGCTCCTCACCGATGAAGGTCTGCAGGCCGTGGTCGGGATGCAGGTGTCCCGCGATGCCTTTGGTCTCGTGCAGGCGCTGAGCGCCGAATCGCCTCAGGTCCGGGCACGGGCAGCCTTCGCGCTCGGTTCGATCCAGGCTCCCGAGGCCGTGGATGGGCTCATCAGGGCGTTGGGAGACGCTGACGAGAGGGTGCGGCGCGACGCGGCCTTCGCACTGGGACGCACGGGAGACCCTGCTGCGGTGGAGCCTCTCGCGAATGCCGTCGCCGAGGAGCGGAACCGTGGGGCCCGGCTTGCGATGATCCGTGCGCTTGGCTTCCTGCCGAGAGCCGAATCGGCCGACGCGCTCCTGGCGCTGGACGCGTCCGGACCCGATCAGGCCGAGACGACGCTGGCCCTCGCTCGCCTGGGTGGGCTGTACGGCCTCCCGCACATCCCGCTTCGTGATCGCATGTTTGACGACGTTTCGGCCGAGGACCCGGCCGTTCGGCTCGCTGCCGCACGCTACTTCAGTCAGCGCGCCGGAACGCCTCAATGGGGAGGACGGGCCGTTCTGCTCCGTCCGGTCCTGGACGGGTATTCGTGGGACGATCCAGCCGGCATCCACCTGGCGACCGGCCTCGGCATGCTCCACGACTTCCTGGACAACCAGCGCCTTCGGACGCTGGCCGACAGCGCTGCCGACTGGCGAATTCGAGCGGCGGCCATCGCGACACTGGATCCGATGTCACCGTCCGCGACCGTGCTCGGGCGGGGACTCCGGGACGTGCATCCAGCGGTCTCTGCAACGGCGGCGGAAGTCCTCGGGCAGGGAGCGCTCGATGAGTCGGTTGCCGATTTCGTGGACGGGTGGATTCTGGAGAACCCCGATCGCCTTTCCAGCGTAGCCCCCCTGTTGGCCCAGGCGGCCGAAGGACAACGGGCCGATGTCGTTCTGGAGTGGATCGATGCACTCGAGCAGGACGATGTCATGGGGTGGCAGATCGCCCTGGAAGCGCTCTCACTGCTGGCGGGTGAGGAGGCATTGAGCCGCGTGGCCCGGGGGACCCGGCACGCCGATGAGTCGGTCGCCGTAACGGCCACCGAGGCGCTCACGTCGCGATGGCGGCTCGACCGGATTCGACCCGAGGTACACGAGACCTACTACCCGCTTCTGCGTCGTGGAGCCGAAGACGACCGGGCGGGAGTGGCGGCGTTGGCCCGGGACGCACTCGTCGGCTCGCCGCTGGCAGACAGGGCCGCTCAGGACGGGATCGACCTTACGCCGCCGGCTCTGGAATACCGTGCGCCACTACTGGAAGCGGCGCGGACCGTCGACTGGGCCTACCTGACCGAACTGGGCCCCGCACCCATCCTGGAGCTGGTGACGTCCGGGGGATTGATCCGCGTGGCCCTGGCTACGGAGGCAGCACCTCTCTCCGTGCAGGCGGTGTCGCGTCTGGCGGAGTCCGGAGGGTACGACGGCGTTCTGTTCCACCGTGTACTCCCGCTTTTCATGGCCCAGACGGGCGACATCGTGGCCGGCGACGGCACGGGTGACCCGGGCTTCGCGATCCAAACCGAGATCACGCACCTTCCGTTCGATCGCGGAGTGATCGGAATGGCCAATCTGGGGGCGCGGGACACGGAGAACTCGCAGTTCTTCATCGTGCAGTCCGAGCAGATGCACCTGGATCGGGACTATTCGGCGTTCGGCCGAGTGATCGAAGGCATGGACGTGGTGGACCGCCTCAGCCGAGGCGACCGAATCGAGTCGGCGCGCATCGTACGAGGTGGCTGAGCGACTGAGCGTGGTCGATACGCCGGTGTGTTGTCCTGGAGCCGAGCCTCGTCGTATGGTCCGAGGTCGATTTCTTTCGTGGAGGGCTCCATGAAGCGGTTCGTGATCGTCGCTCTGGTCACTCTGTCGGGCTGTGCGACCTCCCAGGAGGTCTGGGGAGGACGTACCCAGACGCGGGAGGTGCAGGGCGTGCAGGCGGCCGCTGTGCGGTACTTCGCCGACAACTACGATCCCGCCGATTACCTGGGTGAGCCACAGGCGCTCTGCCTTGTGCTCGGACGGCCGGAGTGGAGTCTGGATCGGGACGCACTCCAGCGGAGTGCCCGCACCGATGAAATGAACCCGACTCCTGCGTTTCTATCGTCCCTGAAGAACGTGCGTCCACGCGTCGTGCCCATTGCCGACTGCGTGTGGGGTGAGGACCTCTCGGAAATCCTGAAAGACTCCGGGGAGCGAGCGATCGCACTTGGGGTCAGTCACCCCAGGTGGGTCACGCCCAACCTGGCCCGCTTCACGGTCTCACTTCGTGAAAACCCGCGGAAACGCTTCGGATTCCAGTGTTCGGCGTCGAGAGAGCCCGAGGGTTGGCGCGTCCGTCAGTGCATCTGACCGCCGAGCCCCACCAATCAGCGGTTGCTGCCCGCCCGGGCCGGCCCTCGACGTGACCAGATCAGAATCGCGCCGCATGCGGCATCCCCGCCGCCGATGATGGCCGGCACGGACGAGCCTGCGTAGACCTCGACTGCATCCATGTCCGCGGCGAGGAACTCCGTCAGGTCCGTCGGCTGATCTCCCAGAGAAGAGCGACGACTGAAGCGTCGGCCGTCGACGAAGACTGCCGGGTAGCAGGCGGAGAGCTCCACCGAGCCCGGAGTCGACGACGTGATGTGCTGGGCCCTTCGCAGGACGACCGTCCGGTCGGACATCTGCCCCCCACCCCCCTGAATCCGCACGCCTGGGCGTCCCTGAATCAGCGTCATCAGGTTGCCGCCCCGCTCCTCCATCTCTTCGCGAAGGATGAAGTCGCCGAATCCGCGCTCCATCCGGATGTCCAGATCCCGGAGTTGGTTGAAGGTCCGTCGGGGCATCACTTCGACGCGCAGTCCCTGGAGTTCGAGGGGCTCCGGCCCCATCTCGATGAACGTCTCGTAGCTCTGATCCTCGGTTAGTCGGACCTGCATCCGTCGCTCCTCGAAACCGGGGGCCTCGATGCGAAGGAAGTGCACTCCAACCGGCACGTTGGTGAACGTGAAGAACCCGAGTTCGTTCGTAATGGCGACGGTGTTCGTCGACTCGAGAAGGACCGTTGCACCCTGGATCGCACGCTGGTTGTCGAGCGCACGCACGTACCCGAGGAGGTTCGCCTCCCGGACGGCCGGCCGGGAATCGAGGGCCGCGACCTCCGTTCTTCCCGGTTCGGCGGGCCCGACCGCGCCCGCGACCGGTGACGGCAGAGCAGAGAACAGAAGGACCCCGGACACGATCCATGTCAGGGCCGAGACCTTCGTGCAGACATTGGTGTTCATGGCGTTTCCTTCTCGATGCCCCGGACGGGCCTTCGGGCTCCTGAATCTAGCGACCGCTCCCGCCCATCGTCACTCGGATGCCGAACTGGGCCTGCCACTGAGAATCCGGCGTCAGGACGGACCAGGGGTCCGGAGGCACGAGGCGTCCCTCGCCGTCCCGCGCAGGGAGGGCGCCTCCCGCCCACCGGGAGTAGAGCTCGCCCACCGTGCCGAAGCCACCGCCGACACGTCCGGTCGGTTCGAGGAGAGGTGTCGTACTGCGAATCGACTGGACGGCACCCCAGCGTGAGTTCATGAGGTTCAGGACGTTGATCACGTCACCCTCGAACCGGATCTCGTTCCCCCCGAAATCGATCGTGTGCGTGACTCTAAGGTCGAGGCGGTGTTCCCACGGGGCCCGGCATGCGTTTCGGCGCAGGATGGTGCCCAGGTTTTTGGAAAGGCACTCGTCCTGTTCGAGGGCGGTTCCCAGAAGTGCCAGGGTCGCGAAGCCCGAGGGGAGTTCGGAGGCCCGCTCAGGCACGTAGAGCAGGTCGTTGAAGCGATCGAAGGCGGGCCCGAGCGCCGGGTAGCCGTCCCCATTCAGGTCTCCCCGGTATACGTAGGAGAACGGGAGTCCGGACTGCGCCGTGTACAGGAGCGAGACCTCGGTCGTGGAGATCCCGGGGAACGGTCGACCGTAGATGGAAGCAACGAATTTGTGGGGACGATCGAAGTTCGACGCCGCCAGACTCAGGGTGTTCGGATTCCCCTCCGTGGCCGTGAACCCGAAGTTGCTGATCATGTCGATGGACGTCAGCGATTGCTTGTCGAACGACCGGGCGTAGGAGTACCCGCCCTGGAAAGCGATCTCGTCCGTGATGAAGCCTCGGGCCTCCGCCGTGAACGAATAGGTCCAGTCGATGCCGTCGTTGCCCACGGCCAGCACCTGGTCGTACTGCGGATGGTCCCGGTTCGGGGAGAACCCGGTCTCGGTAGCGTCCCCGTAGTGGGCGCGTTCCCGGCCACCGTACCCATCGAGCGGACCGAGGGGCCGGTCCGGCCCATCCAGGTTGAGTTCCTTGATCGAAACCTGTTTGCGGGCGTTGCTGAAGAGGAAGCCGAGCGATCCGCTGAGGCCATCGGTCAGCTCGTGGTCGACGATCGCCGAGAACTTGATGTAACGGGGATACTTGAAGCCCTCCTCGAAGACCGTGACCGGACGAACGGTGAGCGGATCGCCATTCAGGCACCCTTCCGGTGCGCCGGCTCCGGAGAAGGTGGGGGCCGTGTTGCCACTCAGTGGATCGTCCGTGCGCCGTCCCGTGCAGACCTGGGTGACGGAGCGGAGACCGTTCTGGTGGAAGGCGTTCGAGAGCCAGACATAGGGAAGCTGACCCGTGAAGAAGCCGGCGCCTCCCCGAACCTGGGTGGTCCGACGCCCCTCACTCT
>Ga0316204_10012920_pt1 | contig 10079 bp, 9 predicted proteins | sample 6monrhotite_MG_2_FD_205661 | JGI IMG/M metagenome (GOLD analysis project Ga0316204, IMG submission 205661) | Microbial mat bacterial communities from mineral coupon in-situ incubated in ocean water Damariscotta River, Maine, United States -... | ecosystem: Environmental > Aquatic > Marine >... | reverse complement strand
GGCTTTGTTTGGTGAAGTGACCGTTTTTCAGGGTGTCGCCGGTACCGTTGAGGCCAACAACGAGGCCGTAACCGACCAACATGTTGTCGCGGACGCCTTCAAATTGGAGAATATCCTTAATGCGCGATGCGGCAGAAGACGGCGAACCCGTCGACACAATGACCATCAGTCCGGCGATCAGCCCGGTCAGGATTTTTATTCCAAATGTAGCGTTGAATTTATTGGTTCTTGCCATCGTTTTAATCCATCTGATCGTGTCGTTTTTGGTGCGGTTCGTTTTTTTTGCCGCTGCCTACGGTGATTAATGCGAAAATCATGCCAAACATGAAGGCGTTATAATCTGTTGAAAAATAACAATAAAAATTTGAAATCCTAAAAAAGATACTCCTGATCGAGCGCCGTTTGGGGTCATTGGTGCCGTTAACTGGCAGAATGTGCCGGGTGACGGGGGCGTCCTATCGTTTCATTTCGCCCGCCGCCTGGACCATCTCGTCAACAGTCCTGAAGACGGTAGAAGATGAATTGTAGGCGGTTTGAGTCTGGATCATTCGGGTGAATTCGCCGGCCAGGTCGACGTTTGAAAGTTCGTAAGTATTGGGCAGGAAGCTGGCATAACCCGTTTCATCGGCCAGGACGACCCGGGCAGTCCCGGAATCGACGGTTTCCTTGTAAACGTTGCCATTTACTTCGTGCAGCCCGTTTACATTGGTGAACTGGGCCAGGGGAATCTTATAGATGGCGCGGAAGGTTGAATTGTCGAACTTGGCGACGACTTGTCCGTTGGCATCGAAATTGACGCCCGTCAGGTTGGCCTTGGCAAAACCGTCCTTTGAATAACTGATCGGTAGAAAATCGCCGGCAAATTGTGATATTTCGCTGATATCCAGAGTTACGGACGCGGTGCCAGCAGGAAAAGTCCCATCAGCCGGGAATGTGAGCGCCAGAGTTACCAGGCCGGACGTGGGACTGATCAAGGTTCCGTTGCTGTCGAATTTCAGTGTCGCGATATCGGTCGTAAGGGTCGGCGTGACATTGGCCGTGGTCGTTGTGATCGATGATGTGTTGTCAGCGGTTGATGTCACATTGGCCGTGGTCGTTGTAACGGTGCCGGTATTGTCGGCGGTGCCGCCCAGGTTGGTTGCTGTTATGGAAGACGTGAAGGTCGTGCCAGGGGTGGCGGCAGTCAGTGTGATATCGCCGCCGCCCCCACTGTCAGCGGCGGTGACCAGGGGGCCGACTGTGCCGTCCAGATTGATGGCGGCACGAATAGCACTGCGCAGTCCGGCCAAGGTTCCTTCGGCACCGGTCGTGATGTAGGTGACGGTATTGCCGTCTACGACAACATCGTACCTGTCCCCCGCTTCAATTGTTCCGCCAATGGTCAAGGTATCAACTTTGGCGACGGCGACAGCCCCGTTGGTGGCGTTGACCGATGTTGTCAGGGTGGTGCCGGCGGTTTTGGCGGTGATGCTGAATTGTCCGGTGGTCGTTGCCGTGGCGGTGGCGATGGCGCTCGCCGTGGGGTCGGCGTTATATGCGGCAACCAGGGCGTCACGCACGGCATCTATATCGGGTTCGGCACCTGTCAGGGTAACGCTGACCGTTTCTCCATTGACGGTGACGGAATATAAATCGCCAGCCTCTATGGTGCCTGCCAGGGTTGCCGTATCGACCTGCTGCACAAGGGTATTATTGACCGTCGTTGTCAGTGACCAGGTATTGGTTGAATCCTTCCTGAAATTCACAGCTGCCGAGCGGGAATTGAAATTTGAATCTATAATTTCGGCATTGTAAGTGTGGGTCGTTCCCGAAGAGGGGATCTGTGCGGCGGTCAGCATTGCCGCATTGTCATTGGTGCCGCCGCCGTTAACCCCTGACGAGCCGGTTGTCAGTACCTCGCCAATGGTATTGCCGCTGATGATCAGGGTGTTATCAGTCGAACTGTTAGAAGCTGTCACCAGGCCGCCGACGGTGGCGTCGGCATTGACGGCGGCGACCAGGGCATTTCGGATGACGTTGAGGTTGGCCTCGGCTCCGGTGGTTGTATATGACGCTGTCGATCCGTTGACGGTGACACTGTATACGTCACCGGCCTCGATGGTGCCGGACAGTACAATTGTATCGGCCTGGGATGTGCCGGGGGTGTCGGTAGACGGTATATTTAGCTGTAATTTGGCGTTGGTCGTTGGCTGGCCAATGCTGGAAAAGGCGTATTGATCGACGCGCAGGGGGGATAGCGAAAGCGATGTGAACAGGCCGGTGGTTGGGTCGGCGGTGTATCCCTGCAAGAAATACCCGTTCTTGTCGACCAGGTACCCGTCCTTGGTCGTGACCGTTGTGCCGCCGATGCCGGTGACGGAAATATCGTTGACCGTGCGCATCTCAAAAGAGCCATCCCGACCGTAAAGAGTATCGCCGCCGCCGCCGAATTCGGTATTGAAAATAAACATGCCCCGGCCGTTGATCGCCAGGTCCAGATCATTGGCGCTTGCTTTCAGGGCGCCTTGCTGATCGATCCGCTGCAAGTTTTGCGGTTTGACGCCGCCCAGGTCTGATTGTTCGAACAGGGATTTACTGACCAGGGTCGAAAAGCCCGTATCTGTGCGCTTGTAACCGCCAGTCGTCATGTTGGCGATGTTGTTGCCGATATTGTTCATGGCGGCGCTCTGGCTCATCATGCCCAGGGTCGGCACGGCAAAGGCGGAATAAACGGGCATCGCACTTGTCTCCAGTCATTTGGTTTGTCTCCGACCGGCGCTCGAACAAATGTCGGGCTGGTCGCAAACGTAGAAATCCGGCTTTACAGAAGCAAGATGGATGCCAAAGCGCATTTTTGGGTATCTGTTTGATATTAAGGGGATATTTTTATGGGTGTTAGTCCCGGCAGGGGGATTCTGATGCCGGGTGCAGATATTGCCGGGTCATTTTTGATGTATCGCGTGCTGTCATGGTTTAAAGCAAAGCTGCTTAACCGCATTTTAAGTCAACGGTGTTAACGTCGAGGCCTATATTATTAATTATTAGCTGACCGGAGGCGGCGGCCCGTCTATAGTCGGCTATGGTAAATGTTCGCCTGTACCGTCCTTTAATTGGCCCGTTTGTAGTTCATAATGAAAATTTCTAAAGTCGGCTCAGGTAAGAAAACATCGAGCGCATCGCCTAACAAGGCGGGGGCGGGTAAAGGGGATATCTTCGCCGAACACTTGCGCGAGGCTGCTTCCGCGTCGACGGCTCAGGGTGTTACCGAAAGCGGTTCTGTCGGCTCTGTCAGTTCGATTCTTGCGGTCCAGGAAACGCCGGATTCTACCGATGGTCGCTCGCGCGGACTGGCCATGCAATATGGTGGCGACTTGCTTGACCACCTCGAAGATCTGCGCCGGGACCTTTTAGGTGGCGCTATCAAAAAAGAAAAGCTGAGCGATCTGGCTCAGAAAATGCGGGCTCAGCGGCGCCAGACAGATGACCCAAGGCTCAATGCCATCATCGATGAAATAGAACTCCGCGCAGAGGTCGAAATTGCCAAGCTGACATTTACGGGCTGATTTTCCCAAATATCCAGAGAGTCTTCGCCGAAACGAAATTGCCCCCTTGCGGCAAGGCGAAAGCATCCGTATATTCCGCGCCATATTGCACCCGATAGGGTTGGGAACAGTAATGGGGAATACAAAAGCGATGAATGTCACCCTGTCTCCGGATTACCGACCGACAGCCAAGGAAGAATTCATGAACCCGGTAATGGCGGAATATTTCCGTCAGAAACTGCTGGCTTGGCGCGCGGAACTTTTGACCGAATCAAACGAAACGTTGATGTTGTTGCAAGAAGGCGGCATTCAGGAGCCTGATATTGCCGATCGTGCAACGATCGAATCCGACCGGGCACTGGAATTACGTACCAGGGACCGGGCGCGTAAATTGATTTCAAAAATTGATGAAGCCATTGAGCGCATCGACAATGGCGCATACGGGTACTGCGAAGAATCCAGTGAGCCGATCAGCTTGTCCAGGCTGGAAGCCAGGCCCATCGCGACGCTGAGCATCGAAGCCCAGGAACGTCACGAACGCATGGAAAAGACCCACCGCGACGACTAGGTCGTCACGATGTTTAAGGTAATGCCCTTCAGATGCGGGGCGCGACCCAAATGAGAAAGGCCGGCTGAAAAGCCGGCCTTTCTTCGTTTTAGATTGTGTAGAAACTTAGAATGGGAACAGGATGTCCCAGATTTGGGTTCCCCAGCGGGGCTTCTGAAGCTCGCTTAAGGTGCCGCGCCCACCGTAGGCAACGCGCATTTCGGCGATCGAGGTGTGTTGCACCGAATTATCAGAATCGATGTCGCCGGGTCGAACCACACCGGTGACCATCATTTCCCTAAGCTCTTTGTTGACCAGCATTTCCTGGCGACCCATGATTACCAGGCTGCCGTTGGGCAAAATCTGTGTGACAACGGCTGCCATGGAAAACTTCACCACTTCAGATCTGTCGACGACACCAGTTCCTTCCGTGTCGTGGGCGTTTCCAAAGCTTATTGCGGCCGCCGGGTTTAAGCCCTGGGGCAGAATTTTGGTGAATTCTGTCTCAAGCCCCAGCAGGTTCGTGACATCGGTATCTTCGGTATCAGCGCGCTTGCGTGTGGTCTTGTTGTTCAGGGTGGCGGTGTCTGTAAAGTCCAGTGTAACGGTCAGAATGTCGCCAATTTCCTTGGCCCGATGATCCTTGAAGAAGGCCCTGGCTCCGGCACGCCACAACGAGTTGGGATTTTCCTCGACCATTTCAGGATTCGGCATGGGCATGCTGACGGGGCGATATTCAGGTTGCGCGGTCGGGTTGGTGATTTTGGTCAATTCGGGTCCCGTTCCAACCTCGGCCAGTCGGGTAATTGTTTCGCCACAGGCCGACAAGGTCAGGGCTATCGCCGTCAAAACCGCGAGGCTGAGATATTTTTTTAGGGCGGTTACGATCATTGGTTTTCTCCTAGTTCATGGCGATATGGCTGACAGGGATCACCGTGACCTGCCCGGAACTGGTCACCGTTGCCTGAACCACATTGTTGCTTCGGGTGTTGAGGACGCGGATGGTGTCGCCGTCGATGCCGCTTTCCATCGCCTTGCCTTGGGATGTCAGCCTCATCTGCGGCGTGATCAACGTCATGACAACAAGCGATCCCTTTGCGACCAGGACCGGGTGGCCAACTTCTGAAACGCGGATCGGGACTCCCATTCGTATTCCACGTTTTGCCGACATACCGATCAGTTCGATGTCGTTGGTGATGACATTGCGACCGGTCTGTCTCGAGCGGGCCTCGATCCACTTTATGTCCCGACTGCGGATAATCTCGCCACCCGCCAGACGACGGTTCAAGACTGGAATTTCCAGCATTCGGAATATTTTTCCGGTAACGCGGGTGCGGACCGAGCCCGGGCTGTCCACAGGGGCGACAATGCTGGCGGCGAAACGTCGGGTATTTGGATTGAACGTTATATCTTCGACAGCCATGGTTGCTGCACTATCGCTGGGAACATGCAGGCGCAGCATATTGTTGTTCAATTCAATGCTGACATCGGCTTCGATACCCTTTTCGACCAGGGCGGCGAGAATGTGATCTTTAATTTCCTCGTTGCCTATAACGATGCTGCTCCGTTCGACGACCGAGCGCTGCTTGAGACTAAGCGGCTTCCATGCAAGTTGATGTTGCTGGGCGACCCGATACAGCCAGTTGACGTCAAAAAACGCCCGCTTCCCGGGGTCCGGTGCATAGGCAATAGCGACCGAAGCTTTGTCGCCAACGCCGTCAAACAAATCCCCCAGGTGGATGATTGACCCGGTGATGCTGACATTTTCATTCAACACCACGGGGCCCTGTGGTTCCTGAAACTTCTCACCGGAGGCAGATGTTGCCGGATTCCAGATTGCCGAGGTAAGTAGCAGTGCCAGTCCCAGCAAAATCACCCAGAAATTGGCGTCTGATAACCTGTTATCTTTCATCACTCGTATCCTCTAGATCATAGGGCCTTCATACAGAGACCGCATCCGCCCTCACCTGAGGGCGAGATGCTCTAACGCAGATTGGCAGCAGAGCCCATCATCTCGTCGGCCGTCTTGATGACCTTCGAATTCATTTCATAGGCCCGCTGAGCCGAGATCAGATTGGAGATTTCCTCGACGGCATTGACATTCGATGTTTCAAGGAAGCCTTGCAAAATAGATCCAAAACCAACGGATGCCGGAGAACCCGTAACGGCATTCCCCGAAGCCGGTGTCTCGATGTAAAGGTTATTGCCCTGGGCCTGCAGGCCGGCATCGTTGGCGAATGATGCGGTCTGGATCTGGCCGACGTTTTGCAGTGCAACCTGCCCTTCGATGGTTGCCAGAACTTCGCCGCTGGCATTGATGGTTACATCAATGGCGTTGCGAGGGACGGTGATGCCCGGTTGTAGCTGGAAGCCGTCGTGGGTGACGATCAGGCCGTCACCATTTAACTGAAAAGTGCCATCTCGGGTGTAGGCTGTTTCGCCCGTGGGCATCTGCACCTGAAAGAACCCCTTACCCTGAACGGCCATGTCAAAGGTATTGTCCGTGGCCGTAAGGTTGCCCTGTTCGTGGATACGGTATACGGCGGCCAGTTTGACGCCAAGTCCCAATTGCACACCTGAAGGCACAACGGTGCCTGCATCGGATGATGTGGAGCCAACGCGCCGAAGGTTTTGGTACAGCAAGTCGTGAAATTCGGTTCGGCGGCGCATGTAACCGGTGGTGTTCATGTTGGCCAGGTTGTTGGAGACAACTTCGACATTTCTTTGCTGCGCCATCATGCCTGTGGCCGCGATATTTAATGATCTCATCGTTCTAATCCTTTTTATACTTGATGCCTTTTAACAAGGCCTGATCCAAAAACGGGTTGGTTTGTTTCGGGCGTGCGGCTAGACCCGCTGCCCGAATGCTTCCATCATTTTTTTAATTCGCCCGTCTTCTTTTTCGATAAAGTCCTTGATCCGTGAATAGGACCTGTGGGCCTCGATCATCCGGGTCATTTCGATGATTGGCTGAACGTTCGAATTTTCAAGCATGCCCTGCAAGACAACGGGAGCTTCGACCGGTTGTGCTGGCTGCGTCGAGCTGTAAAGCCCGCCAGACACTATTTTCAACTCGTGGGGGTTTTGGAATGTCACAATGCCAAGCCTGCCAAGAGCGCCATTTTCAGTCGAAATCGTGCCATCCTTGGCAATCGTGATGTCTTTATCTTCGGGGCTGAAGAAGAACGGCGCACCATCTTGGGATAGCACCGGGTCACCCAAATTGGTGACCAACTGGCCGTCCTGATCAAGTTGGAAATTGCCGCTGCGCGAGTAGCGTTCACCGGCTTCCGTGCCGATGACGAAGTATCCGTTTTCGGAAATGGCCAAGTCGAGCGGATTGCCTGTTTGCTGGAGAGGCCCTTCGGAAAGGTCCCGTGCGGTGGCGATATCACGAACGTAGGAATGCCGTTCACCGCCAATCTTGTCGCCGCCCTTGGAACGCACGACATGTTCCACAAACATCATTTTTTCGCCCTTGAATCCGGTTGTATTCATGTTGGCGATGTTGTTGGCGATTACGTCTATTTCCCGCCTGATGACCGATTGCCTGGATAGCGCTATAATTGATGTATTTTCCATTGCCACTTTCCCATTTAACGAAAATTATCATGTCCCGGCTGTGTTCTTGCATAGCGCGTGCCAGTTGAATAAAGTGTTTAAAATCAAATGCTTGTATGTTTGTGGCGGGTAAATTTGGTGCCGTGCAGGGCCTTGTCGGTGCTGTTTGCCCGGCATTTATTACCCATGTATCGCCTTGGGTCGTTGTCGTCAGACGCGTGCATTTGTTAGTATTTGGCACCGAATCGCATTGAATGACGGCTGTGGGTATGGTGTGTGGCGTTACTGTCGCTCGCGGGTATGAGCGGGTTCGCAACGACTTGTTAACCAAAACATCCTACATTTGTCTCCATACTTATGTGATTTCAGCGTACAGTTCCGTGCCAATGGAATGAAATATTTAGCCGGGACCAGCCAATGGCCGAAGATGACGACCTAGACGAGGAACTGGACGACGACGACGATGACCTGGAAACGTCATCGGAGGGCGGTGGCAAGAAAAAGCTCTTCATCGTCATTGGGCTAGCATTGCTTTTGGTGATCGGTGGTGCCGCTGCTGCATATTTTACCGGGCTGCTGCAACCGGTGATCGATATGATCTCCGGTGGTAAACCGAAACAGGAAGAAAGCGTCGGTATTGCCCAGGATGCAATTTTTTATGATTTGCCGGAATTGCTGGTCAATCTCAGTACGGCGGGTCGTAAATCAACGTTCCTGAAAATCAGAATAAGCCTGGAACTCGAATCGCCGGAAGATGTTGCCAAAATAGAAAGTGTGATGCCAAGGATCATTGATAACTTTCAAGTCTACCTCAGGGAGCTCCGGGTTGAAGACCTGAAGGGATCGGCGGGAATGTACAGGCTGCGAGAAGAGTTATTGAAGCGAGTTGGCGGGGCGGTTGCGCCCTCGAAAATCAATGATGTGTTGTTCAAGGAAATGCTCGTTCAGTAAATGCTTTGGGAAATTTGATTAAATGACCGCTCCAGGTGATGACGACGTAGATCAGGATGCCATGATGGCAGAATGGGAAGCGGCCATGGGTGACGACGATGGCGGCGGTGGCGGCGGCGGCGGTGGCGGCGACGACGAGGGCGGTGATCAAGACGACCTGGCGGCTGAATGGGAAGCCATGATGAGTGGTGAAGCCGCTGGCGGCGGCGGCGGCGGTGGCGGTGGCGGCGGTGGCGGCAGCGATGATAGCGATTCCGGCGGTGCCGGGCAGTCGACCCGGGTTCTCAACCAGGATGAAATCGATAGCTTGCTCGGTTTCGAAGAGGATATGGATGACGGCAGCGAGACGTCGGGTATCCAGGCAATCCTTAACAGCGCGCTGGTTTCATACGAACGTTTGCCGATGCTGGAAGTCGTCTTCGACCGGCTGGTTCGGCTGATGACCACATCCCTTCGAAATTTTACGTCCGACAACGTCGAGGTGTCGCTGGACAATATCACCTCCATCCGATTTGGCGACTATCTCAACTCCATCCCCTTGCCAGCCATGCTGAGCGTGTTCAAAGCCGAGGAATGGGACAACTTCGGACTGATTACTGTCGATTCTTCGCTGATTTATTCGGTTGTTGATGTGCTTTTGGGCGGTCGCCGAGGCACCGCCGCCATGCGGATCGAAGGCCGGCCTTATACGACAATCGAACGCTCGTTGGTGGAACGTATGGTGCAGGTTATGTTATCTGACTTGTCAGCAGCGTTTGAGCCCTTGAGCCCGGTGACTTTCCGATTTGACCGGCTTGAGACCAATCCCCGGTTTGCGACCATATCCAGGCCGTCCAACGCGGCCATCCTGATTCGCCTGCGAATTGATATGGAAGATCGCGGCGGACGTCTTGAAATGCTGCTTCCCTATGCAACGCTTGAACCGGTACGCGAGTTGTTGCTGCAAATGTTCATGGGGGAAAAATTTGGCCGGGATTCGATTTGGGAAACCCACCTTGCCGAAGAGTTATGGCTAACTGATGTTGAGCTCGAAGCCGTCCTTGATCAGCAAACCATGCGATTGAGCGACGTGTTTGACTTGGAAGTCGGCTCTCAGTTGATGCTGAGTGCGACACCTGATTCGCTGGTAAACCTGCGATGCGGCGACGTGCAGCTTTATACCGGTGCAATGGGCCGAAAAGGGGATCAGATCGCTATTCGTATTAAGGATCGATTGATTCAAGACGACAGGGAGACTGAATGATGTATTCCCTGGCTCTTGATATTATTTTGGCGCTGCTGTTGGTGGCGACCATCGGGTATGCCATGGTTTTGAACAGAAAACTGGGGAATTTGCGACGTCACAAGGAAGAATTGGAAAATCTTGCCGCAACTTTTTCAAATTCCACGACGCGGGCAAAAGACAGTATCACCCATTTGAAAAATTCGACCGCCGAATTACAGGCCGATACAGCCAAGGCTGCCAGTCTGCGGGACGATCTCAAGTTCCTGATTGACCG
>Ga0316204_10012919_pt1 | contig 10079 bp, 8 predicted proteins | sample 6monrhotite_MG_2_FD_205661 | JGI IMG/M metagenome (GOLD analysis project Ga0316204, IMG submission 205661) | Microbial mat bacterial communities from mineral coupon in-situ incubated in ocean water Damariscotta River, Maine, United States -... | ecosystem: Environmental > Aquatic > Marine >... | reverse complement strand
GCGTTCCTTGCCTTTTACCCGTTTTCCGTCAAGGCGCACTTCGCCTTTGCGCATCTTTTTTTGAAGCATAACAAAGCTTACAGCTGGAAAATGCCGCTTGAACCAGCGGTCAATCCGAATGCCGTCATCGTCCTGATTTACTTCAATATTCTGTACAGCGCTCATAAAATTACTTTGCCTAACCACATGCCAGCGAACAGGAACAAAACCCCAAGCACCAACGAACCTACCATATAGAGAGCGGCCCCTTGCCAGTCTCCGCGCTGAATTAACAAAGCTCCCTCCAAAGAGAAAGCAGAAAATGTTGTGAAGCTGCCAAGCAGGCCTACAGTAAGGAAACCACGCAGCTCCTGACTGGCCTCAAACTTCATCGCAAAGGCGGTAACAAGCAAGCCCATCAGCAAGCTACCAACAATGTTCACTGCAAACGTTCCATACGGAAAGCCGCCGTGACCAAGGGCTTTGGCAATAGTGCCTGCCACATAGTGCCGCGCCAATGCGCCCACCGCGCCGCCAAATGCTATTGCAAAAATCAGCTGCATACCGTTCCTTTTGGGTACATGTGTCACACTGCTTGTCACACCGCTTGTCACACCATTTGTCACTCAGCGCCAAACCGTGTGTCATACAATACCAAAAATCCATCCTTCAGTTTCGCGCACCTTAGTCGATAGCAGGGCCGGATGCCAGTATTTGCGGCTGTTTGCTATAGCCCTGAGCGCAGCCGAGGTAATCAGCGCATCGCAAGCATCGTCACTCAAAGGATCATTTCGCCTACGAAACGGTTTGCTTTCAAAATTCTTCAGTACCCGGTTTAACGCCTTAACATCACGGATTTTTCCCCGGTGGCCGCCCATTTTGGCAAAGGCTGCAGCATAAATCTCGGTCAGCACAGTCTGCGCATCCGCAACACTGTCATACGGCCAAATCGCCACCCCCTTTTGCCCCGCAAGCCGCACCAGCATACGAATGGTGGAAAGCCCCGAAAGCCCCACCTGGCTTGGCCCTATAAGATGAAACACACTCTCGCACGGGCCTGCGCCCGCTTCCACCGCACGGGTTTCTGCCACCCGCATTCGGCGCTCGTAATCTGCCCCGCGCGCACCTGTGCGGTGGTAGTGACGCTGGTGTGACACCGCAAACGGCCCTCCGTACAGGTCAAACGCTTGGCTACAGGCGGTTTCCACGGTTTTCCACAAGGCTTGTGCGTGTGACACGCCGTGTGCGGCATTCAAATAGGCCCCTTTATCAATAAACGGCATCGAAAAAGCGCTATCTATGCCCACCAACACACGGGCGCCTAAGCCAACACCACAGCCATTTTTAATCCATTCAGCCACTTCCAACCGGCTCCATGCAGCCAGCCCGGAAGGCGGCACGATTAAGCGCGGCACACTGTCACCTTCCCGGCACCGTGCGACAGCAATGCCCGCATGGCGTTTTCCCTTCGCGCCTGACCAGTCAATGCCAACAAAGTGAGAAAATTTTTGCGGACCCAAGATATATGCTCTCCAAAAAATGTGCTATGCTATTCACCGATTCAACAAGTCGTCATCTGGGGGAAATTTAATGCATATTGAAGTCGAAACACCAACGAAATCGAAAGTGTCGGATTGGACCGCAATTGCTGTAATTATCGCCGGGCTGATATTTGTCGGGTTTCAGGTTTTAAAAGACATTTCCCAGCCCAAATCGGCAACAATTTTAACCATGAATGACATCTACCGCATTAACGGCATCAAGCGCGGCGAGGAAGGCGGCATGGCCCGTATCGCAGCCGCACGGAAAATGCTGGAGGCCCGAGGCGATGTGTTGGTTTTGCACGCGGGTGACGCGCTTTCGCCTTCGCTTTTGGGCAACACCTACAAAGGTGCGCAAATGGTAGACATGATGAATTTTCTGGATCTATCAGAAGATTTTGACCCAAACCTGTTTGTTACCTTCGGCAACCATGAATTTGATGCCTCTAAATGCAGCAGCCCGAATGCGCTGATTAGCAGCGTGAGGGAATCAAACTTCACATGGCTGAGCGGCAACCTTGATTTCACCAAATGCCCAAGCGGTGCAGGCTTCGGCGAAATTCAAACCGCAGCAAACGTAAAACCCTATGCCATAGTTGATATGGCGGGCATGAAAGTGGGCATTTTTGGCCTAACCCTGAACAAATCCCGCTACGCCAGCTTGATGACCGACCAGCCAGCCCCTTCTGGCACAGAAGCCGCAGATGCGCTTGACCGGGCGAGCTATATCACCGCAGCCAAACGCCACATTGCGACCCTGCGCGCTGAGGGCGCAGACTATATTATTGGCCTAACCCATTTGGCCAAAACAGATGACAGCGCGCTGCTGGAAACGCTGGGCGAAAGCGGCCCTGACCTGATTATAGGCGGGCATGACCATACCTATATGAAGGTTGGCCCAATTAAAGGCCGCTTTATTTACAAGCAAACCGCAGACGCGCTGGATGTGGGGGTTCACACCCTTACCAAAACCGCTGACGGCATTAGCCATGATTATGAAAAGCTGTACCTGAAAGCTGATGCGCCGAAAAACGAGGCGGTTCAACAGCGCACAGATGACTGGCTTAAAATTCACGAAGCAGGCTTTTGCGCTGGTAAAAAATTGCTCACCGGCTGCCTTGCTGATGCTATGGGCACCACCGCAATTGACTGGCAGCTTGAAGAACTGAAAAACCGCGAAAGCGAAACCGCCATTGGCAACTGGCTGACAGAGACAATTGTTACCGTAGCTGCGGAAAATTCTGCCAAGGGACCCAAAACTTTTTGCCCTGCAGCGGGCACTGAACCCATTAGGGTTGGCTTGCTGGGGTCTGGCAGCTTGCGGCTGAATTATGATGTACCTAAAGGCTACGCGCTGCAGCGCCGTGAAATTGAAGAACTGTTCCCCTTCCCCATGGAAATCGCCGCCATTTGCACCACATGGGGCGCGGTAAAAAGCCAAATTGAACACGGCCTAACCCTGAAAGGCGAAGGCGGCTGGCCGCACCTTTCAGGCGCAAGCATCAGCTATGTTCCCGCCAGTACTGGCACGAGCGCAAACATTGTGAGAATAACAACACCCGATGGCACCACACCAGCAGACGATACGCCGGTGATTGTGGTGGCTAATCTCTATATAGCGAGCCAGGGCGACGGCTACCGCTGGGGCCTGTGCCAAAGTTTGCCAGAAGGCACGTCTTGCGCCGACAGCATAACAGACGGCGGGCAAGCGAATTCGGTGGTGATACGGCGCGGCGGTAAAATACAGGACCTGAAAAAACTGGTACTGGCCGAGTTTGCAGCGAACAGCGCAGGCGCCGTTGGGCCGACGAGTTTTACACCGAAGATGACGGTAGTTGGGCCTTGATGCGGGAGAGTTAAAGGAACTGAAATGATGGTTAATTATACACTGGCCCCGGATATGCAGAAGTGTGCGCCGTTGGACCAAGTGGCATGGAGAAATAGGGCGTTACCAGATTTAGGAAAATTGAGTCCACGGCTACTTTGAGTCATAAAGGACTTATGGTTGGAACAAAATTTTAAAGAAAATATCTTTGATGGAATTTTTCGATAAATTCGATGAAATCATTAGTACGTTAAAAACACTGACCCTTGCCTCCGGCAAGGGGGAGCTTACTACAATCCTGGACAACGCCGACCTTAGATTTGAAGAAACTGGTTTCGACAACTGGAATGGCGGCACCAAGACTTACACTCTTATAGTCGACATACCTGTAGATTTTTATGCTGGGATAGCTGCCCAAAAGCGTACCTTCGAAGAAGAACTGAACAAACACCTCGGCGAGGTAATGCGTCAGTTTAATGCTGGTTGGTTTGATGTTGAGATAAATCCAAAGGTAGTCAAATACGGCTCCTCACGAATAGACAATATTGATCATTCTATTAGCAAAAAAATTAGATCAAATATTTTCGATGGACTCCGGTTAGAAAAGGTCAACTGGGCTGGTGAGCTAGAGGATGATGACTTCCTGGGACGGATATTCGACCTTGAAAGTCTCCCATCAGACGACACCAGATTTAAGAATGCTGCACAGGACATATGGCAGCATAGAATTAACAATCCCTTCGATTGGCCTGATGACTGGATTTATAGTGATCGCCGTTTCAACCTCTTGAACCTTCCTGCTAACACTTTTCTGGAATTCTTATGTGAAATAGTACACCCCGTCGTACGCCCAGATCGCAATGAAAGCTTGAAACTAGTTCGCCATTTCAATGAGCAACTCCAGTCTGCCGGATGGAGGCTAATTGAGGAGGAGTTAATCGCCGGCCGACCACGTTTTCGAGCTGAAAAGCTTGGAACGGCAAGTAATGCAAGCGTAAGTCGAGCAAAGGTCATCGCACAAGACCTGTCCGCTACTTGGATGGAAAGGGAAATACGCAGGCTGGAAGCCTCTGTAGATCAGGACCCTCATCTAGCGATAGGAACTGCTAAAGAGCTCGTTGAGAGTTGCTGTAAGACGCTCCTTGATAAAATTGGCGTGCCATTCACAAAGTCAGATGGTCTCAACGACTTAACAAAAAAAATCGTAAAATCGTTGGAATTAGTGCCCTCTGACATTCCAGACAAAGCCAAGGGTAAAGATAACATAAAGCGCCTATTGAATAATCTGGTGTCCATTTCTCACATCATGGCCGAGTTAAGAGGATTATATGGGACTGGTCATGGCCGCTCAGGAAACCACGGAGGAATGGAGCCTCGACATGCTCGCTTAGCCGCTACAAGTGCAATTGCGTTTCTTGAATTTGTAACGGAAACCTACAGAAAGCGCGTTGAGCAAGGAAAATTTGCCTCAAAAGAAGAACAAAATTGACCACTCAAATCGATATTTATGACAGAAGGTATCGGGAGGTATCGAAAGTGGTATCTGGGGACAGTATATAGTTTACGCCTTCCTCAATCTTGTTCAGAGCTCAAAACCACACCGTCACACCGTGTTAGCGAAGCTGGCGCTCGCGCCACCTGATCGCGGGGTCCATCTGTAGCGTAGAGCGCTGTGGTTGGAAATGGATACCGGCCTTCGCCGGTATGACGACCGAGGTTGGCTGAGGTGACGATGCACTTAATCTCGCTTCGTCACTCGCCTACTAGATAGGCGAGTCTAGCGTTTTGCCGGGTAGACTGGGTTCGCCGGTCAAGCCGTCGAATGACGAGAGAAATATGAGCCGTCGAATGACGAGAGGAGTACAAGCCGTCGTATCTGGGGACATAGCATCTTAGCGCTTAGCTGAAAAATACATCTTCGTGGCCTTTGGCTGTGATGCCTGACCGTTATTGGCATGGTTCAAACCTTCGTTGGTCTCATGATAGAATTTCACTTGCTTAGGAAGATGTTGCTTCAATAATGCGCTCAAATTCCCATAATCGGCCTTTAGGTCTTCCTCTTCATCCCCGCCAACACTGACGTAAACAAAATCTGGAAAGTCTAGATCCTGCTTGAATGTCTGCTTCAGTGCATTGAAAGTCTTTTCACTCCAGCGGTCCCCAATGGAGGGGCTGGTAATGAAATAGGCATCAAATGTTTCAGGTGACTGACTTAATGCGTAGGCCACAAATTGCCCACCCCATGAATGCCCCATAAAAACTCGATGGCCACTCGTTCTAAACTGTTTACCAGCAAAAGGAATCAGCTCATCCTTGATGAATGCCAGCAGCTTTCCGCCATTTCCAAATACCTGCTTATCGTCCCGTGTCACACTATAATAATGCGGTAGAAAATCTATGCCACGGCGAACATTTTTGATACCGATTACAATCGCCTCGGGCATCATTTTTGCTTTATGATAGTCACCGGCGGCTTGGGCGACAAGATCATCAACTTGTGCCGTGACCTCATCAGGAAAATCTGGATCTAGAACATAGAGGACCGGATAACCCTCTTTGCTTTCAGGGTCATAATTTTCAGGTAAATGGACAACAATTCCTCTGGTTTCCTGAAAGACTTCAGATTGGATGCTGAAATCCTGCTGTGCCATAACCGGCGACGCAGATATAACTCCCACACTCAGGTAAAAGAGGAATGCATTAACTAGTGATACGCCAAAATTATTCATAATATTCTACTTTCATCGCGGCACGTATGCCTGATCCTATATACAAGTTTTACCGCAAACATGCACATATAAGCACATATGCAATCAAGCTTGCGGCGATCGGTTCTAGGAATGAGATGAAATGTGAGATTACAACGTGAATTTGATTTGGGCTGGATTAAGCGAGTCTAGCGTTTTGCCGGGTAGACTGGGTTCGCCGGTCAAGCCGTCGAATGACGAAAGTAATATGCAGGTCGAATGACGAGAGAAATATGAGCCGTCGAATGACGAAGGGAGTACAAGCCGTCGAATGACGAGAGTGATTCAAACCGACGAATACCCTATCTGGGCACAGGATATCCGCCATACCCTCAAATACCATCAAATGTCAGGGAACAAGACCTCAGGGTTCTTCATTGTCTTGATCTCCAAAATGTTGTTATTTGGGTCAGCAATAAAGAAGGTTTCTTGCTCGTATTTATCGCCCTCGAAGCGGCGGTAGGGATTGTCGATATAGGTAAGCCCTGCTGCTGCAATACGGTCTTTTAGCGCATCAAAATCAGCTTGGGTTAGATGAACGCCAAAGTGAGGCACAAGCACTGCGCCCATATCAACATCATGGCGCACCGCAGGCAGTTGCTCTTTGCTTTCATGCAGGGTCAGCTCATTACCCCAAAAATTAACATCAACCCAGCGCCCCTCTTCACGGTTGCCGAGCGTGCAGCCGAAAACATCGGTATAAAATTTCACAGTGGTTTCAAGATCGCCAGCCGGAATGGCGAGATGTACAATTGCAGACATAGATATCCCCGTTTGGTTTGGTTGCGTTTGTAACCGTAATAGAGGAAATCAGAGAAATAAGTAAGAGGGCTAAACCAAAGTCCGCCAGATTGTTACCGGTATGGCTGGACATGGATTGACGTTCCGTCTGCTTCGCGAGCCGGCCTTCGCCGGTATGACGATTAAGAAATTGCCGCTCGCTTCGTCACTCGCGTACTTGATAGGCGAGTCTAGGATTGCGTCTGGAAAACTGGGTTCGCCGGTCAAGCCGTCGAATGACGAAGTAAAATACAAACCATCAAACGATTGCAATAAGCCTTTGAATCAAAACATTCAGAAATCGCGCTAAACGTAACTAATCATTGTCCGCGTCGGGCTTGGCTGTGGCGGCGTATTCATCGCGGATTTTGGCGAAATAGGCCAGGCGCTTTTGAATATCACGTTCAAAGCCGCGCGGTACGGGCTGGTAAAAGCTTTCGCGGTTCATATCGTCAGGGAAGTAATTCTGGCCTGAAACTCCGGCTTCGCTTTCGTGGTCGTAGGCATAACCTTTACCGTAGCCAAGGTTTTTCATCAGCGTGGTTGGTGCGTTTAAAATATGGGCGGGCGGCATGTGGCTGCCGTGTTTTTTCGCGGCCCGCTTCACGGCACCCTCGGCTTTGTAAGCCGCGTTTGATTTTGGCGCGGTTGCCAAATAAATCACCGCTTGCACTATTTGCAGTTCGCCCTCAGGGCTGCCCAGAAATTCGTAAGTATCCTTGGCGGCCAGCGCTTGGTGAATGGCCTGCGGGTCTGCCATGCCGATATCCTCAGAGGCAAAGCGCACCAGCCGCCGCACAATGAACAGCGGGTCTTCCCCGCCTGCCAGCATGCGGGCTGTCCAGTAAAGCGCGGCGTCTACATCTGACCCACGCAAAGATTTATGCAGGGCGGAAATTAAATTATAATGCCCGTCGCGGTTTTTATCGTAAGCGGGCGCACGCTTTTGCAGCAGTTTGGCAATATCTTTGGTGCCAAGGGTTTCCCCGCCTGCGATGTCATACAGAGTTTCAGCGCAGTTCAGCAAAAACCGACCATCGCCGTCTGCCATTGCTTTCAGGCTGTGCCGGGCTTCTGTATCCAGCGGTAGTGGCAGGCCAACCTCGGCCTCGGCGCGCACCAAAAGTTCCTCAAGCGAGGCATCATCGTGGCGGTTTAGTACCAACACCTGCATGCGGGAAAGCAGCGCGCCGTTAATCTCAAACGATGGGTTTTCCGTGGTGGCACCAATAAGCGTGATGGTGCCATCTTCCACATAGGACAAAAAACCATCCTGCTGCGACCGGTTAAACCGGTGGATTTCATCGACAAACAGCAAGGTACCGCGCCCGTTTGTGCGGCGCAGTTTTGCGGCCTCAAACAGTTTTTTAAGGTCTGCCACGCCGGAAAAAATCGCGGAGATCTGCTCAAATGCCAAATCAGCATGGCCCGCCAGCAGCCGCGCGATGGTGGTTTTGCCGGTGCCGGGTGGCCCCCACAGAATGAGCGAGCTAATTTTACCCATGCCCACCATGCGACCAAGTGCGCCGTCCGTGCCTAGCAAATGGCCTTGGCCAACCACTTCGTCAATGGTTTTTGGGCGCAAACGGTCAGCAAGGGGGCGTGGCCCTTTTGCAGTATCGTCCAACGCTTCACCAAAAAGATCGCTCAAATGCGTGCCTTACCTAATATCGCTGCAGCGGAAAGATTTGTTTGGCACAATGGCGCATTCACGCACTCTGCCCCGGCGGCGGAACTGGTATACATAGCGCCCGGCGTCTTCCTCAAGCACTGTGTCCAGGTCGGCCACCCGTTCAACGGCAGCGCCGTTAATGCGCAGCAGCACATCGCCCGGAATTAAAAACTGGTAGCGCCGTGCGGGTGTGCGGCTGCCCACTTCCAGCACCACCACGCCCGAAAGGAAGCTGTCTATTTGCAGTTCCTCGTTAAAGCGCGGGGAAAGGTTCGCTACTTTTACGCCCTGAAACGGGTGCCTGCCGTCTAGCTCGGATATATTGCGTGCGGGTGTTTCCGGTGGCAGGGAAAGCTGCACTGAGCGTTCCTGAATGAAACCCTCCGAAAGCACCGCGATAGGCACGCTGTCGCCGTCTTCCTGTGTGGCGATACGGAAATTCAGGCCGGGGCCATCAATAATTTCCTTGCCGTCAACCGCCATAATTACATCGCCCGGCACAAGCCCGGCCAGTGAACCGGGGCCGCCTGCATAAACATCGTCAATTAAAACACCGCCAGCGCGGTCAAGCCCCAGGCCAGCCGCCAAATCACTGGTAACCGATTGGCCCTTTACGCCCAGCCAAGGTCGCGCAAGCTGGCCTTCGTTTAAGGCCGCACGCAGCACCGAGTTCACCATTGCGGTGGGAATGGCAAAGCCAATACCGTTAGAGCCCCCTGTGCGGCTGTATATGGCTGTATTGATACCCAGAAGCTGGCCCTTCATGCCAATTAGCGCGCCGCCAGAATTACCGGGGTTCACGGCTGCGTCGGTTTGAATGAAAAAGCCGAAATCACTAATGCCCTGCTGAGTGCGCGCTGTGGCGGAAACTATGCCGCTGGTAACTGTTTGGCCCACACCAAACGGGTTGCCGATGGCCAGCACAATATCGCCTACCAGCACATCATCTGAATTGGCGAGCTGCAGCGTTGGCAGCAGTTCATCACCCGCAGCAATGCGGAGGATCGCCAAATCAGTGCGCGGGTCATCCAGAATAACCTCAGCGTCAAATTCGCGGCGGTCAGAAAGCACAACCTTAATCTCGTCCGCGCCTTCAATCACATGGTGGTTGGTAATGATAACGCCGTTAGCGCGTACAATTACGCCAGACCCAAGCGAGCCCTGCACGCGGTCCTTGGGGCTACCGAAAGAGAATTTATCCCCGAAAAAGCGCTTAAACAGCGGGTCATCAAACATGGCTGACCGGCGCTGGCGCACAATTTTGGTGGTGAAAATATTCACAACAGCAGGCGCGGCCTGTTGCACCAGCGGCGCATAGGATAGCTGCACCTGTGTGCGCGACGCGGGGATTTGCCGGGTGTCACTGTCTTGCGCTACGGCAACACTGTAGGAGGTCGCAGCAAGAAGCACCGCAAGAGAAGCAAAGGTTTTAGCAATCAATTTCATTAGTCCCGGTCTCCACTGTAGGAATAGCTTTCCGCTTTTATGGCGGAGGCAAGCAGCACACGCAAGCCTTGAGGCGACAGAATGTGCCG
>Ga0316204_10012918_pt1 | contig 10079 bp, 12 predicted proteins | sample 6monrhotite_MG_2_FD_205661 | JGI IMG/M metagenome (GOLD analysis project Ga0316204, IMG submission 205661) | Microbial mat bacterial communities from mineral coupon in-situ incubated in ocean water Damariscotta River, Maine, United States -... | ecosystem: Environmental > Aquatic > Marine >... | reverse complement strand
GAAAAAAACTTCACTTTTACTGACGAGCAACTCGATTGCTTAATTTCTACAAGTATGTCATTCATTGGGCCTATAGCGAAAATGCTTGTTAAACGGCATAGCAAACAAGCGCATTCTGTTGAAGACTTAAGTTCAAGACTCGCAGATCATATTGAGAGTGATACAGATAAAGATACATTTATAAAAAATGCAAAAAAATGCTTATAAGCAAACATCTAATTATTAATTTTTAAAACTCGGAGACCTTCCTAATGGGGTTACGTACAAAATTTAACTTATCATTTATTCTTGTTGCTGTAATTGGTATCTCGGCATCTGGATTCATTGCATATGAACTAACACAAAAAAATGCTCGCGAAGAAATATTACATACGGCAGGCATCATTATGGAAAGTGCAAAAGCTAACCGTAGTTATACCATTGATGAAATTCGTCCATTACTAAAAAGTTTAGACAAAGGTTTTATGCCCCAAATGGTTCCGGCCTATTCTGCAAACCAAAACATTCTTCGTTTACATAAACGTTATCCAGAATACTCATATAAAGAAGCAACTATAAACCCAACTAACCCTGCGTCGCGTGCAAATGATTGGGAATCAGCTATTGTTGAACGCTTTGCCAATAATGAAGATGAAAAAGAACTTATCGGTGAAAATGGCACGGGTAGTAACCGAGTTTTGTATATAGCTAGGCCTATAAAAATTAAAAAAGAAAACTGTTTAGCTTGCCATGGCGTAGTAAGCGATGCACCACCAGCAATGCTTGCACGATATGGAACAGCAAATGGTTTTGGCTGGAAACTTAATCAAACCGTTGGTACACAAATAGTAAAGGTACCAATGTCTTTGCCGCTTGAACGAGCATTTAAAGAGTTCGAAACATTTATGATATCTATGGTAATCATCTTTATATTTACTGTCGTTACTTTGAATGTTTTATTAAACGCTATTGTCATTAAACCTATACGCAAAATGTCTCAAAATGCTGAAGATGTAAGTATGGGAAATATGGATGCAGATGAATTTACCGTTAAAGGTAATGATGAAATTGCTTCATTATCACACTCTATGAGCCGTATGCGCCGCAGCTTAGTAAGTGCAATGAAAATGATCGACGAATAAAAATAACCCAGGATATATACATGTCACAATTAAGTATTCAAGCTAGTAACATTAAATGTGGTGGGTGCGTTTCCAATATTAAAAACGGTTTGAAAGATATTAAGGGCTTAAAATCTGTCACCGTCAATATTGAAAGCAACGTAGTCAATATTGACGGCGATAACATTGACCATAAAGTTATTGAAGATAAACTTTCAGAGCTAGGCTACCCAGCTATATCAGGTTAGTCGCTCTTAAAACTATATCGGTAACTTTTTTTAAAATTTATTGCATGCTCAATAAGCGTTCATGCAAAATTGACACTAATAAATCATTTTCACTAATTAACGGTGTGATACTTATCGTTAGTTTAGGGAAGTCTTGAGCGGCCTTATCACAAATTTCTTGTATATCACCACAGTCACCGGCATGCCTTCCTGGTAGAAAGAACAGCATGGCTACAATAATATCCTCAACACCCTGAACAGCTTGTTCACTTAACCAATCTTCTAATAGCGCGCCATTAAAATCGTAAGCACTTCCTTCTCGCCTTTCCATAACTGCTTGAGAAACGTCAACTTGCTCACCAAGTAAGGATTGAAGTTGTATCGCAACATGTTTTCTAACTTCAGTTATTTGAGGAATGGGAGAGCCATGATCAACAAGAACAATTTTTTTGTTATCAAGATTATTATCATTTGCAGCAATTTTTATATTTTCAAATAGAATTTCAGCAAGCTTTGATTCGCCATCTGGCAAAGGGTAAATTACTTCAGCTAAATTTACGTCAAAAGCACCGAAGTCTTTTTCAAGTAAACTAATTTGTTCTGGAATAAACGATGATAAGGCGCGGCTCATACCAAAAAATAACGGCAACACTACGAACTCCCGCTCGCCTTGTTCCAATTGCTGCTTTAAAAAAGCATAAAATGTATTCGCAGGAATATTATTAAGTTTCTCGCTATCAATACAATCAGCGTGTTGTAAAGAAACAGGGTGAATTTTTTTAGAGGATTCGATGCTAAGCTTATTTGCCAACTCTCTTAAACGTAAAGTGGCTTCTGCTTTTTTCGAACCATTATCAATAACTAAGTAGACTGGCATTTTTCTCTCAATGATAAAAATAGTATTTAAAATATATTAGGAATGAAAAAGTTATAACTAACCTTATAAATCACATCAGAGTTCACAACCAAGATGTTCTTCAATAAATTCACGCACGCAACCATAGCCACCATTTTTTGAAAGCACTACATCAACAATATTTTTAATTGCAGGCAAAGCATCTGCCGGGCACGCCGTAAAGCCAACCGCGTTAATTATGTCTCGGTCATTAATATCATCGCCAATATAAGCCACCTGCTTTAAATCAATATTCATGTCATCACACCATTGCTCCAAAATACCAAGCTTAGGATCTGTGCCGACGTAAAACCGTTTAATGCTTAATGTTTTTGCGCGGCCTTCTATGATCTTTGTTTTAAAACCGGAGCTAAGAAATCCAACTTCAATCCCTTGCTTTTGTAGTTCAATAATACCGCGACCATCTTTAGTGTCGAAGCGTTTGAATTCTTCACCACTTTCTGTGTAGTACATTCCGCCATCAGTCAAGGTACCGTCGATATCAAGCCCGAGAAATTTAATATCTGCTTTAAGAGCCATAAAATAAATTACCGCTACTTAAATTATAGTGCGTCCAATCGCAGAAGCAATTGGTCGTAGCGTTGTTAATAAGTTACGGAACGTATCATGATCAAGTTGTTGTGCTGCATCTGATTTTGCAACTGATGGATCAGGATGTACTTCTATCAACAAACCTTCAATGCCCATTGCTGTGCAAGCACGCGAAAGATCGGGAACACCATAACGATAACCAAGAGCATGACTTGGATCTAAAATAATGGGTAAGTTGGTGTATTCTTTTAAATACGCTACGCCACATAAATCTAAAGTAAATCGTGTTTTAGTTTCAAAAGTACGAATTCCACGTTCACATAAAATGACATTGTCATTACCGGCAGATAATATAAATTCTGCTGCCTGAACAAATTCTTGTAATGTTGTTCCGAAACCACGCTTTAATAAAATAGGTTTACGAGACTTACCACATGTACGTAGGATACCCTGGTCATACATGGCTTTTGCACCAATTTGAACAATATCTGCATACTCAATAATTTCATCAACATGAGTGGTGTCACGCACTTCAGTAATAATATTTAAACCGAATTTACTGCGCATTTTATCCAGTAACTTTAAACCCTCTAAGCCCATCCCTTGAAATGAATAAGGCGAAGTACGAGGTTTATAACAACCTGCACGTAATGTTTTGATGCCCTGCTCAACCATGAGTTCAGCAGATTGTGTAATTTGCTCTTCAGATTCAACTGAGCAAGGTCCGGCAATAACCATAGTGTTATTATTAGTGCCACCGATCTTTACGCCATTAATATCTATCTCACGTGTTTCACTAAAGTAGTCTGCGCTTGCAAGTTGCATATCATTTGGAAATGGAAAACTTGCTTCAGTAATACTTTCATACTTAGCCGGTACTTCTTGTAGTGCTGATGGTGTTACTAACACATGAAAATCTGGTTTCTTAATATGAAACGCATCTAAGTCTTCTGCTATTTTTGCTACTTCAGTGTCTGCAACACTGTTTTTTAAATGAATAATCATAACTCGCCTTTAATCAAATTGAAGAAAGTCACCGCACCGGTCACTTTGTTTGTGTCATCTACAACAGGTAAATATGAAATTGCAAAACTCTGTTGTTTTATAAAACTTAATAATTCTTTAACGCTAAAATTCTCGTTTACTTTTACAGGGTTAATATTTGTTATATCAGTAACACTAACGTCATTAAGATTATCAGCATGCTTTAATAACCCTTTGCGTACATCTGCATTTGTTACAATGCCATCTAGTTTGCCATTATCATCAATCAATATTGTAAAGCCAACATCGAAATCTTCTATTGATTGAAGAATTCCTACAACGCTACGATCTTCTAACTTTAATAGCGGTAACTCTTCTACCGTACGCATAAAATCTTTCACTTGAAAGTGAGAATCAACCTCATGAGTTTTAAGGTTAAGCATGGCTGCTCCCATCGACTCACTTGTCATTAAATACGAACCAGACACAGAAGAGTAAACTCCCATATTACGAAGTATGAATGACACCTCACCATTCACACCACCATCTACATGTATATTTTTCCCGGGGAAACGCTGTCGAAAATCACGTATTTTTTTGAAGTTTGACTTATCAAACTCGCCACCACTTTGACCCGGCGTGGTTGTCATGAATAAAATAAAGTCAAACTGTTCAGCATAAGGCTCGAATACAGAAATATCCGTATCTGAGGTAATCGCTAATCCCAGTTTTGCTGTAATACTATTTGGGACCGCTAACTTTTCTTTCAAGTTTTCATATTGAAAAGTCACATAATCAACATTGAGCTCAGCGGCTTTAGCAAAATATTTTTCAGGTTCTGAACTGATGATATGAAGGTCAACAGGTGTCTTACTTAACTGTTTAATCTCAGCAATATCATCAAAAACACTCAAATCATCATTACAATCAATATGAAAAAAATCCGCACCATGTACATCAAGATCATTGATGATTTCAGGCAGAGACTGGCTCTTGCTGGAGTAGACAGAAGCAGAGATTTTCATGGATTTTTATCTAATTTCAGTGACTTATAAGTTCCCATCATATTAATGCTATGACAGCATTGGGTCAATAAATGTCATATATAATAGGTATGCTCTTGCTGTGACTTTGGTTAGAATAACCACATAATATCAATATAATAACATTGGCAATAATATCTATGAGCTTCCGCATTGTAATTCCCGCACGCTTCGCTTCAACTCGTTTGCCCGGCAAACCGTTACGAGATATCTGTGGCAAACCCATGATCGAGCGTGTCATTGAACAGGCTAAAAAGAGCAACGCAGAAGAAGTTATTGTGGCGACAGACTCAAAAGAGATTGCTGATGCTATTTCTGGCATTGATGTTCGAGTTTGTATAACACGAGAAGACCATCAATCGGGTACAGAGCGTTTATCTGAAGTGATTGAGCAATTAGGATTTGATGACGAACAAATTCTGATTAATTTACAGGGCGATGAGCCTATGATGCCACCGGTTTGCTTGAATCAAGTCGGCCAAGCTCTTGAAGAAGACAGCAATGTAAAAATGGCGACCCTGTGTACTCCTTTAACCGACATTGAAGAACTCTTTGATCCACATGCGGTCAAGGTTGTGAGAGATATAAATGATTTTGCCCTTTATTTCACGCGAGCAGCTGTGCCCTGGTCTCGTGATTGCTTTAATGAACTGCCCCGTGAATTGCCAAAAAATCAGGACTACCAACGTCACATTGGACTATACGGATATCGCGCTGGCTTTATTAAACAATATTTAGAGTGGGAAAGCAGTGATATTGAAAAAACGGAATCTTTGGAACAGTTACGTGTCCTTTATTATGGAGAAAAAATAAAGGTTATTACTGCTGAAACTCCTCCAGGTCCTGGGGTTGATACTATTGAAGATTTAAACCGGGTCTGCGAATTACTTAATAAATAAAATATGAAAGATATTCTAGATAAAGCTGCAAAAATCAAACTCCTAGTTTTTGATGTCGATGGTGTTCTTACCGATGGCAGTTTGATCTTGGGTGACGATGGTCAGGAATATAAATCCTTCTTTTCAAAAGATGGCTTAGGCATGAAAATGTTACAACAAACCGGCGTTAAGATTGCCGTTATTACTGCGCGAACCTCAAATGTCGTCATTCACCGAATGAAAAGCCTCGGAATTAAGCATATCTATCAGGGACAATTAGAAAAACTACCTGCTTTTGAAAAAATATTAGCTGAGTTAGAGCTACTACCCGAACAAGCAGCTTATGTTGGTGATGATGTAATTGATCTTCCCGTGTTACAACGAGCTGGATTAGCCATTACTGTTGCCGATGCTCACCCTTTAGTTAAACAATATGTTCATTGGCAAACACCACAATGTGGTGGCCGAGGTGCAGCACGTGATGTGTGCGAGCTGATTATGCAAGCACAAGGAACACTTGAGGAGCAATTCCAAAAATATCTCGGTAACCAGTCTTAATGGGAAAGCTACACTACTTAACGGCATTACTGCTTATTATTTTACTTGCTGTAGTAAGTGGTTGGGTATTTGAGTCTATCGACAAAAAGCCTATTATCCCAACAGATAAACTGCGTCACGATCCTGATTATTTCCTCAAAGGATTTACCGCAACGACGATGGACAAGGCAGGTAAACCAGCCTATCAAATTAAAGCCAACCATCTTGAACATTACCCTGATGACGGCAGTATGAAGTTAGAGCTTCCCTTTATTACTTTTTATGAAAACAACATAAAGGCATGGACAGCTCAAGCAAATAAAGCTGTAATTTTAAAAGATAATGAAAAAATTCATCTCACAGGCGACGTTGTGCTTAAGCAAATAGTTAGCACGAAAAAGATTCCTATGACATTCACAGCGGCTCAACTCACCATAGAACCAAACCAAAATATTGCCCACTCAACATCATCAGTAAAACTCATTCAGGGAACAAATATTATTCAAGCAATTGGTATGCGTGCAGATATGAATAAAAATAAAATTGAATTTTTGTCCAAAACACGGAGCCATTATGTTTTGCCTACAAAATAAATTATTACTTTTACTCAATTTGTTATTAATGACTTTTGTTATTAATCCTGTACAGGCCGCTAATGTAACTCAAGAAACAATTGATATAACAGCAAATTATTTATTACTGGATGAAAGACAAGGGATCAGTAAATATAAAGGTAGTGTCTTTTTTAAAAAAGGTACACTTAGCATTCAAGCTGATGAAGTCACGTTATATTATGATAATGGTAAGTTAACAAAAGCGCTAATTACAGGTACTCCGGCAGACGTATTACATTACCCTGATAATGAAGCTAAGGTACATTCTCAGGCAAAAGAGATGGAGTATTTCGTATCTCAAAATAGATTAACTTTAAAAGGACAAGCATTTGTCGATCAAGGAGATCGTCACTTCAGAGGTGAAACCATCGAGTATGATACCCGTCAACGAACCATCACCGCTGCTGGCAATCAAAATAATGGAACATTTCCAGAAAAAAACCCATCAAAAGGTCGTGTCCATGTCATTATTGGGCCTGCTGGAGATGACGAAGATAATAAAGATTCTGGTAACAACACAAACGAAAAGATTAAAGAACAATTAACCGATGAATAAAGCAGTTAATATTTTAAAAGCGGATAATCTTTGTAAAAGTTACAAAGGCCGGAATGTTGTGCAAGGCGTATCCATGGAGATTCATAGTGGAGAAGTTGTTGGGCTACTCGGACCAAATGGCGCAGGTAAAACAACATCCTTTTATATGGTTGCAGGTCTCGTTGGTGCTGACAAAGGCAGTATTACACTCGGCGATAAGGATATTACCCATTTTCCCATGCATCAACGTGCTCGCTTAGGTATTGGATATTTACCTCAGGAAGCATCCATTTTTCGTAAGTTATCCGTGACAGATAACATTATGGCTATTTTACAAACACGAAAAGAACTTACTGTCGTAGAACAAGAACAAAAACTTGAAGACTTGCTTGAAGAGCTCCATATTGGACATATTAGAAATGGCTTAGGCATGAGCCTGTCTGGTGGAGAGCGTCGACGAGTTGAAATTGCACGAGCATTATCAACCGATCCACGTTTTATTTTATTGGATGAGCCTTTTGCTGGCGTTGACCCTATTTCTGTACGTGATATCCAATCTATTATTCAGCACTTAAAAGAACGCGATATTGGTGTGTTAATAACCGACCATAATGTTCGGGAAACGCTTGGGATATGTGAACGAGGATATATAATGAATGCAGGTGAAGTCATCGCTAGTGGTAAACCCGATGTTCTGCTAAAAGATAAGAAAGTTCGTGAAGTCTATTTAGGTGAAAACTTCAAGCTCTAAATTCAAAAGACACAAAAAAAACATTACTACACATTCTCTGAAAATAAGCTAAAATCATTATGTACCGGTTTAAAATAAGATGAAGGTACCGGTACTTATTAACACTATATGAAACAAGCACTCCAATTCCGATTAGGTCAAAATTTGACCATGACCCCACAGCTGCAACAAGCTATCCGTTTGTTGCAATTGTCGACACTCGAATTAAATACAGAAATTCAAGATGCTCTTGATTCTAATATGATGTTGGAAGTTGGTGATGAGGGTGAAAGTAACTCTAACGATAATACTGCTAACACAGATGAAAACACTCAATCTGCATCTGAAGCGAATGATGTTACTCAAACTGATAATTTAGAAAGTACAAAAGAAGTAACATCCTCTGACACAATGCCCGATGATTTACCTGTAGATACATCGTGGGATGATATATACGATTCAATTTTACCTGGCACAACATCCACTGCATCATCATCCTATAACGCAGATGATCAACCCGAAGTTTACACTTCAAGTACTGAAAGTTTGCATGATCGTTTGCGCTGGCAGTTAAAAATGACACCATTTAGTGAAGTCGATGCAGCGATAGCTGAAGTTATTATTGATGAAATTAATGACGATGGATTTTTACAAACTAGTATTGAAGAGATAACAGCTTCGTTAGCAGATCTTGATGACGAGATTGAAGTTGAAGAAGATGAAGTTGAAGCAGTATTACGACAAATTCAAAACTTTGATCCTGCAGGCGTAGGCGCACGAGACTTACGTGAAAGCATTTCTATCCAGCTACATCGCCAACCTAATGATGTTGATTTACGAGAATATGCCATTACCTTAGTAGATAATTACTTTGATTTATTGGCGAATCGTGAATATCCGCAACTCATGCGCAAATTAAAAATATCTGAAGATGATTTAAAAGATGTTATTCAACTTATCCAGAGCATGAACCCTCGTCCAGGCGGACAAGAGAATGTAAACAAAGCAGAATATATTATTCCAGATGTTACTGTTAAAAAAGTGAATAACACTTGGAAAGTCGAACTGAATTCTGATGCAGCACCTAAGTTACGTATTAACTCAACTTACGCTAATATGATTAAAGATGTGAAAAACAGCGAAGATAATTCTTCAATGAAAAATCATTTACAAGAAGCACGTTGGTTTATTAAAAGCTTGTTAAGTCGTAACGAAACACTTTTAAAAGTTGCGCATTGTATCGTTGAGCGACAAAAAGAATTTCTTGAACATGGTGACGAAGCCATGAAAGCATTAGTTCTACACGATATAGCAGAAGCAGTTGATATGCATGAATCAACAATTTCTCGTGTTACAACTAAAAAATACATGCATACCCCAAGGGGTATCTTTGAATTAAAGTATTTCTTTTCCAGCCACGTTAGTACCGCAAGTGGAGGAGAATGTTCAGCGACTGCGATTCGTGCATTAATTAAAAAACTGATTGCGGCGGAAACGCCCAAAAAACCTTTGAGTGATAACAAAATTGCTATCATCCTCGAAGAACAGGGGATTAATGTTGCACGAAGAACGGTCGCTAAATATAGAGAGGCGTTAGCAATTCCACCATCAAATGAACGCAAACGACTCGCTTAACAGCACCCAAAGGAGAAAACTATGCAATTAAATATTACTGGACACCATCTCGAGGTTACTGATTCTTTAAAGGCTTATGTAACAGAAAAACTTGAACGCCTCGAAAAACATTTTGACAAAGTCAATAATGTCCATGTAATTCTAAGTGTAGAAAAACAGCGACAAAAATCTGAAGCTACTGTTAACGTGAATGGCGCAAGCTTATTTGCTGATTCAACAGAAGAAGATATGTACGCTGCAATTGATTCTATGTCTGACAAGCTTGATCGCCAAATCAAAAAACATAAAGAAAAGTTAAAAGACCACCATCAGCTTGAAGGTAGTGAAATTAAGCATCAACAACCCATTA
>Ga0316204_10012917_pt1 | contig 10079 bp, 10 predicted proteins | sample 6monrhotite_MG_2_FD_205661 | JGI IMG/M metagenome (GOLD analysis project Ga0316204, IMG submission 205661) | Microbial mat bacterial communities from mineral coupon in-situ incubated in ocean water Damariscotta River, Maine, United States -... | ecosystem: Environmental > Aquatic > Marine >... | reverse complement strand
TGAAGCATCTTCTTTTATCAAAGTGTCTATTGTTGTTTCTGCCATTTTATCTATGACTGCACGTTTTGAGTTTTTCTCTTCAATACTCATCTGCGAACAAGAAGTAAAAAACAGTACAATACTCATATATATAAACAGTCTTTTCATTTTTAATTCCTTAAATTATTTTATACTTTTAAGACAGATAACTCTTTAATATAAACATTCTATTGAATGAAAACTTAAGCAGTGGTATACTGTTCACACACATTAAACATCTAAAAATATGGTTAAGAAGCTAGCATCAGATAATTTCCACAACCTTACTTACTCACTCAGGTCCTTTTCAAACGGGATATAGGTATAAGGAATCTGATAATAATTTAAAAAACGTGCCGTTTTTTTATAATCATTCTGTCTTGCCATTCTTGATAGATTAATACCGACTCCAAGATAGATGATCCGTTCACTCTCTTGCGAATAACCACTCTTATAATTTCGTGTGTAATACCCCATCTGTAGCTCTGTATATTTCAGATAGGGATTGGAAATGAGATCAAAACCCTCAGCTTTAAAAGCAACTATATACTTCATCTTTTCATACTCGGTGACGACATCTGCCGTCTCAAAGCTTGGAATATACTCTATACGAAGGTCGACCCGTTTTGAAAGTTCAGGGTTTGTATAAAAGATGTATGAACTGAATGAGCCCAAGGTATTCATTAAAAAGTCCTCATAAGAAAACCCAAACTCACTAAAGGCATCACCAATCTCCATATAGTTCATCAATAAAAAAGAGGAGAGAGAACCGTAAAGCGCTGCATCTTTTTCTTCATACCCCCAGCTTTCATACAGACCTGAAAGTCCTGAGCCTACAACATAAGAAGCATAAAAATGCCCGAGTTTATCTGCACCGCCGGAGTCAGTATCATGCCCGAACCACCCTTCACTACCCGAACGAGGCGTCTTCTTACCATAGTCCCAGTTGGCAATACCCCATGCTGTAATCGCCCCCACACCTATAAGGTTGGTATATAAGACATCCTTTTTACTCTCATTGTTTTCAGCAAAGGCCAATGTTAGTGTCAGTAAAAAGATAAGAGCTAGACGAAACATAACAACTGCTTTTTACCTTATTGTACCATGAAACGAGAGGCTATTTTCCTCCGCACTTGCCTGAACCACACTTCATCGAAACATCTTTTTTAGCAGAGCCGTACTTCAGCGAGAGTTTTCCTGTTTTTTCATCTCGTACGCAATCATAAAGTATTTTCGTTGTTTGTGCGGTTAACACACATTCCTTTCGTCCGTCATCTTCTCTCATCTGAGAGAGTATGTTTTTTTTCTTTTTTGTAAGCGCTGCATTGCCATCAAACATGTTAGCCCCGCATTTGCCTGCCCCACACTTCATGTCGGTGACCTTTTTTTCTCCTTCTTTAGGATCTTGACTTGTGCACCCACCTAAAACAAGGAGTGTTAAGGCCACTGTACTAACACCTTTTAGGATCTTATTTTGGCTTAAATGAGGCTGCATTATCTATCCTTCCTACAGCACAAGAGACAAAGCTCATAGCCTTAGTTGAAGCCGTCTGAACAAGGCCGAGTTCATCTGTGCTTAGGGGATATCCCAAGCCCCTAAGTGCTAAAGTTAGGTCTTGCATCTTTTCCTCTTCAATCTCTAGTGTGATCTCTCGTGGATGAACCTCAAGATTAACACTGATCTCACCAAACTCTTTTTCTAGTTTATTTGCCAAGGTGGAAGCACACCCTCCACACTTAACATTTTCTACCTGTAGTGTTTTTTTCATATTAATTGCTCTCTTTTTTTCGTAAAATTTTCCATTTCATATATATCTCAAACAGTATAGGAATGATTATTAAGCTAAGTATAGCAGAGCTTACAATCCCACCAAGCATGGGAGCTGCAATACGCTGCATCACTTCTGAACCTACCGCAGAGGTATACATGATCGGCATCAAACCTGCCAAGATTGAAAATACCGTCATAAGTTTTGGTCTTAGACGTTGAACCGCTCCCTCATAGATCGCCTTATTTAAATGTATCAAACCAAAGCTTTCCCCGTGCTCTTGCTTTGCTTCATCAACTGATTCTTGAAGATAGACTATCATGACTATTGCTGTTTCCGCTGCAATCCCAAGAAGGGCAAAAAAACCTACTATCACAGCTATACTCATTGAAAATCCAAGGAGCTTGATATATACCAATCCCCCAAGCAGTGCAAAAGGAAGGGTAAAAAAGACAATAAGTGTCGGTGTCATTTCTCTAAGCGCAAAATAGATAAGCACTATGATCAACAAAAGCACTATAGGTACGATCCAAACGATCTTTGACATCGCCGAATCAAGGTACTCTGTCTGCCCTGCCCACTCTATGTTATAACCTGCTTCAAAACCTTCGGTTTCTTCAGTAAGACCTATATCATTTAACAAGTCTTGCGCTTCTTTTTTATAAACACTGGCCGAGACACCCTCTTTTGGTGTAATATAGATAAAAGTCACTGGGCTTGCCATCTCGCTTTTAATCACTGAAGCAGACTCTTGATACGCTACCTTAGCAAAGGTAGACAGTGGGACAAAACCAAGCTCCGTTTTTATCTTGATGGCAGCTATCTCTTCAACCGTGCGTCTCTCATCTTCTTCAAGCCTAAGCGTGACAGGATAACGTTCTAAACCCTTATACATCGTTGACACTTGCATACCGCCAATGGCTAATGAAGTGTATTCGAGCAAGGTGTTTTTACTTAAGCCATATCGCTGCAAAGACTCCTCATTTATGTCTATATTGATAAAGTACCCGGCAGATGCCTGATCGGAGATGACGGAAAGTGTTTTATCAAAGCTTCGTAATTTTTCTTCGATAAGTTTTCCGTACTTCTGAAGACCTTGGGCATCTTTACCATAAAGCTTGATTCCCAAAGGTGTTCTGATCCCAGATAAAAGCATATCAATACGACCACGGATCGGATAGGTCCATGAGTTGATAAGCCCTGGAACGCTCAAGGCCTCATCCATCTCAAGTCTTAACTTCTCATAGGTCATACCTTCTCGCCACTGCGATTTCGGTTTTAGCTCTATAATCGTCTCTATCATGCCTAAGGGTGCTGGATCAGTCGCACTGTTTGCCCGTCCTCCTTTTCCAAAGACCGACTTCACCTCAGGAAAAGACTTGATTATCTTATCTGTCTTTTGCGTTAAAGCCTTGGACTGGTCTATAGAGATACCATAAGGCGTTACTGGCATATACATAAAGGTCTGCTCATTAAGCATAGGCATAAACTCCCACTTCAGATCCTTATACAAAGGATAGGCATAGGCTAAAGAGGAGACAACTATAACTAAGACAAGGTACTTGAACTTCAAACCATAAACAATGATAGGGTGATACAGTTTTATGAAAAAATGGTTAACGGGATTATGCTTTTCAGGCATTATTTTTCCACTTATAAAAAACACCATCAAAACAGGTACTAAGGTGATAGACAGAAGTGCCCCTGCGACCATGGTGAAGGTCTTGGTAAAAGCAAGCGGTGTAAATAAAAGCCCCTCTTGACCGCTAAGCGAAAAGATCGGTAAAAAAGAGACTACGACAAGCGCCAATGCAAAGAAGATAGGTCTTCCCACAAGCTGAGCGGCCTTAATGATGACTTCAACTCTCTCTTTTCCCTCAGCAATTCGACCCTGTTCTTCTTCAAATTTTTGCAAAGACTTGTGCGTGTTTTCTATCATCACGATACTGGCATCCACTATCGTACCAATAGCAATGGCTATCCCACCTAAAGACATGATATTTGAGCCGATCCCAAAGCTTTTCATCAATAAAAAAGTAGCCCCTATAGTAAGCGGTAAAACAATGATAACAATTAATGAAGAGCGAAAATGCATCAAAAACAGCCCAATGATCAAGACCACGATAATACTCTCTTCAAGCAGCGTGTCTTTCAAGGTCTTAATGGCTTTTTCAATAAGGCTGGAGCGGTCATAGACGGTTATCAGTTCAACGCCTTCAACCTTTAAAGTAGCCAGTTTTTCCTTGATGCGCTCAATAGCAGAGTAGACATCTTCCCCGTAACGCAACATAACAATACCGCCAACAACCTCACCTTTCCCATTTAGATCAGCTACGCCTCTTCGTGCAGCGGGGCTAAGTTCAACCCTTGAAATATCTCCAATTTTGATAGGTACACCTGACTTGTTTGTCACCACTAACGAACGGATATCTTCCAGGTCTTTTACATACCCCTTCGCCTGAACCATCCACTCAAAACCATTTTCAATAACAATACGTCCACCCGTGTCATTGTTGTTAGCTTTTAAAACATTGGCAATATCTTTGATACTTAAGTCATAACGGATAAGATTATCATTATTTACCGTCACTTGATAGGTCGGAACAAAACCACCGACTGAAGCAACCTCACTTACACCATCTACACCCATAAGCGCGTACTTATAATAATAGTCCTGAATACTACGAAGCTCTGACAGATTTTTAGTCTCTGAACGTAAGGCATACTCATAAGCCCAACCAACACCACTCGCGTCAGGGCCTAAGGACACTTTCATAGAACTTGGAAGCTGTGACTGTATAGACGAGAGTTGCTCCAACACACGACTTCTTGCCCAGTACAGATCCGTTCCTTCTTTAAAGATGATGTAAACCAGACCATTTTCATAGGTCGAATAACCGCGCACCGTTTCTATGTTGGCAATTGCTAAAAACTGAGATACTAAGGGATAGGTTCCCTGCTCTTCAACAATCTGCGGGGACTGTCCCGCCCAATTAAGCTGGACGATCACCTGCGGAGCAGACAGGTCGGGCAGCGCATCAAGCGGTGTGTTTCGCATAGCCCAGGTAGAGCCAAAGACAATAAACAAGCTTACTATTAAGACTAAAAATCTGTTTTTAATACTAAATGCTATTAATCTCTCAATCATCAGTATAACCCGCTTATTTGTGCATCTGAATCCATCATGAACAAGGCATTGTTGACCACCTCATCATTTTCCATCAGACCTTTTGTTATGACATATCTTGAAGCATCAAGTATCTGAACCTCGACCTCTCTTGGTTCGTACTCACCTTTAAACTCACCCACCATGAAAACATAATACCTTCCCGACTTACGAATGACAGCCGTACTTGGTAAAACAAGACCTTGCCCACCTTTAGAGATAGAAGCTATCTTGGCATACATCCCTGGAAATAGCTTGCCATCATTTTTAACCCTTAGTCTTAGTGTCAGTGTTGCATCTTTTGGGTCTAACCTAGGGTATAACAAGGTGTTAGTACTTTCATATCTTTCTTTTAAACCTTTAAAACTAAGCTCATACTTTTCTACCTTATCTAAACCTTCTCTTTGTTCTTCATAGATCTTCGCTTCCACCCAAACTTCATCCAAGTTTACCAAGGTAAAAAGTTCTTCTTTATCTTTAAAAGCTGAACCTTTTGAGATACCTTTTCTAAAGACATACCCATTAATAGGTGAATATATGGTTGTACTCTTTGCCGTTTTGTTAGAACTGATCACCCTGTCTATCTCGTCCTTAGGTACACCAAGTAACTCAAGCTTTAGATGTGAACTTTCCAACATACCTTTACCTTTGTTCGGACGCGCCTTGGTGTATCGGTACGCATTAAGGTACTCATCCTTTGCCTTAAAAACCTTAGGAGAATAGACCTTAACAAGAGCCTGCCCTTTTTTAACCTTCATATAGATCTTGTCAGCAAACAGTTCTAAGACATAGCCTCCATAACGTGGAACAACCTTGTGCACGCTTGCTTCATCTTCTTTTACGTAACCATAATTACTTGCACTAACCGAACTGTTTTGCTTTGTCACCTTAACCGTTTGCACTGAGAAATGTTGTTCTATCTTCGTCTCAGATGCTATAAGTAAAAAAGGAACACATAAGCACATCGATCTAAACATCATTTTATCTCTCCTTTTAGCGCTTGAATCTTCGCTTGGGCTCTGTTGTAATTTGCTATGGCATTAATACTTTTTTGCTCAAGCTTTAGCTTTTGGATCAATATATCAATATACTTAAACAGATCTCCTCCTGCAGATACGGAAGCGTTAATAAGTTCGAACATATGATCGAGTTGAGGAAGGGCCTGGTCATTGATGATATGGTAGGTCTCATAAGCCGACTTCATCTGTGCATAAGTCATTTGAAACTTTGCCTGTATCGCTAAGCGAGTATCTTCTTTTAAGGCCTTAGTTTGCAAGACGGCGCGTCGTGCTTCTTCACTTTTTACATCCTCACTTCCATATATTGGTAGACTAAGTCCTAGGCCAAAACTTGAAAAGTTATCATAATTTTCTCTATATGAATACCCTGCAACCAGAGAGACATCTGGATACTTATCCAGATCAACACTCGTAAAGCGTGCCTCTTTCTCTTCGAGTTCTTTTTGCTTGACAAGAAGTTCTGGATTGTCTTGTAGCCCTTTATTTAAAAGGCTTCGCCCTTCTATGCCCTCTATCTTCAGTGTAAGGTAGTCGATCTCTGTTATCTCTTGCGCACTTAGATAGGAGAGCTGTGCGTAAGAAGCCGCGATCTTCGATAAGAGAAGACTTTTTTGAATACGCAGATCTGAAAGTGCCAGCTCGGCAGACATGATTCCCATATGCTGATTATCAGAGGTTGACGTATAGGACTCGTATAGGTCTATATTGTGTTTCGTCAACTCTTCATAATCACATATTATCTTATACACTTTCTCTAACTCCCAAATCGTATAGGCCTGAGATTTCAAAAGATAGACCAAACGTGCCTTTGAGCTTTCAAGGTTAAGGACAAGCACTTCATCTTGCGCTATAGAGAGTTTTTTTGAAGCGTCTAATTTTCCAAAATAAGGAAGTTTTTGCTTGAAGCTAATACTGTCTTGCTTCATAGGTTCGCTACTGTCTATCGTATTAGTTAATATTAAAAGTTCAGGGTTGGAAAGGTTATCCGCGGTATTTGTGTACGCTTTATGCGCTAAGATACGCTCATTCATCGCTTCAAGAGAAGGACTTTTAGCCAGTGCGTTTGAGATTATCTCATCCAAGCTTTGCGCTTGTAAAACTAGTGCTAAGAAAAAAATCATAATAATCTGTTTCATACTAAGTATTGTACTCAGCTAGCGTGAAGGGTCTGTGAAACTTATCGTTTCGCTTTGACCTCTCTATATTTTTTAACATAAAAACTTTGATGAGTATCACAATACTGAGAACGCCCCGTGATAAAAAGGTTTATCTCCGAACAGCCCAATTTTTTCTCGAATTTTGGTTGCAGTAACATCTTTATCTCTTTACGTTGCGCCGGTGCCGTCCCGCTAATACGTGTACGCACCAAAGTGACTGACTGCATCGTTTGATTAGGGTTTTTTATCATATACATCACCCCGTCACAACCACACTCAGGTACATGTTTACTGTATATAGAAGGATAACTCCCACCAAGACCTATGCTATCACAACCCATAAAGAAAAAAACTGTTACTAAAAAAACAAATACTCTCATCATCTTCATCCTTGGCTTAATTATAGCACTTCTAAACATTGGACTTCTTTCGAAAGCAGTCTATGGTAAAAGATTTACATACCTGTCATCAGTCAAGGCTCTTAAAAAAGCGATTATGGCATCTTCTTCACTATCGGTGATATCTAAACTTCCTATACGCAAGTCTTTGAGCATGGTCGCGTTCACCTCAGGATCTTCCCAAGGCGCTTGGGTATGTGGATTAATGGCATTTGGCACGTCTCTTGTGTTATAAAAATGTATAACCGTCTTTAAATCTTTAAAAACTCCGTTATGCATATACGGACCTGTTACTGCGACATTTCTAAGTGTCGGTACCTTAAAACGTCCATCTTGATTTACATCATCTATGTTCTCATTATCTAAAAGTCCATGATCTATAAAAGATTCACCCTTAGCATTTAAGAGTCGTACCTCTCTATTTTTAGGAACACCTAGGTTTTCATACTGAAAGTTGGTGAACAAGGCAGGCGATGTGTCCGTATCAAGATCAAGGTGACAACTCACACAATCCAGACGTATAAGTAGGTCCTGTCCTTGAAGCTCTTGATCTGTTAAATAACCATCGCCTTGCATCGCCTTATCTACCTTACTGTCAAAGGTAGAAAAAGTAGGCAGTCTTTCAAACTCAGCAATTGCATTGGCTATCGCGTCAAAAGCCGTTTCATCCTGATCAAAGACAGTCTCAGTATATAAACTCTTCATCGCTAAAACATAATCCTCATTCTCTTTTATCCGCGCAATAACACTGGCAATATCAGGCATCTGCATTTCAACACTGTTTAGAAATGGTCCCTTGGCTTGCTCTTCTAAGTCACGTGAGCGCCCATCAAAAAACTGACCGCCTACATAAGTGTCATTACTGTCAAGGTGAAAATCTGGAGAAAAAGAGATGTAAGTAAGTGTAGGTGCATTCCTATCACCTAAACTGATTCCGTCATCTCCCAAAGAGACTGCTGAACCAACCCCATTATCATTATCATCGATAAAAGCATGCAAAGGGTTATGACAACTTGCACAAGATTGATTTCGTGTTAAAGAGAGCGACTTGTCTTCAAATAAGGCTTCACCAAGCGCTATCTTACTAGTAAAAACGAGAGGCACCTCTACGACCACTTCCGTGTCATTGATGTCTACGTCTGTATCCACAACTTCAGTGACTGTAGTGGCAGGGTCTTCACCTGAACAAGCAGAAAATAAGACAAGGCTAGTCAAGACCATACTTCGTCCAAAAGATAAAAACAAGCGCATATTAAATCCCTTCTTATATATAGTATTATACTTTTGTAAAGTAAATACTAAGATAAACAAGAGGTTAGGTTATACAAGATAGTGGGTAATTATTATTAATTGTATCTTTGTATAAACCTGTCATATTCTACGGTAGTCGGGCTTTTTATCATAAACAGTTCAGCATCTTGTCCAACCTCGTACTCTATCGCTTCGGTGTCATTAATTACCAAAAATCCATCTTTTTCAAGCTCTGTGTCATTTATATACATCTGCCCATCCAGGAGGTAATAAGAATAGGTATAATTTTTGTCAAGGACTTCAGTATGTTTTCCAGGCTGAAAGCTTTGTTTTTCCACTTCAATACCTTCCGTCTCAAAATAAACAGGTGAGTTTTCACCTAGGTACGAGAGAGTTTTCACCCCTTCTTTTTCTTCTGTTTTAAAGACGGTTTTTTTATAATCTTTGTAGGCGGCGTCTTTTGACATGGTTTTTGAAAAATCAGGGTCAAACCATATCTGAAAAAGTTCCGTTCCCTTAGTGATACGTTCAGCATGTTTAACACCTGACCCTGCTTGTATCACTTGAAGACCGCCTTCACTAAGCGGTGTCCAGACCTTACTAGCTGTGTCAAAATGCTCTACTGAACCTTTAAATACAAAGGTCATGATCTCAAAACCTTCATGCGGGTGAAGGGGAAACTCCGATGTTTCCTTGGCTTCTAGGTGCGCCCAATAAAAAAGGTTAGAGTACGCAGTAGTCCCATCAAAATTGGGGAAAGGAATGGGCTTGTTTTCGATAAACGCCCCATTAAACAGAGGCATCAACTCTTGATCTTCTTTTTTTAAATGTATTAATCTTCCCATTGTTTATCCTTCTGTATAGCTACGGAATTCTTTTTTAGGCTCTTAAGATATCTTTATAACGTCCAAGATGACGAACAATGATCACTATCAGTGCCAAAAGAATAAAGGCTGAACCACCTATGCCTGCTGGGTCTAAAAACAGATGCGCTAAAAAGGCATTAAGCATTACGGGCATTACAATAAGCACCATCAACGAAGCATACTTGTTGGTTATGAAGGCAATACCTCCAACTATCTCTATTACAGCTATAAGTGGAAAAAGAAAGCCTGTTGCACCCAAGGCACCAAGATAGGCTCCCATAGCCATAGCGGGCTGTCCCATAGGAATAAAATGTAAAAACTTATTGAGTCCAAAGACAACTAACATCAAACCTGCAATAACCTGTATTGCCAAAAACGCTTTCTCTTTCATACGAAATCCTTTTTATAAAATTTTACTCTTCAAAAATATGACAT
>Ga0316204_10012914_pt1 | contig 10081 bp, 8 predicted proteins | sample 6monrhotite_MG_2_FD_205661 | JGI IMG/M metagenome (GOLD analysis project Ga0316204, IMG submission 205661) | Microbial mat bacterial communities from mineral coupon in-situ incubated in ocean water Damariscotta River, Maine, United States -... | ecosystem: Environmental > Aquatic > Marine >... | reverse complement strand
TGACGAAGATTTGTTAGCCAGTATTGAGAAATTGTCTGGTAAAGAAGATGAAGAGAAAAAAGACTCTCCAAAATCTGCCAGCAATAAAAAGACTGCAAAAAAACGAACTAAGAAAAAGTAGTTTTGAGTATATTTAAGAAAAGCTGCAATTTGCGGCTTTTTTTATGCCTGTTGAAATTGATTCGTTACGATTATTCAGAGTTCAGGCTAATTATTGATAATAAAAATGAATTCAATGAATAATATGTCGATAAGTTTCTGTTCAATTGATAAAATGCGCAGCGAGGGTCAACCGAACAGTCGCTGCTTGTTTCTACGAAAGTAGACATAAGGAGAGGAAAGTCCGGACTTTATAGAGCAGAGTGCCAGGTAACGCCTGGGCAGTGTAAACTGACGGCAAGTGCAACAGAAAGTAAACCGCCTGTTGAAGTTTTGCTTCAATCGGTAAGGGTGAAATGGTGCGGTAAGAGCGCACCGCGCTGGTGGTAACATCAGTGGCAAGGTAAACCCCACTCAAAGCAAGACCAAATAGGGTTCCAAAGTAGGTAGTTCTGCTATCGACTTAGGCGTGGCTCGCGTTGGAACCGGGTAGGTTGCTGGAGCCAAGAAGTGATTCTTGGCCTAGATGAATGACTGTTCAAGACAGGATCCGGCTTATAGGTTGACCCTCACTATTTAAATATCCCCATTTCTTTCTATATGGCTCATTTTTTAGGCATTTTTAATTTAAAGTTATGATTGAGGCTTCATTCAATTAGCTGTAACAAGTAAGAAAAAAGTTCTCCGTCTCACAACTTAAAGTATTACATTAACTTTGCAACTTAACTCCATGAATTCATTTTGGATTAATTTTTTGAGTAATCCTGTTTAATAGGATTTGAAGCTAAGTCATTGTCCTATAAGCAATAATTGTTAATTTTTACCCTCTGTTTTGCTTGACAAAAGTAGGTCTAGATACCTATAGTGCACCCTAGTGGAGAAAAGTGTCTTTTTGTGTCTTTTTGTGTGGCTTTAGCTATTTCACCAAAAAGAAATAGGTTCAATTGATCATTGAACCTCAAAAATTAGGGGGTATCCCCTTGATAATAGGGTAAAAAAAGTGTTTCGCGGAGCAAATTCAATCAATTTAGATTCTAAAGGGCGTATTGCTGTACCAGCAAAATACCGTCAATGCATTATTGAATCTGCTGCCTCCCACATGATTATCACATTTGACCCCTATGATAACTGTTTATTGATTTTTACCCTAGAACATTGGGAAAGCACAGAAGCCGATCTCCAAGCCCTATCTAACTCAAAACCTCTCCACAGACGGTTAAAACGGACTATGTTATCTCACGCAACGGAGGTCGACATGGATGCAAATGGAAGGCTATTAATTCCTAGTGTTTTACGAGAAAAAGTCGAGCTAAAAAAAGATGTCATGTTGATTGGCCAAGGAAAAACATTCCAATTATGGGATGAAGCCAGTTGGGGAGAACTGGTAGATGAAGATAGGTCTGTCCTGTCTGGTGATGATCTAGACAGTGATGATTTACCAGATCTTTATTATTAGCCAATATGGAGACTCCAGACAAACATATTACTGTTTTACTTAATGAAGCAGTTGACGGTTTAAATATAAAACCAGGTGGAATTTATCTTGATGGAACTTTTGGTCGAGGCGGCCATAGCAAATTGATTTTGCAAAAACTGAATGAAAAGGGGCGATTAATTGCGATTGATCGTGACATACAAGCAGCAAGTAATGCTAAAGAATTAGAGAGTGATTCACGTTTTAGTTTTTTTCATCAGGATTTTGCCAGTATTGACTTGCTTTTAGAGCAGCAAGGTTTGGTAAATAAACTAGACGGGATATTGTTGGATCTAGGTGTTTCATCACCTCAACTTGATCAAGCAGACAGAGGGTTCAGTTTTTCAAAAGATGGACCGCTTGATATGAGAATGGATACTAGCAAAGGTTTATCCGCCAAAGATTGGGTAAATACAGCTGAAATTGAAGAAATGAAACGAGTTATCAAAGAGTATGGAGAAGAAAAATTTGCTTTAAGAATTGCTAGAGGAATTGCTGAATATCGAAAAGATAAAGAGATAACTAGCACTCTAGAATTAGCTAACATTGTCGATCAAGCTTGTCCGGTGAAAGATAAATTCAAGCATCCTGCAACTCGAACATTTCAGGCGATAAGAATTTTCGTGAATGATGAATTAGGCCAATTAGAAAGAACCTTGGAAAGCATGTATGGCTTATTAGCGCCTCAAGGAAGAATGTCCGTTATTAGTTTTCATTCATTAGAAGACCGAATTGTTAAACGATTTATTAAGCGTCAGTCTCAAGGAAAAGTGTTACCAAAAGGAATTCCTGTATTAGCCAAAGACATAGACATAGAAATAAAATTTAGAAAAATTGGTAAAGCGATTAAGGCGTCTAAGCAGGAAGTTTTGCAAAACCCTCGCTCAAGAAGTGCGGTTTTAAGGATTGCAGAAAAACAATAAATGAAGAAAGGAAGCAACCAAGGGTATTTAATGTGAGTAAGAAAAGCACACAAAAAAATATCATTCCTTCTTTAGTAAGGGAAATTATTGTTGATTTAGGAATAAGGCACTGGTTTTTAACGCTATTAGTTTTGACCGTGGTTTTATCGGCAATGATGCAAGCAAGAACAGCTCATGATACAAGACTTGCGATTGCTGAATCACAAAAATTAAGAGAAGAAAGGCAACAAGAAGAAATTAATTGGCAAGCACTTAGATTAGAACTAACAAGTTTGACCGAAGCTAATCGAATAGCGAGCAAAGCTCAAAAAGAATTAAAAATGAATAAGGTAGATAGTAAAAATGAAAAAATCATCACTTTATAACAAAACCTTATAACGAAAGTCGGGCATAAACATGAAACAGGCAAGACGGCCAAATGCAATACCACTTTGTAACATCAGATTTTATCTGTTGTGTGGATTATTGTCTTTTGGTTTTGTTGCGCTAATGGCTAGAGCTGTATATCTCCAAATTGATGAGGCTGATGCTTTAAATCAGCAGGCGGATTCGCGTAGCATTAGAACAAAAGGAATTACTACTTATCGAGGCAATATTTTTGACCGAAATGGCGTCGAGCTTGCGAGTAGCGTTCCGGTTAAATCTGTTTGGCTAGATATCACTCAGGTTTATAAAAAATCGCCGTTACTGATTGAAGAAGAGTGGAATCGTTTAGCGGTTATTGCAGATAAAACACCACAAGAGTTTAAGCAATGGATAGCTAAACGAAAAACTAAACAATTCGTTTGGTTAGCGCGCCATTTGAACCCACAAAAAGCTAGTTTAGTTGCCAAATTGGATTTGCCCGGAGTTTATTTACAAAATGAGTCACGTCGCTATTATCCATCGGCAGAAATTTCAGCTCATCTAGTTGGCTTTACTAATATCGATGATAAAGGACAGGAAGGTTTAGAGAGGTCATACGACGATTGGTTAACCGGCCAGAAGGGTTCAGAAAAAGTATTACTCGATCTTCAACGGCGAGTGATAGAACAAACGGAAGTGATTACCCACGCAAAAACTGGTGCATCTTTGCAGTTGAGTATCGATTCCAGAATTCAAGCTATCGCTTATAAAGCACTGAAGACGGCGGTATTAAAACATAAGGCAAAGGCTGGCGCGTTAGTGATGATCGATATTGATACTAGCGAAGTTTTAGCATTAGTTAGTCAACCTTCCTATAATCCCAATCGTTTTGACTTAAGACGGCCAGAACTGACCCGTAATCGCGCATTTACTGATAGCTATGAGCCGGGTTCTACCGCTAAACCTTTTACTGTAACCAGCGCACTAGAAGCCGGTATTGTTACACCAAAAACTAAGATAGATACTTCTCCTGGACGAATTAAAATTGGCTCGAAGCTTATCCCAGATAATAAAAATCATGGCATCTTAGATGTTGCAGGAATTTTACAGAAGTCGAGTAATGTTGGTGTTACTAAGCTTGCTATGAAAATGAAAGACGAGGATTTTCTTCAAGCATTTTATAGCGTCGGTTTTGGGGTTGATACAGCAAGTGGTTTTCCAGGAGAAAGTGCAGGAAAATTTACTATTAGACCTAACTGGAGTGATGTCGAAAAAGCGACTTTGGCTTATGGTTATGGTTTTACTGTAACTCCGGTACAACTTGCACAAGCTTACACAATTTTAGGCGCAAACGGAATGAAGCGCCCCATTTCTTTATTGAAACTTGACGAAGCTCCCGTCGGTGAAAGAGTGATATCTAAAAGTGCGACACGTCAAGTTGTTAAAATGATGGAAACTGTTGTTAATGAAGGCGGGACTGGGCAAAAAGCGAGTGTAAAAGGTTATAGAATTGCGGGTAAAACAGGTACTGCAAGAAAAGCGGCCGCTGGTGGTTATGGTGATGACTATACGGTGTTTTTTGCTGGTATCGCTCCGGTTAGTGACCCGAAAATTGCGATGGTTGTTTTTGTTGATGAACCGGGAACCGAAGATTATTACGGAGGGCAAGTTGCGGCTCCTGTTTTTGCTAAAGTGGCTGCAGATACTTTACGTTTGCTTAATGTAATGCCTGATCAAAAAAGTGATAAAAAAGAAATTGCTCAAATAAAAAGTGGAGGATTAGATAATGGCTAATCAACCACAGTTAAGTCTTGTTCTTAACAAAATTTCTGGTGTGAAGGTGTCGGCTGAACGAGCTAGTATTCCAGTCGGCCCGCTTGGCCTTGATAGTCGAAATGTAACAGCAGGCGACACTTTTGTGGCGGTTATTGGTTGTCGAAATGATGGCAGAATCTACATTCCGATGGCAATCAAGCAAGGTGCCAACTTAATTTTCGCAGAAGCTAATCAAAGTGAAGAATTTAAATCTATTTATAATGAAATAGATAACGACAAAATTATTTGGGTTGAAAACTTACGTGATCAGCTTAGTGCGATTGCCGCTAATTATTATGGACATCCATCTTTAGAGTTAAAAAATATCGCGGTAACAGGAACTAATGGGAAAACAAGCTGTAGTTATTTAATTGCTAAGACATTACAAAAGCTTCATTTTGAATGTTATTTAATGGGAACCTTAGGAATAGGCTGTTGCGGTAATTTAAAAGAATCTGAGAATACAACTGCCGATGCAATTACTTTGCAAGCCATTTTAAGAGATGCATTAGACAGCGGTGCGCAATTTTCATCGATGGAAATTTCCTCTCATGCGATTGACCAAAAAAGAGCTGAGGCAATCGAATTTGACACAGCTATTTTTACTAACTTAACGCGGGATCATCTTGATTATCATCATACGATGGAAAATTATGGTGCAACCAAACGTAAATTATTTTTATCCAAAAATTTGAAACATGCGGTGTTAAATATGGATGATCGTTTTGGACGTAAGTTAGCCAAGGATGAAGAAATAATAGCGAATAAATGGTTTACAAGTGTCAATTTACCGACTTCTGGTTCAAATCTAGATCGATGGATTTGGGCTGAGGATATCAATTATTCTCTAAGAGGAATTCATGCCAATATTTATACACCTTGGGGAAGTGGGAAATTAGATTCTCCGTTGATTGGACAGTTTAATTTATCTAATTTATTACTGGTGATTGCGGCACTAGGTTCAATGCTAAAAGATATGAATCCGATTCTAAAGGCACTTAAAAATGTATCTGCAGCAGAAGGAAGAATGCAGTCGTTTGGCGGTAATGAAACGCCAATTGCAATTGTAGATTACGCACACACTCCAGATGCTTTAGAAAAATCATTGATGGCGATAAGAGAACATTGTGTTGGCCAAATTTGGTGTGTCTTCGGTTGTGGTGGAGACAGAGATACAGGTAAGCGTCCATTGATGGCGAAAATTGCTGAAAAGCTTTCTAATCGAGTAATAGTCACGCAAGACAACCCCCGTTTAGAAGCCGAAGATATTATTCGTAAAGATATTTTTGAAGGGTTTAAAAAACCGGAAAAAGTGGCTTATATTTCTGCTCGTAAAGAAGCGATTGAATCGGCAATAAATCAAGCTAATCCCAATGATGCAGTTTTAATTGCTGGTAAAGGGCATGAAGATTATCAAATTATTGGCAAAGTTAAGCATCATCATAGTGATAGAGAAGTTTGTGAAATTGCATTAGAGGGCTATTCTCAATGATTTCATTCAGCCTCTCCCAAATAGCAACAGCGATCAATGGTCAATTGATTGGTGACGATGGGAAAGCAGATTTTGTTTTTACTGATAGTCGCCTTAATGAGTCCGAAATTGAAAAGGGGCATGGATTATTTATCGCTTTAAAAGGTGAAAATTTTGATGCCCATCGGTTTGTTAAAGAGGTGTCAAAAAATGATATTGCAGGAGTCATTGTTGAGCAGCAATGTGAAATCAATCTTCCTCAAATCATTGTAAAAGATACTCGTATAGCATTAGGTGAACTTGCTAGATTAAACCGATCAGGCTCTAATGCTAAATTTGTTGCTGTAACAGGTAGCTGTGGTAAAACAACGGTTAAAGAAATGCTTGCTTCTATTTTAACCTTGTGTGGTTCGACACTTGCGACCAAAGGAAATCTCAATAATGACATTGGCGCACCCTTGACCTTATTAGAAATTGATCAATCAATAGAGTATGGCGTGATTGAACTTGGAGCAAATCATGCTGGAGAGATTGCTTATACGTCTGGTATAACCCAACCGGATGTCGCTTTAGTGAATAACGTTACAGCGGCACATTTACAAGGTTTTGGTGATCTACAGGGAGTCGCATCAGCGAAATCTGAAATTTATTCTTCTCTTACAAATGAGGGTGTTGCCGTTATCAATGCCGATGACAAATTTTCATCCTATTTTGAAGATAAAGTTAATTCAAAAAAATTACTATTTTCAGTAAAAAATGAAAGTAATATATTCGCTACTGATATAGTCCTTAACAGTGACCAATCAACCAGTTTCGATTTAAATTATCAACAACAAAAGATTCATATTACCTTACCTCTAATTGGTGAACATAATGTTTCAAATGCATTAGCGGCAGCAAGTTGTTGTATTGCGTTAGGTATATCTCTGAATACAATTTCCGAAGGTCTTAAAAATACTCCGGTAGTTTCGGGACGCTTAATGGTGAGTCAGTTGGCTAACGGGTGCAGAATTATTGACGATAGCTATAACGCTAATCTTGCATCAGTTAAAGCCGCGATAGATTTGCTAGTGAACTATTCATCATCAACTATTTTGGTGTTAGGTGATATGGGAGAGCTAGGCGAATTAAGTCAGAAATACCATCAACAGGTCGGAGCATATGCGCGTTCGAAAGGCGTTAGTAAATTATTTACTTATGGTGAATTAACAAAATTTTCTCAGTTAGCTTATAACCATAAAGAGAAAAATAATGAAGACTTTGAACAATCAGATACTCGTTTGTTAAATCATTTTTCTCAACAACAAAAGCTCATAATAAAATTAATAAAAGAAGCGAATGAAGGCGTTACCATTTTAGTTAAAGGATCACGCAGTGCTCATATGGAAAATATTGTAAACGCACTATTAGAGAATTCAAAGTTAAATGAAGTGAATGAATTTTCAAGTGAGATGGTAGGTAACTCCGCTTCCCTAGTAGGGGAACAATAAAATGTTATTTTGGTTAGCTGGCTATTTAGAACAGTTTTATTCAGGGTTTAATTTATTCCAGTATCTAACGATCAGAGGAATTTTAGGGGTTATTACGGCCTTTCTAATTTCCTTATTGTTAGGTCCTTATATGATAAAAAAATTGAGCATAAAACAAATAGGACAAACCGTTCGTAGTGATGGTCCTCAGTCTCACTTAAGTAAAGCTGGAACGCCAACAATGGGTGGTGCTTTAATTTTGGCCGCTATTACCATATCAACACTTTTATGGGGTGATTTAGAAAGCCGTTTTGTTTGGACTGTGTTGATAACAACGCTGGCTTTTGGTTTAGTTGGTTGGGTTGATGATTATCGAAAATTGATTTACAAAGATCCAAAAGGTTTAGCCTCAAGGTGGAAGTATTTTTGGCAGTCGGTAATTGGCCTAACAGCTTCGGTTTATTTATTTTGGAGTGCGCAAAGTATTGTAGAAACCACTCTTATCATTCCGTTCTTTAAAAATGTGGCAATTAACATGGGAATTTTCTACGTTTTATTTTCATATTTTGTAATCGTTGGTAGTAGCAACGCAGTTAATTTGACCGATGGTTTAGATGGTTTAGCTATATTGCCAACTGTTTTAGTGGCGGGAGCTCTTGGCGTTTTTGCTTATCTGACCGGTAATATTAATTTTTCTGAATATTTATCAATTCCCTATGTGCCGGGAACTGGAGAACTTATCATTTTTTGCGGTGCAATTGTTGGTGCTGGATTAGGTTTTTTATGGTTTAACACTTACCCCGCACAAGTTTTTATGGGTGATGTCGGTGCATTGGGTTTAGGGGCTGCATTAGGAACTGTTGCAGTCATCGTTCGTCAAGAGTTTGTGCTTTTTATAATGGGTGGGGTTTTTGTTGTTGAAACGGTTTCAGTGATTTTGCAAGTTGCTTCATTTAAATTAACAGGCCGACGAATCTTTAACATGGCACCATTGCATCATCATTATGAACTTAAAGGGTGGCCTGAGCCACGGGTGATAGTTCGGTTCTGGATTATATCAGTGATCTTAGTACTAATTGGACTAGCGACACTAAAAATAAGATAGAGATAAAATAAAAAATTATGGGAAAAATGAACAAAATATTACCGACACATATCATCTTTGGATTAGGGAAATCCGGGTTGTCTTGTGCGCGCTATTTTGATCGAATTTCGCAGCCTTATTATCTAGTTGATTCCCGAAACCTACCTCCTAGTCAAGAGCAGGTTGATAGGCTTTCTTATTGTAAAGGAACTGCGTTTGGAACAATCGATGATTCATTGCTTGAAAGTTGTGAACAGCTAGTGGTTAGTCCTGGTGTTGCATTAACAACCGATTTTGTGACCAAAGCAATTAATGCGGGAATAGACGTTTGTGGCGATGTGGAATTATTTGCCCGAATTTGTGATAAACCGATTGTTGCTATCACCGGTTCTAATGGAAAAAGTACGGTAACAGATTTAGCAGAACAATTAATTAATGCAGCCAACATTGATTGCCAGAAAGGTGGAAATATTGGTTTGCCGGTTTTAGATTTTTTACCTGAAATGAGCGCAGATATTTATGTTTTGGAGTTATCAAGTTTTCAATTGGATACGACCGAGTCTCTTAAGGCTGAAGTTGCTGTTTGTCTAAATATCACTGAAGATCATATGGATCGTTATCCAACATTTAATGATTACGTAAAATCTAAGCAGAAGATATTTAATCACGCACACTACTCAATTTTTAACAGAGATGATCAATTAACCTATCCACCCAGCATAAATTCAGAGAATACTTGGTCTTTTTCATTGGTTGAGCCTAATGAAAATGACGAAAAAATTAGCTTCTTAAAGAAAGAAGATAAAGGAAGTCAGCTGGTTGTTACTAATCAATCGATTTTGCTGGCGCAACAGCTTAATGTTACTGGTAAGCATAATTGGTCAAATGTATTAGCGTGTTTAACAATTTTAAAATGCCTAGATATTGAAATTACTGAGCAAATTTTAAATAAATTAATTGCTTATAAAGGACTTAAGCATCGTTTTCAATTAGTCTCACGGAAAAATAAATGTGAATGGATTAATGATTCAAAAGCAACCAATGTGGGTGCGACAGTTGCAGCTTTAAATAGCCTAGATTTATCAGCTAACCAAAAGGTTACGCTGATTGCTGGTGGAGACTCAAAACAAAGTGATTTAACTCCATTAATAGAGCCTATCAATAATATTGTTAGTCATTTAATTTTAATGGGTGTTGATGCACAAAAAATTGCCCAACTACCGATTCAAACCAATCCTTACTTTGTTGATGATATGAATCAAGCTGTGACTAAGGCAAATGAATTAATCGAACCAAATGATATTGTATTGCTCTCACCCGCATGTGCTAGTTTGGATATGTATTCAAGCTTTGAGGCTCGTGGAGATGCATTTATTGACGCGGTGAGGGAGTGTGCATGAA